>Ga0326728_10001800_pt1 | contig 73962 bp, 54 predicted proteins | sample MB3enrmetagenome_FD_207602 | JGI IMG/M metagenome (GOLD analysis project Ga0326728, IMG submission 207602) | Lab enriched peat soil microbial communities from McLean, Ithaca, NY, United States - MB31MN | ecosystem: Environmental > Terrestrial > Soil > Wetlands > Peat | place: USA: New York...
TCACCGTGACGAATACACCTCCCATCAGCAGCGTCGCGATCAGGTCCTTGGCACGGACGTCGAGCTTCTCGGCCAGGTCCTTTACGCTGATGCCTTCCGTGACGGTGATGTCGCGGGTGATGGGTACAGGCTCCGTGCTGTATTGCGCGCCGCCATAGCGCGGCGGCGGCACAAAGCCCTTCATTGGGCCTTCCTTGGTCTTGGGATACTGCTGCTTGCCTCGTCCGCGGCCTCGCGAACTCGCGCGCTGCGGACGCGGAGCTTCACCGGTCGGAGGTGCTGCGCCAGCGCCCGGACGTGCGCCAAAGCCTGGGCGTGCTCCGAATCCTGGACGCGCGCCAAAACCGGGACGTGCGCCGGGAGCTGCCGAACCGCCGGGCCCCGCAAATCCGCCCGCGCCTGCGCGCGTGGGATGCTTGGGGCGTGGGCCTCCTGCGAATTGGCCGGGAGCAGTTGATCCGCCGGGGAATCGCTGTCCCGGACTTGCCGGTCCACTTGCCGGCCTGCGATCGAAAATCGGTTTTCCGCGCTGCAGCCCGGTTCCAGTGGCTGGAGGGGGCGGTGAAACGATGGACGCTTTGTAGACCGGCCGGGGCCCGGTTTGCGGCATCACCATGCGGCGTGGCACCGGAACAATGACCTTGGCGGTTTTCGCGGGAGCATTTGCGGATTCCGCGGCGATAGCGGTCACAGCGCCTGCCGCACCACCACCGGGAACTCCGCCGGCTTGCGGCCCTGCTGCGGCTTGCTCCGTTGCGGCGGCGGCCGCTGCCGGAGCCTCAGCAACAGGTGCAGCGACGGCTGCTGGTGCCTTAACGGCGACCTTTTCTTCGCGCGCAGCCGGAGCTGCGGGCGGCTTCACAACCACAGCGGCCGGAGGCGGCGCCACAACAACAACCGGGCGCGCGGGAACAGTCCCTGCGGCGGGCTTCGCGACAACGGCCCCAACAGGCGGACGCGACGCAATGGCCGGCGTGGGTGGCGGGGGCGCGACAATGGGGGGCGCTGAGCGAGGTTGCGGAACGATTCTGCGTGGTTCTGGCTTGGCCGGCGGAGCGGCTGCAGCCGGCTTCGCGACGATCGGAGCTGCGGCGGCGGGCGCGGCGGGTTTCGCCGGCGCAGTTGTCGTTGGCTTCGCAGGGATCCGCGCGTGACGCGCTTCTTCCTCTTCTTCCTTCTTCTTGGCCAGAAGAGCCTTCATCACATCGCCGGGCTTGGAGATATGCGAAAGATCGATCTTGGGAACAATGGCTTCCGCGCCATGGCGGCCAGACGACGCACCGGCATGGCTCGCTGCGTGCCGCGATTCCCGCGCAAAGTGCGCACGAACCTTCTCCGCCTCGTCCAGCTCCAGCGAGCTCGAGTGCGTCTTGCCGCTGGAAACTCCGAGCTCGGGAAGGACGTCGAGAATCGCTCGAGACTTGACTTCCAGCTCTTTCGCGAGATCGTTGATTCGAACCTTACTCATCAGCCTCTTTTCACTGTGTGCCGTCAAATGGCCACCGGCAATCTATCGGGATTCCCGCGGCCGTTTAGCTTTCCTGTCCTTAATCAATCTTCTGCAGCCGCTCGTCACGTGCCAAACCGCACTGCATCTTACTCGCCGCCTTCTTCGCTCTCCGCCTCGCCCAAGCCCTCAGCCTCTTGAATCACTTCGGCGGAGTTTTCTGCTTCGGCTTCTTCGGTGTCTCTTTCAATCGTCTCTTTGCCTCGCACCGGCGGCTCAGCATCGTTCACCGATCCTTCCGCCAGCACCACCTCTGGCAGAGAAGTCTCTTCCGCTTCCGCGCTCTCTGCAGCTTCGGCGTCAACGGCGTCGGCAGCCAGCGCTCCTTCTGCCGCCAAAGCTTCGTCCGGCGGCAATGCGCCCTCTTCCGTCTCTGCAGTCGCTTCTCCGTCGCCGGCCTCAGCCGCCTGCGGAGATTCAACCTCAGCTGCGTGTGCCGCCGCTTCAGCCTCAGCCTCGAATCGGCTAAAGTAGTTCCGCACTGCCACGCCGATCTTCTCCAGCGTCTTTTCGCCGATTCCCGGAATCTCCTCGAGCTGCTCCGGAGTCATGTCGGCAAGCCCCTCGACCGTCGTGATTCCTGCCGTGATCAGCTTTTGAATAATGCTTTCGCCCAGCTCGGTCAGTTGCTCGATCGGAGTGGTGGCAGGTCCGGCGAGAGCCTGCATCTGCTGCTCAACCTCCTGGCGCTTCTCCTCCTCGCTCTTGATATCGATCTTCCAGCCAAGCAATTTCGCCGCCAGGCGCACGTTCTGGCCCTTCTTGCCGATGGCCAGCGAGAGCTGCGTGTCGTCGACAATCACTTCCAGCTGCTTGTCGGTAAGGTCGGTAATGGAGACGCGGCTCACCTTTGCCGGCTGCAGCGCTTTTTCCGCGAAGGTCGTAATCTCATCGCTGAATTCGATGATGTCAATCTTCTCGCCGCGTAGTTCGCGGATGATCGACTGCACGCGCATTCCCTTCATGCCTACGCACGCGCCCACAGGGTCCACGTCCTTGTCGCGGCTCTGCACGGCGATCTTGGTCCTCTCGCCGGCTTCGCGCGCGATCGCGCGGATCACCACCGTGCTGTCGTAAATCTCCGGAACCTCAGACTGGAACAGGTTCGACACCAGCTCAGGTGCGGCACGGCTCACGATCACCTGCGGCCCTTTGGCTGCGCGGTCTACCTTAATCAATACGACACGCACGCGCTCGCCCACGCTGAACTGCTCCAGCCGCGATTGCTCGCGCTTGGGGCAGCGTGCCTCGGCCTTGCCCAGGTCGAAAATGACGTCCTGGCCTTCCAGGCGCTTCACCGTCGCGTTCAGCACTTCCTTTTCACGGTGTGCATATTCCTGGAAGACCGTGTCGCGCTCAGCCTCGCGCACCTTCTGGAAGATGATCTGCTTGGCCAGTTGCGCGGCGATGCGGCCCAGCGGACTGGTGTCGCGATAGATGCGGATCTCGCTGCCCACTTCCACGCCGGGAGCCATCTCATTGGCCTCCGAAAGCGTGATCTGGTTAACGGGATCCTCGATCTGTTCTTCGTCGGCGACCACTGTCTTGTAAATATAGGCGGTGATCTCGCCGGTATCCTTGTTCAGTTCCCCACGCATATTCTCCTGGGTCTTGTAGAACTTGCGCGTCGCCAGGGCAATAGCTTCCTCGACCGCGCCCACAACGATAGCGGGGTCGATGCCCTTTTCCTGGCTCAGGAGCTCGATGCTTTGATACAGAGCGCTGGTTGCCATACTCGTTTTTGACTCTCTTGTTCGTTCCGCGCCGCCCGGCCCGCTTCTGGCCTCGTGATGGCGCTGTTGTTTTGCAGTTCTTGTGCGCGCAGCAGCATTCAGTCCGCGCACTCACAAGCTGGAAGCTAGGAGCTAAAGGCTCGTAGCTCGCACTTCAGATTTCCGGAACCAGGTTCGCCAGCTCAATATTGCTGAGGGCGATCTCCACCGTGTTTACGCCCGCCTTACGACTCTTGCTGTTCTGCCTCACGGCCGCCAGGTTAATCACGATGCTGGGTGCCCCCGGTTTCGATTCTGAGATCGGGGAACCCGCCAGCAATCTTCCCTGCCAGTGCCGGTTGTTGCGGACCGGTTCAAAAGTCCGCACCTTCACCAGGCAACCGGCAAACCGCTCGAAATCCTCGGCTCGGTTTAATTTCCGATCCAAGCCAGGCGAACTGGCCTCCAGCGTGTACTCGGCGCCGGGAACCAGATCTTCCACGTCGAGCAAAACTCCAAAATCGCGGCTGAATGCCGCGCAATCTTCGTGCGTCACGCCGGAAAGTTGCTCGATGCGGAGCGAACCTTCCCTGAGCCTCTCCGGCAACCCTTCCGCGCCAGCCGCTGCGGCAGCTTTCAATTGCGCCCGGCCCTCGGCGTTTTTTTCGAGAGCCACGCGCAGCGTGCGTTCCTTCTTTGAACCGGCGAACTCGATATCGACCACGTCGAGTCCGTGCGAAGCGGCCACTCGCTCCGCCGCCTTCCGGATTTCGTCCAAGCCAACCGCCATCGACCCTGCTGCCAAACGACGGCCTTTTCACCCGTATCACATTGATTTCCGGTGATTTTCGGGTGCAATTTGCCGCAAATAAAAAGTGGGCGATAAGCCCACTCATCTCTCCGCCAGCCGGTGTGCACACGGAACAGCCTGACGGACAAATTCGTCTGCATGGCTAGAATAGCGCGAAATGCCGCGAAATTCAACCTCCTAAGGCGGCCGCTTCCCCGCTCCATCGCTTCGGCCACAAAATCCACCGACAGCATCAGCGACTTCCATTCCAGTGGTAGACTCGCTGTACTTAGGGCAGCCACCATGTCACACAGAGCCTCAAGCTCCACTGTTTCGCAACGTCCTGAACTCGCCCAGCGGACCGCTGTTTTGCAACAAGCTGCTCAATCTGCCGTGGCATACGTTGAGTCTTTGGATCGCCGCTCGGTTGCGCCGCGTGCCGAGGCTGTCACAGCCATGCGCGCGCTTTGTACGCCGCTGCCGGAATCGGAAACGGACCCGTCCGAGGTCATTCGCTTGCTCAGCGAACTTGGGGGTCCCGCCACGATGGCAATCTCCGGAGGGCGTTTCTTTGGATTCGTGATCGGCGGATGTTTGCCCGCAGCCATGGCGGCGAGTTGGCTGGTTGACACCTGGGATCAGAATGCCGGGCTCTGGACTGCGACGCCGGTGGCTGCCGAATTGGAAGAGACGGCCGTCGAATGGGCGCGCCAGCTGTTTGGACTGCCTGAAGGGACCGCGGGCGGCGTGGTGACCGGCGCAACCGTGGCCAACTATACGGCCTTGGCGGCAGCGCGCCATTTTCTGCTCGAGCGAGCGGGTTGGGATGTTGAGGCCGATGGACTTTTCGGGGCGCCTGAATTACGCGTCGTGGTCGGCGAGGAAGCGCATCCCTCGCTCCTCAAGTCGCTGTCGATGCTCGGGCTGGGAAAGAAGCGCGTGGTGCGGGTTCCCGTGGATAGGGAAGGCCGAATGCGAGCTGACGCGCTGCCGCACCTTGACGCCATGACCATTCTTTGTCTGCAGGCCGGGAACGTGAACACCGGTTCGTTCGATCCCGCGAGCGCAATTTGTCCCGAGGCACGCGCGGCAGGCGCGTGGATTCACGTTGACGGCGCATTCGGCCTTTGGGCTGCCGCATCGCCCCAATACCGCCACCTCGTGAGGGGCTTTGAGCTGGCCGACTCCTGGGCAACCGACGCGCACAAATGGCCGAACCTCGGCTACGATTGCGGACTGGCCTTGGTGCGGAACGAGGAAGCTCTGCGTTCAGCCATGGGCATGCAAGCAGCCTATCTGGGGCGCGGCGGACGGCGCGAACCCTCTGACTTCACCCCCGAACTCTCGCGCCGCGCCCGCGGCATCGAGTTGTGGGCTGGTCTGCGGCAATTGGGCAGGGTAGGGATGGCTGCGATCGTGGAGCGAACCTGCGCTCATGCGCAGCGCTTTGCGGCTGGACTGAAAGCCGCCGGGTTCGAAGTACTGAACGAAGTTGTCCTGAATCAGGTTCTGGTTTCATTCGGCGATTCAGAAAGAACAGCGAGAGTCATCGCGCGTTTGCAGGCCGATGGGACTTGCTGGTGCGGTCCGACGGTTTGGCAGGGAAAATCAGCCATGCGCATCAGCGTCTCCAGCTGGGTTACGACGGAGAACGACGTCGAGGTAAGCCTCAAAGCGATCATGGAAGCCGCCCGCGAGTAGGAGAACCACCCCGGCCTGGCTCAGCGCGTTTTTGAGGATCTCGCCGGATTTACAGATTCAAAGATGCTCCCCGAAAATGGAAGAGTGCAATATGTTACGCGGCAAGACAGCGAGTCACTGCTCACTTCGGTTGCCGCGCGCGTAACCAACCCCATCGCAGGCATCTTCGGACCTGCCTCGCTCAGTTGGCGCATCAACCGCGAGTCGGCGTTATTCCTCGGCGCGGGCCGCGCCGCGCTCCTCCAACTTGCGCACCCTTGGGTCACGGCCTCCCTGGCCGAGCATTCCTCCGTGATGGATCGCCCCATTGCGCGTTTTCACAACACGTTCCGCGTCGTATTTACCATGATCTTCGGCTCGCTCCCGCAAGCGTTAGCCGCGGCACGCCACCTGCATGCGCTACACACCCGCATTCAGGGCGAAATGCCGGAAGATGTGGCGCATTGGAAACGCGGCTCGCACTATGAGGCGAATGAGATCGGTGCGCTGCGGTGGGTTTTCGCCACGCTGGTCGAGAGCGCGGTATTGGCCTACGACTGTGCGCTGCCGGCATTGTCGTCAGCGGAGCGAGATAGCTACTATGCCGACTGCAAGACGCTGGCCGGTCTCTTCGGACTTCCTGTCGTTTCACTACCAGGGAATTGGGAGGCCTTTACCTCTTACAGCCGGAAGATGCACGACTCCGGCGAACTGGGCGTCAGCGGAACCGCTCGACGGATGGCGCACAACCTGCTGAGTGGGGCAGGATCCTGGGTGCGGCCACCGTTCTGGTATCGCGCGCTCACCATTGAGGGGCTTCCGGATCGCTTCCGGGAAGAGTTTGACCTTCCGTTTGGCATCGGCGAACAGCAGGCGGCGACGCGCGCCCATCGCCTTCTGCCTGGAATTTACCGCCGGCTTCCCGCGTCTGCCCGTTTTACCGGGCCTTGGCGCGAGGCGCAGGCACGACTGGCTCATCGACCGGCGGACCCACTTACTCGTTGGAGCAATCGGTTCTGGATCGGCCGCCCATTACTCCCGTTTGCCTAAGCCCGTTACTAGCGCTCGCCGGTTCGCGGCCAAAGTTGTAACGAATTCTCGCGATTTGTTTTGCGTGGCCGATGACGAGGCGCGACAATAACTGAATGAAGTGGCCGCATCTTTCTGCTTTGGTTCTGCTTGCTTCGTTTTCCGCATTGCCTCAGCTCTACGCGCTTGATAAACAGCCTGCCAGCGTGTTCCACGCCCGGCGACTGGCGCTGGCGGGCAGGCTTCATGGCGGTGTGGCCGTGCTCTTCGCGGCAGAAGAAGCGCAACTCGATTTCATGCCCTATCGGCAGGATTCGGATTTCTACTATCTAACTGGCTGGAATGAGCCAGGTGCAGCCTTGATGATCGTGAGCGACGCACCCCAGGCAACCTCGCCTCGCACGTATAAGGAAATTCTCTTTCTCCCAGCGCGAAATCTACGCATGGAGAAGTACACCGGCGAAAAGATGGATGCGGCCACGCCGGGCGTCGAGGAGGCTTCAGGCGTGGATCATGTTGAGCCGATGGCCGAATTGCCCGCGGAGCTCAACCAGCTCGTTTCCGCGGACCGCTCGCTCTTCAACAATCTGTGGGCACAGCCGGATTCAGCCCCGGCCAAAGCTCTGCTCGGATTTGCCGGCGTTGCATTGGGAACGTCAGCTGCTCCCTCGCAGCATGACGTCACCGGGATGATCATGCCTCTTCGGCAGGTCAAGGATGAGGGCGAGATCGAACTCATCAAGAAAGCCTCGGCGGCGTCAATCCTCGCTCAGCGCGTGATGATGCAATGGTGGGTCAAGCCTGGAATGACCGAGCGCGCCATCGCTGGAGCCATGACCGCAGTGTGGATGGAGAATGGCTGCGAGCGGCCCAGCTACGCACCCATCGTTGGCTCGGGGATCAACTCCACCGTCTTGCACTACTCGGCCAACGACCGCACCATGCAGGACGGCGACGTTCTCCTCGTCGACGCGGCTTGCGAGTATTCCATGTACGCAGCCGACATCACCCGCACCGTTCCCGTGAACGGCCATTTCACCCCGCGGCAGCGCGAAATCTACAACATTGTGCTGGGCGCTCAGCAGGCGGCCATCGATGCGTTTGTGGCTGGCAAATCCACCATCAACGATCGCGACCGACAGGATCCGAATTCGCTCGACACGGCGGCCTACAACTTCATCAACACCCACGGAAAGGATCTGCACGGCCAGCCCCTCGGCCAGTATTGGTTGCATGGCCTTGGCCACATGATGGGTATCGATGTGCACGATCCCGCCAACTACCCTGTGGTTCTGAAGCCGGGCATGGTCTTCACCATCGAACCGGGGATTTATATTCCCGAGGAAAGGCTCGGCGTGCGCATCGAATGCGACTTCCTGGTCGGTTCGGACGGCAAATTGATCGATCTCGATGCCGCGTTGCCCCACACCGCCGACGAAATCGAAGCGGCAATGCACGCCAAGTAAAATCCGGCAAAAAGCATCCCGTAGGGATGCGCAGGTCGATGAAAAACCGCTGCTTTGAAAGGGCACGGATTTATCCGTGCCACAAGTCCGGCAAAATCATCGGGGCTTTAGCCGCTGAGGGATGGTTTCAACCCTTGTCAGCAGTCTGAGCATCCCGTAGGGATGCAAGGAAAATAGCCTAGGACAAGTCCGCCCCGGCGGACGCAGTCCTGGGAATGCAGCAAGAATGATGTAAAGCCCCGTAGGGGCGACAGAACCGGATCGACGAATCTCGGCATCTGTCGCATAAAGCGCAGTGCTTTACAGGTTGCGGAAAAACTCGCCGTTTTGAAAGGGCACGACCGGGGCACGAGTTCAATTGCCCGGAAAATTCGAGAGGCAGGCATGAAGTGTCAGGGCACGACTTTAGTCGTGCCGCATGAGTCCCATAAAGCACGGGGCTTTAGCCCCTGAGAGATGGTCGCGAAGTAGGCAACATGAATGAAGTGAGCAAATGAATATCGACCCACGCGACGCCATGCCTTCCGATCAACTCGAGACGCTCAGTCGCGTGTTCAGCGAACAACTTCTTGCATGCCTCGATGAGTGTGCGCGCGGTCGCACCGGCCTTTTCTCAGAGCTGGTTGACGGGGAAGAAGAGAATTCCTGGCCTGAGGCGGCGCGTCTGCGAGAGCTTGCGGTCGCTCTCCAGAACATTCTTGCCCAGCACGAAGAACGGAACGCGCTCTGTGACGAGTTCCTTGACCTTTGCACGATCCATGGCGAGAGCCATCCGGGTGAGCGCAAATTGGCGCGTGCGTTTCTGGAGCGAATCGAGCGCGGCGAGGTGGGTTCGCCGACGGAGGAAAAAAGGCAATGGTGACGGTGGAGGGAGGCGCCATCGAGATTCATGATTCTCTGCTGTCAAGCCCCCGCAATCCGCCACTCTCATTCACTCTCTTGCTAACTCACTGATTTCTAATTCACTTATTTGAATTTTCACTTCTTCATTTTCTTCCATCAAGTTTGCCGATTATTTCCATCAAATCTCTACACTTGTCGTATGGGTGCAGACATCTGGGTTTCAGATTTTCCGGCGAAGCGAGCCGTAAATAAAAAAGAAAATATTTTATACCCCCGGGGGGTATATTTTGCCACTTAACTCATTTGCAATCAATAAATCGACCTCAAAAACGTCGTCAAATTCCGTCGATTTTGTAGCTCAAAACGGCCCTGACTGGCCGAATGCCTCCGAATCCCGACGCGAGCGGAAGCCGGCGATCCTTTGTTTTCGAACGTGGAAGTATTCGGAGGGGCACGGGTGGGGATGGATCAGCGAGTAAGTCTTTTTTATCAAATACTTAGGTAGGCGATACGGGGGTGAGCGCCGATCAGTGAACATCCCCGTGCCAAGTCGCACTTCGAACTCAGGACCCGGTCTAGAAGCGTACGCCAACTGTGACGGGAATCAGCTCCGTCGTCCCCAGGCCGTTGTTCTGAGAAATCGGAGGTGTGTGCACATAGAGGTAGCGAGCTTCTGCAAAAAGCTCGGAATGGCCGGAAGTATCGGGCCCGTACATATCGCCGCCCAGTTTGTGATAGAGTCCCAGTCCGATGTTGCCTCCCCATTGATTGGAAGTAATCGAGAGAACATTTTCCGGCACCTCGTATCCATAGAGGTCGCAGCACTCGTAATCGCTGAAGTTTGTCGACTTATGGTAATAGCCGAAACCGCCAACCAGGTAGGCGCCGTTATGCCACTTGGGCGTGAGATCGATGACCGGAGAGCCAGTGATCGAATTGAAGTGGGCATCGCCCGACTGTGTGCCAACAGCCGAAATGAAGGCGCCGGGCAGCTTGTCGTCCATAAACTGGTACTCCAGCAGCGTGGAAAACGCTTTGGAGAAACGGAAGCCCGCGCCGACCGTAAAGTTTCCGCCCCAAGTGATGTATGGCGTGTCATTGCCGACCGGCCCGTTGAATCCGCCGCCGACCTCAAATGCGAGGGTATGGTGAAAAATCCCGTGATGGCCGCCTCCGCCTTCGCCGCCTTGCCCGTATTGGCCACCGCCGGCACCGCCGCCAAGCGCCGCACCACCACCCGAAGCTGGATTGCCAGGCAATGAGAAATCAGCAAGCTGGAATCCCGAATCGCTGAACCCGGTTCGGCTGGAAGAGTAGCTGGTGCTATCGAAAGGGCTGTGCGTGAATTGATCGATGGTTAGGGCAGGGGAAGGAGCAGATTGCGCGGCGGCAAAACCGGTCGCAACCAAACCCGCGACTGCCATCAGACCTGCGCGCCGGATCGGCGAGATCAAACGGGCGAAAGACATCGAAACCACCTCAAACGCTGAATTTTGTGCAACTTCCGGGAAGGAAATGACCTGTCATTCCAATTAGACACCGAAAGCCGTCAGAGGTTGCCTTTAGGAGGGGATCGATTCCCGTTGGATGAGATGGGAAATGTCCTAGGGAGTTCAATAACCCCCGGGCTCCTCAGGAAATCTGACTCGTCCCATCTGGCAGCACCGCAAACATTTGAGCCTTGTGCAGAACAAAAGCAAAGGCCGGAAAGATCGCTCCGGCCCTTGTCTGATTCGTCAACTTGCAGACTCGCAGACCTGCTGCTTTTACCCCTGGATGTCGAACTGCTCCGGGTGAAGAGTTGGATCGCTCTTTACCAGGACGTTTTTGCCAATCAGTTCCTCGAAGTCGTTCAACCAGCGATTGCCGTTGGCCTTCAGAGTCTTCACTGTTTCAGGATTCACGCGCAGCATCACGTCAGCATTTTCAAAGTGCTTCCGCATTTTGCGCATTTCGATGTAGATCTCATTGCACACGGTGGCCGAGCTCTTCACCATGCCTGTCGCCTGGCAGGTGGGGCAAGGCACGCTAAGCGTCCGCTCCAGCGACTGCTTCACGCGTTTGCGCGTGATCGCCACCAGGCCGAAATCGTTAAACTGCAGCACCTTGGTCGGAGCGCGATCGCTCTTCAGCGCCTCTTCGAGCGCGGCCATCACTTTGAACCGGTTCCTGCGCTCGTCCATGTCGATGAAGTCGATGACGATAATGCCGCCGAGATCGCGCAACCGAATCTGGCGCACAATCTCGGGCACCGCGTCGAGGTTGGTTTTGAGGATCGTATCCTCAAGCCGCGCCGACTTGCCCACGTACTTCCCGGTATTGATGTCAATTGCGACCAGCGCCTCAGTCTGGTTGATCACAATCGATCCGCCAGACTTGAGCCACACCTTCGAGCGCAACGCCTTTGAAATCTCTTCCTGAATACCAAAATGCTCGAAGAGTGGCGTCTCTTTGGTGTAAAGTTTCACGCGGCGAACCAGCGAGGGCGAGAAGCGGTTGAGGAAGCGCACGATGCGCTCGTAATCCGATTCTGTGTCAACCCAGATGTTGGCAAAGTTGGAGCTGACCTGGTCGCGCAGAATACGCTCGATGAGCGATAGATCGTGGTAGATGAGCGCCGGAGACTTGGAGGATTCCGAACGCTGCTTGATGTCGTTCCAGAGATTCATCAAAAAGCGCAGGTCGGCGCGTAACTCATCTTCTGAAGCGCCTTCAGCAGCGGTCCGCACAATGAAACCGCCGGGCGCCTCGCCGCGCTCGTGAACCAGAATCCTCTTCAGGCGATGCCGCTCCTCTTCGGAAGCGATTTTGCGGCTCACGCCGACGTGGGTCACGGTCGGCATGAAAACCAGGAATCGGCCGGGCAGCGCGATGTGACTCGTGATGCGCGCACCTTTCTTCGCGATCGGCTCCTTGGCGATCTGCACCAGGATCTCCTGGCCGGACTTCAGCAGATCCGAAATGATCGGAAGGTCCGAGGTCTGTGCCGAACGGCGCGATGGACCACGCCGATTGCCCTGCGGGCTTCGGCCACGCTGTCCGCGGCCTCCGCGATCTCGCCGTTCCCGCCCGGGGACCGCCGGTGCACCTGTCGAGGCTTCTTCTCCCTCGACTTCGTCTTCCTCCACGCCGCCTTCGTCAAAGTTCTTCTGGATGCGGTGATCGAGATGAGCTTCCTGCAGCATTTCGCCCAGGTCGCCGGTGCGGAGGTGGCTGGGAATCGTCTCTTCTTCGTAATCGTCGGTGTCGTGCATTTCCGGCTTGTGCCGGCGCCCATGAGGCGTAGCTTCAAGCTCTTCACCTTCGATGACCTCTTCTTCAACCAAGCCTTTGCCGGGTTCATATGTCGATGCCGGGGCACTCATTGCCGCAGCTTTGCTTTCAGTAGAAGCGTCGCTCTCCTTCTTCTTCTTGCCGAAACCGAAAAGCTTGAATCCTGTCGGAGCCGACGGATCGATCCGATGCGAAGCGTCGGCATCCTCTTCTCGCTCCGCCGAACTCTCGCTCGGCGAGTCCTGCCCTGATTCGGCTTCATCGCTGCTGTCGGGCGCGGGAAGTTCGTCTTCGGTGAGCGTTTCGAGAGCATTCGAGGCAAGCTCTTCCTCTTCAAATTCAAAAGGAGCTTCCTCCGGATCTCTCAATTCACTTTCATGAAGCTCTGCCACTGGGGATTCTGTCTCTTCAAAAATCTCTTCCCGTACAGATTCTTCCTGGGGCTCCTCGGCCGCCAAGTCGTTTTGCATCTCTTGGGCAGCTTCAACTGGAGATTGGGCTTCACGGCGACGCAGTGAGAGCGACTCGCCCGGTAACAGCCCGCTGCCGTCCCACGCAAGAGGTGCTTCGATCAATGTAGAGGGCTTGAATGTGCTCGCCGCGCGGGGCGCTGCTACCGGCTCCGGAGCAGTTTTTGCGTTTTCTGCGCCAGAAGTGCTGCCGTACTTCGAAAGCGATTCGCCAGGCAGAACAAAGGGTGCTGGAGCATGATGCCCGCGCGGTGCCGGTGCAGCTTCTGAAGTTTGAATCGTCGGGGACTGCTCCGATGCGAACTGCGATTCCGGACGGGTATTGGAAACTGGCGCGAATTCGTTTTGAGTTGCTGGCTGGTCACTCGGCCCGCGGCCCCCACGCCGGCGGCGCCGGCCACGCCAGCGGCGTGCTCCTGCTTCATCCGATTCCTGCGCGAACCCCGTTTGGCCATGCTCTGTCGGAATACTAGACTGGGATGATTCGATGGATGGCGTCCGCGCTTCTTCCGCGGGCCGTGACTCATGGCGGGGCTCATGTCTGTTTTGGTCGCGGCGCGGGCCCCGCTCTTCCGAGCTGCCGTTGCTGTCAATCCCATGCGGGTGCTTGACCTCGCGAGGGGCCTGCCCGGCTCCACTTGCCGCGGCTCTCTCCAGCTCGTCGGTCTCTTCCTGATCCTCGAGCTCGATGAAGTCGGTTACGTAAAGGAACGCGTCGCGCTCAAGCCCCAGATCGACAAACGCCGACTGCATGCCCGGTAAAACGCGTGTAACGCGTCCGTTGTAAATGGAACCCGCGAGGGTGTACTCGTTTTCGCGCTCGTAGTAGATTTCCGCGAGTTGATCGTCTTCTAGAATCGCAAGCCGCGTCTCATGCGGCGTGCTGGAAATACAAATTTCTTTTGCCATCGTACCTTTCCGTCCGGCAGCCTATGGCTGCTGGTACACGCGGCAAGGTCGAATGGGGCGCGCACGGTCGGCGAAGGAATGGATGGACGGATAACCCGGGAGATGCCCAAGGAATGACGCCTGTCTGGAGATCCTTCCCATGGGCGGCGAACCAATGCGGATGTCGATGAAAACAAGCCGAACGGGCTGCTGGTTGTGGTGATCCGATGACAGAGAGTTTGTGGCCGTCCGGGCCGGACCTTCCGGCGGGGCCGTTCGACCAGCGGCTCTTGCAAAGAATTCTCGCGCCGGCGAACAGAGGAATCTGTTTCCCGAATTCCGCGCGCGTTGCTTGCAATGAGCGAGCCGCAAGTGGTCTTCCCGTCTCTGCGTACTCATAAACCCAATCCTGCCGGGCGCGATCCATCGGGACCATGCCGGCGAAGTGCTTTGAAAAATCCTCTCTTGCTGCCTGAGACAATCCCCAGATACAAATTCCGGAGCGTTTTCGGCCGAACCAAGAGCCAAACCTTTGGGACGACACCTCAATCAAAGGATCGAGACGCGTCAATTAACGAACCGGCGCATGCGGACATTCATCGCCACGCCCAGCGCCAGGAACGTAAACAGCACCGAAGATCCACCGTAACTCATTAAAGGTAAAGGGATTCCGGTGACGGGCATCAGCCCGATGACCATGCCAACGTTGACCGCGATCTGAAAGGTCAACACAGCCACTATTCCCATAATAATGAGGGAACCGGGCAGGTCGGCGGCTGTTTGAGCGTTTTGAATCAAACGCATCAATATAAGGAAGTATAGCAGCAGGACAAAAAACGCACCCACAAAGCCGTGCTCCTCGCTGAATGCGGCAAAAATAAAGTCCGTATAGGGAATGGGAAGGAAGTAGCCCTGGGTTTGGGTTCCTTTTTCCAGGCCCTTGCCCCAAACACCGCCAGATCCGACGGCAATCTCCGATTGCAGCACTTGGTAGCCTGACCCATGAGGATCGTTGCCCGGATTGATGAAGCTGGTGAGCCGCGCCTTTTGATAAGGCTTGAGAATCTTGCCACTCGACCAGGCCCCGCCGACCAGGACAGCGCCCACTGTGATCAGGATCAAACTCTGCCGCAAGTTGATCCCGCCCAGAAACAGGCCTGCGACCAGAATCGGCGCATAAGTCAGCGTCGTGCCCAGGTCCGGCTGGATGAGCACCAGGATCATTGGAACTCCAACCATGCCAAAGGCTTTGAAGATTTCCGTCCAGGTCAGGTTGCGGCCCCCAATATTGGCGATGTAGCGAGCCGTGGCGAGGATCAGCACGAGCTTGACCCACTCTGAAGGTTGGAATTGAACGGGTCCGATGGCGATCCATCGCCGCGCGCCGAGGGCCTTGTGGCCGACCACCTTCACGGCGACCAGCGACACAACAAAAATGCCGTAGAGCCACGGCGACAAGTCGATCAGGCGGTGATAGTCGATCTTGGCCAGAACAAACATGCCCACAAGGCCCGCCGCAATAAACAGGATTTGTTTCGTTCCAAAGCTGGCAAACTTCGTATGCACCGTGGCTGAGTGAACCTCCAGCACCGACAGGCTGCAAAGCAGAAGGACGAGGCCCAGTAAGGCCCAGTCAAAGTCGCGAAAGCTCAGGAAGCGGCGTAGGGGCATAGCGGCTAGTGCCCTTTCTGCGGTGCGGGCGCCACGGCTGCCACTTGCGGCGAATTCTTCGCAGATGCGGCCGCTTGCGGAGTCTCGGGCCCGTTCTCGTGTCTTTGCGCGGCCTTGGGCTCCTCCGCCACAATCCCTTGGCTATCGACAAAGAAATGTCCACTGTGTATCCGTGCAGACGCAGAATTCTTCTGGCCGGCGCCTGAATCCGGCGAAGCCCACACCGCACCCACTTCAGCAGGCGCCGCGGCCTTCTCAGGGGCCAAATTGCCCGCGAGCCGCCGCTTCTTGTCCACAAAAGCCGTTACCACCTTTGCGGCGATGCGCGCCGGGTACCCGCTGAATCCGCCGTTCTGCCACAAAACCGCAACCACAAGCTCGGGATTGCGACGCGGCGTCACGCCCACAAACCAGACGTTTGGATCAGTGGCCTTCCCTTTGTTGGTTTTTTCAAGCGCCTCGTGACTCATTACCTCCGCAGTTCCGGTTTTGCCTGCAAAGTCGATCCCTTCCAGATGCGCGGAGCTTGCCGTGTGGTAAAGGCCCGGTTCGGTCACCTCGGCCATGCCGTTGGTAATGATGTCCCAATTTGCTGGATCGATCGGAATGCACGCTTCGCCTGTCCCCGGGAAACTATCCTGAAGCGACTTATAAAAATCGCTGGAAAGCTCGTTGGGAAAAACCACATGCGGTCGCACCATGTGCCCGCCCGATGCAATACCGCCGATAATCCGCGCCAGTTGCATCGGCGTGGCTTCGACTGCGCCCTGTCCGATGGCCACGTCGAGCGTCTCGTCGGGGTACCAGCGATGATGAAAGTTCTTAATCAGCCAATCAGGCGAGGGCATCAGGCCGGCTTGCTCTCCGGGCAGATCAATGCCCGTCTTCTGTCCGTATCCAAATTCCGTCGCGTACTTCACGATCCGATCGATGCCCAGCTTATCGCCGAGCATGTAGAAGAACGTGTCGCAGGAGTACGGAATGGCATTGTTCATGTCCACCGCGCCATGTTTCTCGTCGCATTTGTGGAAGTAGCCGTACGGTCCCCACCCGCCGCTGCACACAATGTGCATGTTCTGCATAATGCCTTCCTGCAGCCCGGCCACCGACATCAGGATCTTGAACGTCGACCCCGGCGCAAGTTGTGCCTGGATAGCCTTGTTCAGCAGCGGATGGTCGGGATCGGTGACGAGCTTGTTCCAGTCGGTGCGGTCGATTTTGACGGCAAAAGCGTTGGGGTCGAAGCTGGGCCGTGACACCATTGCCAGAATCTCGCCGTTCCGTGGGTCCATGGCAACGATCGCGCCGTTGCGGTTACCCAGGGCCAACTCGGCTGCGCGCTGCAGATCGTTATCAATCGTCAGCTTGAGATCCTGGCCGGGCACGGCGTGTTCGATGCCAAAGTAGCCCACCTCGCGTCCACGGCTGTCGACGACCACCTCCCGCGAGCCGTCCTGCCCTCGGAGCAACTGGTCGTAAGTCTCTTCCACACCTGCCTTGCCCACAACGTCGCCCGGCTCATAGTAGGCAAACCGGGGATTGTTTAGATCGTCTTCACTTACCTCGCCCACGTAGCCGATCAAATGCGCGGCAAAACCATCGCGTGGATACAGCCTCCGCTCTTCGTCGATCGTCTCCAGTTCCGGCAGCTCGTTACGATGAGCCGCGATAAACGCCTGCTCGTCGGCAGTCACATCTTGTTTGATGGGGATGGGCTGATAACCGGGCTCGGAGCGATAGTGGTGCAAGGTGGAACGCAACTGATTGAGATCGAGATCAAGCCCATGCGCGATCAGCGGCAGATCGGCGTCCACATTGCGGCTTTGCTCACGCACCAGGAAGCAGGTGACCGACGGGTAATTGTCGACGACAAGCCGGTTCTCGCGGTCGAAGAGCTTGCCCCGCGGGGCCAAAATCGGCTCTTTGCGAATCCGGTTCTGCTGGGCCAGAACTTTGTAGCTATCTACATCCAGCACTTGCAGCCGCCACAAGCCCGCGGCCAGGCCGAGCATCATCAAAAGAATGCCGTACTGCACAAACGTCAGTTTGACTGTGGAGAGCTTCTCGCCGCGGTTGATGCTCAAGGCCATTGTCCTACTCTTCAGAATACAGCGAATTCAGTTTTTCGCCTGATCGAAACCGTTATGCTTTCGCCGCTCTTAGTCCCTTACCCGCAGACGGTCGAGCAGCGGGAACAGCACCAGCGCAATCACTCCATTACCTACGGCGCGCAGCAACTCCGTCAGTCCGTTCCAGTCCGCCCCCAGACCCAGCAGGAAGCGAGCCACGAAAAGATAGATAGCGCTTGAGAGCAGCGAAAGCGCGAAGGTCAGCAGTATCCGGATGGTGTGATTATCGACATCGATGCGAATACCCACGGAGCCAGCCAGGAAACCGACGACAGTTTTGGCGATTCCATTGATGCCGATGGCGTTATGCGACAGCGCATCCTGGAACAGCCCCATCACCGCTCCCATCAGCGTTCCTTGCAATGGATTGCGGCGGCCCAGCGCAAAGAAGATGGTCACCAGGAGCGGCAGGTCGAACCAGTCGTAGCGGCCAACGACGCGCGGCAGCCATGCCTGCAGCACCAATGCACCAAGCGGAACTAGCGTATAAACCAGCAGCGGATACCGGCGGATCTCCATATCGCGCCGGGATTCGGCGCCGAGCACAGACATGGCTATGGATTCCTCGGCGGAGTTGTTTGCGGCTTTTCCTTCGACGACGGCGTCGCGCCGCTCCCTGGGCCCGCTGGAGCAGCAAGGGGATGATTTGTCTTCGGCGTGGAACTTGCTTCTGGAGTCGTACCGGAATCATCATTGGCGCTGGGCGAAAACTCGTCCGGATGCAGCGGTTGCGGCGGTTGGGCTGCTGGATTTGGATTGCTGGTGTCGTTCAAAGGCTGTTGATCCGCAGGCAGGTTGGGGTCCATCAGCCCGGGCAGCTTCTCCGCCATGATCTCTGACGCCTTCACTTGGTCTTTGATCGCTGCTGGGACTGTGCTCTGTTCTAAAGCGCTGGCTGCAAGGTCTTTTTCATCTTGGGGCGAGAAGCGCGGCTCAGTCGAAGTGATCACCAGCACCTCGTCCAGCCGATCGAGCGGCGCCGCCGGTGAAAGGATAATGTCCACGAGTCCGTCGCGGTCGGGATCGCGAACCACCTTCTTCACAATGCCCACTGGCAATCCGCGCGGAAAGATCAGATCACCACCGGCAGTTAGCACATGCTCGCCCGGATGTATGCGCTCATCGGCGGTCACGCCTACCACTTCAAGCTGTCCCGCGGCATCGCCCCGAAGTACTCCGCGAATGCGCGTCGTCTCCAGAATTGCCCCAGCGCCGCTCGTGGCATCGTTCACGGCGAGCACCTGCGCGGTATGCGGAAAGACATCCCGTACCTTACCGACAATGCCTTCGGCCGTAATCACGGCCATATCCGGCTTCAATCCCTCGTGCCAGCCCTTGTCAATATAGAAAACATGCGACCGGTCGCTGCCGCTCGATCCATAAACCTGCGCGGCCAGCGTGGAATAGATGTATTTTTGCTGAAAGCCCAGCATGGCCTGCAATCGCTCTCCCTGGCGTGCATCCTCCAGCAATGCGGCCTGCTCGAGCCTCAACCGGTCCACAGTATCTTCCAAATTCTTGTTCTGCCGGCGGACATGGACCAGGTCAATGTAGTTCGACCAAAGGGTCGCCAATCCCGTCGTGCTTGAGTGAATCAATCGCTCCGGCGGAGAAATCACGGCATTCGCCCAAAGCCGGATCAGCCGCACACCGCCAGGGTCGGTGTCCTCCAGGGTGCTTGTGCCGCCTGTGGTTCGGCGCACTTGGACCGCAAGACCCACGAGCTGCAACATCAACAATGCCAGCAGCACCACTAGGTTTCGGTAGCGGACGATGAACGATTCCATAAAAACCAGGGTTCAGGTGTCAGGTTTCAGAGCAGAACGTGGGCGCTTGGCTGACAGGTTTTTCTGATCCCTGATCCCTGAAACCTGTTCCATGCCTTCTAGTCGATCTTGATCTTGCGCAGCAGCCGGAAGTCCGAGAGCATTTTGCCGGTGCCCAAAACCACTGAGGCCAGAGGGTCGTCGGCCACGGATACGGGCAACCCGGTCTCTTCTCGAATGCGCTTGTCAAGATTCTTGATGAGAGCTCCGCCGCCGGTCAGCACAATGCCTCGATCGCTGATATCGGCTGAGAGCTCAGGCGGCGTGCGCTCCAATGCCACGCGAATCGCATTCATGATGACGGCAATGCACTCGCCCAGCGCCTCGCGAATCTCGCTGTCATCAACCGAAATGGTCTTCGGCACTCCCTCGATCAGGTTGCGCCCCTTGATCTCCATGGTCAGCGGCTTATCCAGCGGGTACGCTGATCCGATATCAATCTTGATTTGTTCAGCGGTACGCTCGCCGATCAAAAGGTTATATTTCCGCTTCAGGTAGTTGATGATGGCCTCGTCCATCTGATTGCCGGCCATGCGCACCGACCGCGAATAAACAATGCCGCTCAGTGAAATCACCGCGATGTCGGTCGTGCCGCCGCCAATATCCACCACCATGTTGCCCGAGGGCTCGGTGATCGGCAGTCCTGCGCCGATCGCCGCCACCATCGCCTGCTCCACCAGGTACACTTCGCTCGCCTTGGCGCGATAGGCCGAGTCCTCCACGGCGCGCTTCTCCACCTGCGTAATCTCTGACGGCACGCCGATCACGATCCGCGGATGTACCAGCATCTTGCGGTTGTGCGCCTTCTGGATGAAGTAGTTGAGCATCTTCTCGGTGACTTTGAAGTCGGCAATCACGCCGTCCTTCATGGGCTTGATGGCCACGATGTTGCCGGGCGTACGCCCCAGCATGTCCTTGGCTTCCTTGCCCACGGCCTCTACTTCGCCAGTGGTTTTGTTGATTGCTACAATCGACGGCTCATTGACGACGATGCCCTTGCCGGCCGCGTACACGAGGGTATTGGCGGTGCCCAGATCGATCGCCAGGTCGCTCGAAAACATGCTGAAAAGCGAGCGGAACCCATGGGACCGTGAGGAACGAGAGTGATATCCGTTCATTGACATGGAGAAATTGAATCTTCCTCAAAAAGCTGAAATTTGACTGTGCCTCAAGGCCTATTGTACGGCTACTTGCCCTTGGCCGTTGCGAATGCTTCATAGCACGAATGAGTCAGCCGGCGTCAGGCGTGCCGCATTAGTTAACGGGAGTTGGCGTCGACCCCCTCAACTTGCCTTGGCTGGCCGGGATCCACTCCTCAGGCGTACGCTGTTTGGCGGATTCAGTTAAGGTCCAGTAGTGGGCCGGCGTCGTCGGGACTGCCTTTTGATCGCTGCCGGCTCCCAACTGTGAACTAAGAACTGTGAATTGAGAACTGTCCTATGACCTGTCCCACATACCAGAATCTGATTGGCGGCCAGTGGCTCCCGGCCGCGAACGGCAAAACCATCCTCAACCTCAACCCCGCCGACCACTCCGACGTCATTGGCGCGTTTCCGTCCTCCCACGCCGAAGATGTGGCCCTGGCCGTAGCTGCCGCAAAGAAGGCCTTTGCCACTTGGCGGCTGGTTCCCGCGCCTAAGCGCGCCGAGATCCTTTTCCGCGCTGCCAATATCCTTCTCCAAAACAAAGAGAAAAACGCGCGCGACATGACGCGGGAGATGGGCAAGGTACTGGCTGAAACCCGCGGCGACGTGCAGGAAGCCATTGACGAGGCTTTTTATGTGGCTGGCGAGGGTCGGCGGCTCTTCGGAATTACGACCCCCTCCGAGCTCCAGAACAAGTTCGCCATGTCCGTCCGCATGCCGGTCGGCGTCGTCGGTCTCATCACCCCTTGGAATTTCCCAATGGCCATCCCCAGTTGGAAGCTCTTTCCCGCGCTCGTTGCCGGCAACACCTGCGTTATCAAGCCCGCTACCGACACGCCACTCTCCACTTACAACCTCGTCCAGGCGCTCGTCGACGCCGGTCTGCCTCCAGGGGTCGTCAACATTGTCTGTGGCACCGGATCGACCGCGGGCGCAGCACTGGTCGAGCATCCCGATGTACGCGCCATCAGCTTTACAGGCTCCAGCGCCGTCGGATCGCTTGTCGCCCAGCGAGCCGCCGCCACCTTCAAGCAGGTCTCGCTCGAAATGGGCGGCAAGAACGCTCAGATCGTTCTCAACGACGCCAATCTCGATCTCGCTCTCGACGGCGCGCTCTGGGGCGCATTCGGTACCACCGGCCAGCGCTGCACGGCCACCAGCAGGATCCTTTTGCAGAACGGAATTGCAGCTGAGTTCACCGAGAAGTTTGTGGCCCGCGCCAAAAAGCTAAAAGTCGGCAATGGTCTCGATGAGTCCGTCGAAGTCGGCCCGCAGGTTAACGCCAACCAGATCGAGACCTCGGAGAAATACGTCGAGATTGCACTGCGCGAAGGCGCGCATCTCCTCTGCGGCGGCCACGCACTCACTTCAGGCGCATATGCACACGGCACATTCTTCGAGCCCACTGTCTTAGCCGGTGTCACGCCCGCCATGCGCATCGCGCGCGAAGAAGTCTTCGGCCCCGTCGTCAGCCTCATGGAATTCTCGACTTTCGAAGAGGCAATCGAAATCGCCAACTCCATCGACTACGGCCTCTCCACGGCCCTTTACACGCGTGACGTCAACCGCGCCTTCGCCGCCATCCGCGATCTCGAAGCCGGCATCACCTACATCAACGCGCCCACCATCGGCGCTGAGGTGCATCTGCCCTTTGGTGGCGTCAAGCACACAGGCAACGGCCATCGCGAAGGCCTTGGCGCTCTCGACTTCTTCACTACGTGGAAAGCCGTGTATGTGGATTACTCCGATAAGCTCCAGCGCGCGCAGATCGACAATGCGGAATGAACGACCCGCAGACGATATCCTTGTTTTGCTATCGAGCCTGAGGTTCTGCACAGATCCGAATTGTGATTCTTGCCGATGCCCGCGACGCGCAGTGACTTCGCCCGGCGCACCAAATTGAGGAGAATATGGAAACTGCATACGTTCCCGCCCCCACTCGCTACGACCACGCCAACTTTCGCCGTTGCGGAAAATCTGGCCTCGTTCTGCCCGCCATCACCCTCGGCCTGTGGCAGAATTTCGGAGGCGCAGACGTCTTTGAAACCGGCCGCGCCATGGTCCGCCGCGCTTTCGATCGCGGAGTCACTCACTTCGACCTCGCCAACAATTACGGCCCTCCCTACGGCTCAGCCGAAGAAAACTTCGGCACGATCCTGCGCAAGGACTTCGGCGTGCGAAAGCATTCTCGTGGCTTGCGCAACGAGCTCATCATCTCTTCCAAGGCCGGCTATGACATGTGGCCCGGCCCTTACGGCATTGGCGCCTCGCGCAAATACTTGCTCGCCTCGCTCGACGACAGTCTCAAACGCATGGGCCTCGACTACGTGGACATCTTCTACGCGCATCGGCCCTGGAAAAACTGTCCTCTCGAAGAGACCATGGGAGCACTTGTCTCCGCCGTCCATCAGGGCAAGGCATTGTATGTAGGTATTTCCTCCTATCAGCCCGACCGTACTCGTCAGGCCGCGAAGATCCTTAAGAGCATGGGCGTGCCCTTGCTCATTCATCAGCCCTCTTACTCCATGCTCAACCGCTGGATCGAAAAAGGTCTTCTCGCCACTCTCGACGAGTTAGGCGCCGGCTGCATTGCTTTCTCGCCACTCGCGCAAGGCTTGCTCACCAGCAAATACCTCAAGGGCGTGCCCAAGGAGTCGCGCGCAAAGGGCGAAGGTTCCTCGCTCCTGAAGGAATTCCTGAACGAGAAGAATCTAAAGCATGTCCGTGCGCTGAATGAGATTGCACTGGGCCGCGGCCAAACCCTTGCGCAAATGGCCATCGCCTGGGTGCTGCGCGACCAGCGTGTCACTTCGGCCCTTATCGGCGCGCGCAACGTCGAACAGCTTTACGACTCGCTCGATGCGCTGAAGAAGCTCAAGTTCACCGCCGCTGAACTGAAAGAAATCGACCGTCACGCGCAGGACGGTGACCTCGATTTATGGCGCGGGCCCCGCGAAACGATGGAGTAGCAGAACACTTGGGTTCGGTCTTGATCGTGCCGAGCTCCCAGTTCTTTCCATCCACAACCGGCCTCATAGATGCTAATGCAGCATCGTGCGCAAGTATGGGACCCAACAATGAGGCGGGTCCCATGATTCCAGCAAGATGACAAAGATGGTTTATGAGACCGGTTCGAGGACATCTCTTAGCGCGAAGCTCGTCTCCAGCCGGATCACGCCCGGCAGTCGCGATAGTTCGTTCTGGTGCAGGCGATTGTAGTCGTCAATTCCGGCCACCCGAGCCACCAGAATGTAGTCGTACTGGCCGGCCAGCAAGTGGCAGCTCACGATGTCGTGGCAGTGGCGCACCGCGCCCTCGAACGCATTCAGCACCGCGGCCGACTGCCGCTCCAATGTCACGCGGATATAGACGGTCATGTGTTTGCCCAAAAGCCGGTCGTCGATGATCGCGCGATAGCCGCGAATCGCTCCTGATGACTCCAGTGCCTGGATGCGCCGCGAGGCAGCCGAGGCCGACAAGCCCACCGCTTCTCCGACTTCGTAATTCGTCGCTCGTCCATTGCGTGCAAGAAAGCGCACGATGGCGGCGTCGAGTTCGTCCAATCCAGGCGCCGCTCCCACCGGAATCACTGAGTCGACCTCAGTCCGAAGAGATTGTTGCTCCGAAGTAGTATTGAGATCACGATTCGTGCTCATTCCAGTGTTTTATCACAAAATTTGCACACATCGGAACCAATTCGCGCCGTAGAATTGCTTGCAGTCGACGGCTTGGCGAGCGATTACATCACGGAGCCCTCCCACTCAGCGCGCCAGTCTTGTCGCATAGCGGCCCTCCCCCGTGGCCGCTATGACCCGATGGGAGGCCACTCCGTTTGAGGAGGATCAGCCATGATCGTCGGCGTTCCCAAAGAGATCAAGGACAACGAAGCCCGAGTCGGTGTAACACCGGCGGGCGTGAAAGCACTCACCGAAGCCGGCCATAAGGTGCTCGTCGAAACACAGGCTGGCGCGCAGTCTGGTTTTCCCGATGCGGAGTATCAGAATGCCGGCGCGGAAATTGTCGGCGATGCGGGTTTTGTCTGGGGCAAGTCAAATCTGGTCGTGAAGGTCAAGGAGCCTATCGAACAGGAATACAGCTACTTCCGCAAAGGACTGGTTCTCTTCACCTATCTGCATCTTGCGCCGCTCCCGGCCCTGACCGACAAGCTTCTCGAATCCAAAGTCATCGGCATTGCATACGAAACAGTCCGCGATCGGCAGGGAACCTTACCTCTGCTCATGCCCATGAGCGAGGTTGCAGGGCGCATGAGCGTGCAGGTGGGTGCCAGCTGCCTTGAAAAAGAACGCGGAGGCCGCGGCATTTTGCTCGGTGGCGTTCCCGGCGTCCCTCCTGCACATGTCACCATCCTTGGCGGAGGCGTTGTCGGCACCAATGCTGCTCGTATCGCCCTTGGGTTCGGCGCAAAAGTCACTCTCATCGACGTGAACCTGAATCGGCTGCGCGAGCTCGACGACATCTTCGGCGGCCGCCTCTACACTCTCGCCTCAAACAGCTACAACATCGCCCAGGCCACTCGCGAGGCGGATCTCGTCATTGGTGGTGTGCTGATTCCGGGAGCCACGGCGCCCAAGCTGGTCACGCGCGCTATGGTAGCCGAGATGAAAAAAGGCGCAGTCATCGTTGACGTGGCCATCGACCAGGGCGGCTGCGTGGAGACGGCGCGGCCCACGTCGCATTCCAATCCCAGTTTTGTCGTCGATGGAGTGGTGCACTACTGCGTAACCAACATGCCTGGAGCAGTGCCCCATACTTCCACGCTGGCTCTTACAAATTCCACCTTCCCCTATTTGCTGCGCCTGGCCAATCTGGGTGCACGCGAAGCTCTCGAGCAAGATGCAGGATTGGCCGAAGGTCTAAACACATGGCTCGGAACACTCACCCATCGCGGTGTTGCCGAAAGTCAGAAACGAGCTTGGACCGCCGCGGCAACCCTCATCGGTTGATTCAAGGGACACGCAGAAATCCTGTAATCGCCGCCCCTGGCCAGTGTCAGATTGTTCTTGACACTCCACTTGCGCCTTTGTTAGCTTCCTCTCGCGGAAAAAGACTCAGAGAAATCCACCGCCAAACACAGCTTTCCTGAACCGGCTGACGCAACGCGTTCGCCGGCGGAGATGTTCGTGTTTGGAGGTGGATTTTTTGTCTTTGGCAGACTTTTAACGCTCTATTCCTCGAATGTTAATGGAAGTGGCCAAGGATGGCTTTGAATCGTCTCGAACTTAAAGACTCAGGGCGCTTTTTCACGCCCCGAGCTGATCGTATCCCGCGCCTGCCGCGGCGGGTCAAAGGGTGCTTCATCCCCATGGACCAATTCGTGTCTGCGGGACCCGGCTTTACCATCCATCCCAACTAAGCAATCGGGTTCCCCGACGATGGTGTCTTCGAGAAGTCGATAGCCCTGGCGAACAGGGAAGAAAGTCAACCGCATTTGAAACGGGAACACTGGGAGGCAATATGAATACGTCAAACCGATCTGTCGGCCAACGAACCGGAGCCATCTTCACGACGAAATATGAAAACCGGCGTTCCGCATGGCTTCTTCTCGCGATCGCACTTCTGTCGATGCTTTCATCCCGCGCTGCTTTTGCACAATACGATACCGGGAGCATCATTGGCGTCATCCAAGACTCGACGGGTGCGGTTATTCCTGGAGCAACAGTGAATGCAATCAATGTGGCGACAAGTGTGGTCTACACCGGCATTTCAGGCAGCGCGGGCGAATATGAAATCCCCAATCTGCACACCGGCACATATAAAGTTACCTGCGAGCATCCCGGATTCAGTACTGCCGTTGCCAACGACGTTCTCGTTTCAGTCGGAGTGCGACAGCACATTGACCTCATCCTCAAGGTCGGCCAAACCGCCACTACTGTCGAAGTCAGCGACGTCTCCCTTCAGGTTGACACCGAAGACAGCCAGCGCGAGCAGACCGTCTCCGGCTACCAGACTGAAGCACTGCCGCTCGTCAGCCGCAATTTCTCCGACTTTCTCGCGGTCGTCACCGGTTCGCGTCAGGCGCCGACAGCAGCAACCACCAGTTCGATTTCCAGCCTTGTCCGCGAGGGCGCCTACAACGTGAACGGCCAGCGCAGCATGTTTAACAACTACCTGCTCGACGGCATGGACAATAATGCCTACGGAGAAAGCAACCAGGGCTTCGACAACCAGATCATCGCTATTCCGCCTGATTCCGTAGCCCAGCTCAACGTGGTCACCAATAACGAGAATGCCGAATACGGTCGTTCCTCGGGCGCCACCATTAACGTGGCATCAGCCAGTGGCAGCAATAACTTCCACGCTTTACTCTACGATTTCATTCGTAACACCGACCTGAACGCGGCTGGCTTCTTCAAGCCCACACTAGTCGGCAGCACCGGACTCGCTGTCCCATTCCAGAAGCCAACTTTCAACCGCAATCAGTTCGGCATGAACTTCGGCGGACCGATTCTTAAGAACCACTTCTTCTTCTTCCTCGATTACGAGGGTTTCCGCCAGACGCTGCGGCCGCTATATGTGTATACACTGCCAACGCAGAACGAGATCAATGGCATTCTTGTTGTCCCGGTCAAGAATCCAATTACCGGGGCTGTGTATCCAGCGGGTACGCAGATCCCGTCCGGCGCAATCAACCCGCTTTCGGCCAAGATCATCAGTTACTACCAGCCGTACATCAGCACGCTGCCCGTTTCGGGGGTCAGTTCTACCGGTCTTTATTCTGATGACTACGCCAAGGAAGTTCCATTTACCGACAACTCAGACAAGGGCGATCTTCGTCTTGACTATCAGCAAAATGCAAATTCTTCTTGGTTCCTCCGCATCAGCGATCGCAAAGAGGACGCAATCAACTACCCTGTGATTCCTCTGCCACTCGACAGCACCGCTAACGGCAAAATCCGCATCCTCGATCAACAGGCTGCACTCGGCTATACGCACGTTTTCGACGCCAACAAAGTGCTCGACCTCCGCCTCGGCCTTTCCCGAACCAAGGCGGGAAAATTTACCTTGTCGATCGGCCAGAACGTCTTCACGATCCCTGGTCTTCAAGATGTGCCGGCTGGAATCGCGGGCGGTTTGCCTCAAGTGTCCATCACCAACTTCACGACCTTTGGGCGTCAGAGCACCAACCCTCAATGGCAGGATCCGGCACTGCTCGATCCCAAGGGGAACTTCACATGGATCAGGGGCAAGCACTCGCTCAAGTTCGGCTATGAGTACGAGCACATTTGGATGGCCGTCAACGATAACAATCCCCTTTACGGTTCCTGGACTTATGGCGGTGGCTACAGCACCTGCCCAACAGGGACCACCGTTACTGGCCCCGCATGCACTGGTACGAAGGTTGCCGACGATTACTGGGCTGACTTTTTGTTCGGTCTCACCAGCAGCTATCAGTTGGCTAACTATTTCGTAGTGCACCTGCGCCAGAGCCTCGACAGCGCCTACGCACAGGATGACTGGAAAGTCGCACCCAAACTGACGTTCAACATCGGCTTGCGCTGGGAGTACGGCTCGCCCTACTCAGAGTGGAAAAACTACATTTCCAACTTCGATCCAGCAAACCAGGTAGTTGACACCATCGCACCGGGAGCTGTGGCCGGAAACGGCATCATGCCGGTCACTGGAAGCGGTGTCTACGGCAAGACGCTTATGAACCCTGATCTGCACGACTTCATGCCGCGCGTCGGTTTCGCTTTCTCCATCACGCCGAATACAGTCCTTCGCGGCGGCTTCGGCACCGGCTACGTTCACTACACGCGCGCTGGTTCGGGAGATATCACAGGCATCAACGCTCCGCAGGCCCAGTTCGCGGCGGTGACTCAAATAACCCCAAGCCCTACGAATGTATGCAGCACTCCGCTTCCAGCCCAAATCATTGCCGTCGGATCCACGACTCCAAGCTGCTATGCCACCTCTGATCAGGGATTTCCCAGCGGCTTGGTTACCAGCTTCAACCCGGCAACTGACAACATCACCTGGGTTCCAAAGAACACGCCCGACAGCTATGTCGAAAACTTCTTCCTCAGCGTGCAGCGCCAGTTGACGAAGAACACACTTATCGACGTCGCGTATGTTGGCAACCACGGACTCAAGCTGCAGGGCTTTATCAATGCTAACCAGAGAGTTCTTTCGACACTCGGCACCAGCAACGTCCAGAGATACTATCCGAATTGGCCGAGCGACATCACCGAGGCGCTCAATGAGTTCTGGTCAAACTACAATTCGCTGCAAGCTCGTTATGAGCAGCGTTTTGTCCACGGTCTCACCCTTTTGAACTCCTTCACGTGGGAGCACTCGCTCGACAACGCGTCAGCTTCTCTTGAGGGCAACACGCCATCACCACAAAATGGCCTGAACATCAAGGCTGACTACGCGCAGTCCGATTACAACCTGCCCGTCGCCAATGTCACGACTTTGGTTTACGACCTTCCATTCGGGCATGGCCGTACTCTCGTCTCGAACGCCAACGGGGCTCTAGACGCTGTGATCGGCGGCTGGCAGGTCAGCGCCATCAACACCACTCAGGCCGGGACGCCGTTCAATTTGGGCTACACTCCCAATGCAACACAGCAAGTCTCGCAACAGATCTCTGCAACCTATCGCGGAGCCAACGAATACCGGACCGACTACGTACCCGGACAAAAAATCACGCAGGGTAAATCGAACCGCTCAGCCAATACCGGGTATGTAAACTACATTAACCTCAGCGCCTTCGTGATCCCGCCCGTTCAGGATGCCGCCAAGAACTATCTGAGCCCGTTCGGCAACGCCTCGCGAAATCCCGGCCGCACCCCGCCGTTTAATGAAACCGACCTGGATCTCAACAAGCGCTTCAACACGCCGATCGAAACCTTAAAGGTCGAGTTCCGCGCCGAGGCCTACAACGTGTTTAACCACACCAATCTGTATCTACCGGGCAACATTAGCGGCTCGCAGGGCACCATCACTTCGGGCACTACTCTTGGCACCGGCGCCACGCCGTCGCTCGCGCAGATCACTGGAGGCGTTCCCAGCGGCGGCGGTCAGATTACTTCAACTTTTGAACCACGCATTTTGCAGTTCGCATTGAAGATCATTTACTGACGCGGAACCTTGCCTGCGCCAGTCACTTCCAAGTGCCTGGCGCATCGCACCAGTTCTTTCAAATTACCTTCGTGTGGCGCCGAGGCTGCCCGTGCAGAGATGCCGACCTCCACACTGGCAAACTGGAAAACGGCAACACGCTTGCAACATATGTGCCGCGCTGTTGCGCAAGAGTCCGCGGCGATTCGGCTCGCGGATAGCGCCCACTGAGAGACCAGAGCCTGGGCGGAAAAACCAGCCATTGACCTTGATCGAAAGCGGCCTTTCGGTTCGCGACACAGATCCTCTTGTGTCCACTCGTGGCTCGCCTCCGACCGTGCTATTTTCCGTCAGCGATACGATTTGAAAGGTGGGAACAGACGTGTTCGCAAGAGAAGAAATCCTTCGGCAATTGGGCGCCGCCGCGCAACCGTGGGACGTGTTGGTGATTGGCGGTGGTGCGACCGGCTTGGGTGCCGCAGTCGAAGCTGCCGCTCGCGGCTACCGCACGCTCCTTGTGGAGCGCTCCGACTTCGCCAAGGAGACCTCCAGCCGCAGCACCAAGCTCGTCCACGGCGGCGTGCGCTACCTGGAACAGATGAATTTGACGCTGGTTTTGGACGCTTTGCGAGAGCGCGGCCATATGTTGCGCAACGCGCCGCATCTGGTCCACGATTTATCCTTTGTCGTCCCGTCCTATAGCTATCTTTCGCTTCCTTACTATGGCCTCGGCCTCAAGATCTATGAATGGCTTTCAGGAGAATTGTCCTTGGGGCGGTCGGAACTGCTTTCGCGCGAGAGCACGCTGGAAAAGCTGCCCGGAGTAAAGGACGACCATCTGCGTGGCGGAATCCTCTATCACGACGGCCAGTTTGACGACGCCCGCTATGCTATCGCCCTGTTGCGGACCCTCGAGGACCTTGGCGGAACCGCCATCAACTACATTGAAGCCACCGGCCTGATTGAGCGCGGCGGCAGAATCGTCGGTATCCAGGTCCATGACCGCGAAGACGGCGGGGTCTTCGACCTGCAGGCCAAGGCAGTCATCAATGCGTGCGGCGTTCACGCCGAGGAAACGCTCGCGCTCAACGGCAGCCCGCGCGGCTCGTTTCTGGCCGTAAGCCAGGGATCGCATTTCGTCCTACCGCGCACGTTCCTTCCTGGAAATACCGCGCTCATGATTCCCAAAACAGAAGACGGGCGCGTCCTGTTCGCCATTCCATGGCTGGGCGCGTTGCTCGTCGGAACCACTGACGTGCCCGTTGACACCACGTCGCCTGAGCCGCGAGCTCTCCCCGAAGAAAAGCAATTCCTGCGCAACCACATTGCCCGTTACCTGGGCCGTGCGCCGCGGCCTGAAGAGATTCTCAGCGTATGGTCAGGATTGCGTCCCCTGGTGCGCAAAAGCGGGGTCGGGACTTCAAAGCTTTCCCGCGATCACACCATCATGGTTTCCGCCTCCGGCCTGATTACCGTCACGGGCGGAAAGTGGACAACTTACCGCAGAATGGGTCAGGACACGATTGATCGCGCCGGGCAGGTAGCAGCGCTCCCCAAACGTTCCTCCCCAACGCTCGAATTGAGACTTCACGGATGGACTTCCGAAACAAGCTCCCCGACTTCCACATGGGAGAGTATCTACGGGTCCGATCTCCCCGCCCTTCGCGCTCTTTCTGCCCAGAATTCGAGTCCCCAACATTCGAATCTTGACGCCTTGCTGCACCCCCGCCTGCCTTTCAGACTGCGCGAAGTCGTTTGGGCGGCGCGTTACGAGATGGCGCGAACAGTCGAGGATGTGCTCGCCCGGCGCACGCGTGCTCTGTTTCTCGATGCACGCGCAGCCATCGAAGCCGCGCCTTCTGTCGCGGAGATTTTGGCCCGCGAACTGCATCGCTGCGACGGCTGGAAGCAGAACGATCTGCGTAATTTTCAGGAAACTGCGAAAGGCTATCTCTGCCAGGATTAGGGTGTCCGTCGCGAACTCATCACGGCTGCACGCCCGGCGGAATCAGCAGCGTTAGCGAGTGCGGCACGACTTCGAGGCGCACAGGCAGGCAACCCAAAACCTCTCCATCTGCTTCGACAAAAAGTTTCTCGGTCGAGCCGTTGCATACCCGGCATTCGATCGACGGCGAATCCATCAACTCCACTGATCGGTTGAACGTGTGCCGCCCCGCAATGACCGCCAGCAGAAACGAGAGGTATTGCAACCGGCTTTGCGTCTTGAACGCCAGCATGTTCAGGCTGCCATTGCGCAAACTCGCGCCCGGAGCAAGTGTCCGTAATACACCACCGAATGAGCGCACTCGCACCGCCAGCAACTGAGAAACTTCTACCACGCGTCCGCCGCCATTTCCGTTCGACGGCAATTGTGCCTCGAACAGCGGAAACGATGAACTGGCCCAGATCCGAAATGCCTCAATGAGATAGAGAACGTATCCCAGGCGTCGCTTCAACCGGGAATCGAGTCTTGACATCAGCAGTGCATCCGCGCCGACCCCCGCCGCTACGACGAAATACCGTGAATCCGGATTGCCGGCAGCGTCGGCGTAGTGAATGCGCCCTACCGAAACCCGTGCAGGTACCGAATCGAGCAAGATGCGAGCCACTTTGGTCGGCGATGCAATCAATCCAAGATCCGCAGCCAGCGCGTTGGCGGTGCCCAGCGGAACCACTCCCAGTGCCACGTCAGTGCCCACAAGGCTCTGCACGGCCTCATGAACTGTGCCGTCGCCGCCGCAAGCCAGCACCGTATCGAAGCCTTCATTAACTGCCTCTCTTGCGATAGTTGTGGCGCTGCCCGGCGCGCCAGTTTCAAAGGCCTCTGACTCGACACCCGCTTCACGAAGCACAGCTTGGATATCGCCAACAGCCGCTTTTCTCCGAGAGGAGTACTGTCCTGAAGCCGGGTTGTAAATGAGCGCCACGCGGCGCATTGCGGGTTTCACTTGGGCGGTGGGTCCTATCTGTTCAAAGTGCCCATTGGCACATCTTCCTATCATCGCAGATTTGTAGATGGAATTGCAGTTCGCCTGCGCGAAATGCCACGAAATGTGTATCGAGATGACACTCGATGGAGTCGCCTGCTGCACGAGGCTTTACAGCACGTATTTCCTTCCAGCTTCAGCATTACGGCGGATACGCACGCAGTGATGCCCCCTCCGGATCCGGATGTATCGGTGTGCCTTACAACCGTAAATGCCACACAAACCAGACGGCAAAAAGGCAAAGTGCCGTAACCCCTTCGATTCCTAATGCCCAACCGACTCCCTTTCCCAAGAGTCGGAGGTTGACGGCTGTCTCTGGATGACACTGTGGCTGCGTGCGGAGGCTGCGGCTCGTGATCGCTTGGGAGCTCGCGAATGGGCCGTCATAGCTGGCCAACTGCGTTTGCGGCGCAACCGCAGAAAGCGGAGCTGCCGCGAAGTAAGCGACCTTCAATCGTCGGGTTGCCATGGCGACTTCCTCCCTCGACTCCCATCGGCACCGTGCTCCGGGAGTCAATCGAAGTCGACAGCAAAGATGCCCTGTAACAGGCAGGGCATCGTCAGTGATGCTTCATTATCCGTATGGGTTCATGAGATAGCGAACGATTTGAAGAGCTCCTGGTCTCGCAAGTCCCAAGTTGGTAATCAGCCCCCCGCGGCCAGCCCATCTTGGTCCCTTCGCAGCTTGAGCCACGTCGTCATGCGCCATTCGTTCAACCCGGCTATCATGCCAGTCAGAGGCATCTCCAAGAATGAAACCCAGCGGCAACACAATCCTGATCACTGGCGGCGGCTCCGGAATTGGTCGCGGCCTCGCTGAGGCCCTCCACGCTCTCGGCAACCAGGTCATCATCGCCGGCCGTAGACGGCACGCCCTCGACGAAACTACCGCCGCAAATCCCGGCATGAAGTCGCTAACGGTTGACATGCAGGATCCTTCATCGCTCCGCGCCTTTGCCGCGCAGGCCATCGCCGAATTTCCTGCGCTCAACATCCTTATCAACAATGCCGGTATCATGCGCCGCGAAAATCTTCTTGAGCAACAGCCCGACCTTGCTGACGCGGAGGCCATCGTTGCCACCAATCTGCTGGGCCCCATTCGCCTTACCGCGGCCGTTCTGCCGCATCTCCAAAAGCAGCCGCACGCCGCCATTATCAACGTCTCGTCAGGCCTGGCATTTCTGCCCATGGCGCGCACGCCCACCTATTGCGCTACCAAAGCCGCCATGCACTCCTATACGCTCTCGCTCCGATCTCAGCTCAGCAACAAGGGCATCGAGGTCATCGAGCTGATTCCGCCCTACGTCGCCACACACCTCATGGACGGCTTCAACAACCCCCGGGCCATGCCGCTCGACAGATTCATCGCCGAGGCCATGGAAATCCTCAAGACTCAGCCGACTCCGACGGAAATCTGCGTCGAAAATGTGAAGACCCTCCGCTTCGCCGCCGAAACCGGCAACTTCGACACGATCTTCGCGCGCCTCAACGCGCCGCCTGCTGACACGCCCTGATTTTTCACCGGCGATCTCTGTCGCCAACGACTTAAGATGCCTTTTCGCGCTCTGGCGCCTCGGCTGATCAAATTTCCTAAATTTCCAGTTACGCGCGGGATTCGCACAGGCTCAAGAGGGGACGGTTCTGGCCTACACTCTTTCCTATGGCCACCGTCCCCGACCTCACCCTCGAAGCCGGCCTGCCCGCAAACCTTGATGCGGAAAAGACCATTCTGGGCGCGATCCTGCTCGACAATGCCGCCCACGCCGAGGCTGCCGAATCCCTCAAATCTGATGACTTCTCGCTCGACTCCCACCGGCGTATCTTCCTGCGCATGACCGAGTTAATCGATACCGGCCGCACGGTGGACATCGTCACGCTTTCCAACGAGTTGGCGCGCTACAAAGAGGTCGAGTCCGTCGGTGGCGTCGCTTACCTTGCCTCGCTCACTGAGGGTTTGCCTCGCCGCCCGGTCATTGAGGATTACATCCGTATCGTCAAGGACAAGGGCATGTTGCGCCGTCTCATGGGCATCTGCTCGGCCGCCATCGCCAAGGCAGCCGACCAGAGTCAGGACGCCATTGGCGTTCTCGATGAGACCGAGTCGCAGTTGCTCGAAGTTAGCCAGGCCGGCCTTAACCAGGGCTTGCAGCCCATCGAAGTCGTCGTTCGCGACTCCTTCGGTTCCATCGACAACCTTTACAAGCACGCTCGTGAAATAACCGGTCTCGATACGGGCTTTACCGATTTCAATCACATGACCAGCGGCTTGCAAAAGGGCGAGCTCATCATCGTCGCCGCGCGTCCCTCCATGGGCAAAACCGCGCTGGCCATCAACATCGCGCAGAACGCCGCGATTTACCACAACGCCATCGTCGCCATCTTCAGTCTCGAAATGAGCCGCGAGTCTCTCCTGCGCCGCATGCTGGCCTCACAGGCGTGGGTCGATCAGCGCAAGCTGCAAACCGGCTTCATTCCGCGCGAAGACCAGCAAAAACTTCAGAGTGCGCTCGAACAGCTGGTCGAGTCCCGCATCTTCATTGACGATTCGGCCGGTGCCACAGTCGCCGAAATGCGCGCCAAGGCTCGCCGCCTCAGGCAAACTGCCGGGGGCCTCGATCTCATCGTCGTCGATTACTTGCAGTTGATGTCGGCATCGCTGCCAGGGGTTAGCAGAAAAGGCTATGAAAACCGCGTGCAGGAAGTTTCCGCCATCTCGCGAGGCCTCAAGGCCATGGCCAAGGAACTCCAGGTTCCGGTGATGGCGCTCTCCCAGCTCTCGCGTAGCAACGAGAAACGCGACGACAAGCGGCCCATGCTAAGCGACCTGCGCGAATCCGGCTCCATTGAGCAGGACGCCGACGTTGTTGCCTTCATTCACCGCGAGTCGTACTACAATCGCGACGACAGCGATGCCAGCGCCGATCGAGCGAAAGCGGAAATTATTATCGCCAAGCAGCGCAACGGCCCCACCGGCTCGGTGGAGATGCACTGGAACTCCTCATTCGTGCGGTTCGACGGCGTTGATAAAGCGCACGACGCCAACTAGCGCCCAATTGTCGACGCTTCCATGTCTTCAATCACCGCAGCCTGAGGAGGCCCACCAACCTTGCACTTGCTTCCCCTGCGTGTCTATCTTTGTCAAAGCACCTTGAGCGAACCCGAATAGCCCTTCATGGAAGTTCTCAAACGCCTCTTCGAGCAGCACTTCCAGTCGCCGCCAGAGCGTGTGCTGCCGCTTCAGGGCCAACTCGGCGGCTCAGGGCGCGTTATCGTCCGCCTGGCCGGTGCGGGACAGACCGCCATCGGCATTCTCTATTCCGTGCGTGAAGAAAATGTCGCTTTTCTCGAATTCTCGCGCCACTTTCGCCGTCACGGCTTACCGGTGCCGCAAATTTATGCGGAGGACTTGAACCACGGCGCATACCTCGAAGAAGACTTGGGCGACACCACGCTGTTTGAATTCCTCAGCGCCAACCGTTCCGGCGATACCATCGCTTCGCCTGTGATCGACGCTTACCGCAAAGTTGTCTCCACCCTGCCACGTTTTCAATGCGAAGCCGGCCGCAGCCTGAATTACAAAGTCGCCTATCCGCGCGCGAATTTCGACCGCCAGTCCATCGCCTGGGATCTGAATTACTTCAAGTACTACTTTCTTCGCCTTGCGGGCATTCCTTTCAATGAGCAGGCTCTCGAACTTGATTTCACGCGCCTTACAAGATTTCTGCTCGGCGCCGATCACGACTACTTTCTCTATCGCGATTTTCAGTCGCGCAATATCATGCTGCGCGACGGCCAGCCCTGGTTTCTCGACTATCAGGGCGGCCGCAAGGGCGCCCTGCAATACGACATCGCGTCTCTTCTCTACGACGGCAAGGCGGATCTGCCGCCCGACTTGCGCGGGCAACTGCTCAACCGCTATCTAGACAGCCTTGCGGGGTTCATCGATCTCAAACGCGACGCATTCATGGAGTACTACTACGCCTTTGTCTATGTCCGCATCCTGCAGGCCTTGGGCGCGTACGGTTTCCGAGGATTCTACGAACGCAAAGCGCATTTCCTGCAAAGCGTTCCATACGCGCTGAAGAATCTGCGCTGGCTCGCGGAACATGTTAAGCTGCCCATCGCGCTGCCGGAACTTCTCAACGCGCTTGAGAGAATGTCATCCAGCGAAAAACTCCAGCGCCACGCCGCACCCGCTACGGGCCTTACAGTTCAGATATTCAGCTTCTCCTTCCACCACTCCATGCCCCTCGACGAGTCTGGCAACGGAGGCGGATTCGTATTCGATGCCCGCAGTCTCCCCAATCCCGGTCGCGAAGAGCAATTCCGCACCCTCACCGGCCGGGACGCGCCAGTGATCGAGTATCTCAGCCCGCTCCCAAGCGTCCACGAATTTCTTTCCCACGCCGTATCCCTCGTCGATGCCAGCGTAACTAATTACCGTCAGCGCGGGTTTTCCAGCCTGATGGTCTCCTTCGGCTGCACGGGCGGCCAGCACCGCTCGGTTTATCTGGCGGAGCAGTTGGCAAAACATTTGCGCAGCACCACTGGTATTGAAGTCGTCGTCCGTCACATCGAGCTTGAAAAGTTGGGTATGTCCGGAGAGGCCGCTTAAATGAAGGCGATGGTTTTTGCAGCCGGACTGGGAACGCGTCTGCATCCGCTCACCGATGACCGTCCCAAAGCGCTGGTCACGGTTGCCGGCCGCACGTTGCTCGAGATCACCCTCGGCCGTCTGCGCTCCTTCGGCGTCAACAAAGTGATTGTCAATGTCCACCACTTCGCCGACAGCATCGTCGATTACCTTCAAGCCAACCGTAACTTTGGCATGCGCATTGAAATCTCTCGCGAAGAGGAATTGCTCGATACCGGCGGCGGCCTCAAGAAGGCCTCATGGTTCTTTCTTGAAGACGACGGAAGCAAAAACCAACCCTTTCTCGTCCATAACGTCGATGTTCTCAGCATGATCGATCTGGCCAGCATGGTGCGCTTCCACATCGAACGCAGCGCCCTCGCCACACTGGCCGTTCAGCGGCGCGACAATTCGCGGCCCTTGCTGTTCAACGAGCATGACCAGCTCTGTGGCCGCCGCATCGGTCGCGATGCAGAAACCGAGTGGGCCCTCTCAGCACAACAGGTCAACTCGCTTGCCTTTTCTGGCATTCACGTCGTTTCGCCGCGCATCTTTGCCAGCTTGCCCGAGGAAGGGGCCTTTTCCATCATTCCAGCGTATCTGCGTCTCGCCGCTCGCGGCGAACCGATCCTCGCCTTCCGCGCCGACGAGTTCTACTGGCGCGATCTCGGCCGGCCTAAGGACATCGCCGAAGCCGAACGCGATATGGCGAGCGCTAAATACAGCGCATGATGACGCCGCAGTGCTTGACCGCAACCATTTGTACACGGCTGCGAGCTACCCATCATAGTTCGCTCAAGATCATCGCAATCCTTCCCACCAGCAGTTCGTTCGGAGACTCTTCCGGATCCACGTCGATCAGATCCACGGGAAAGGCCAGGTTGTGAGGGCGCAGCACAAGACGGCTTGCAAGAAAATCCACGTACCGGAATTTGAGGTGCGAACCATCCCGCACCGCGTAGAGATTCGCGCGATTTGGGCGGTAAGGCAGCAGCGAATTGTAATGCCGGTCAATGAGCGTTATCGCCTCTGGGAGTAATAGCGGGTCCATCGCCGGAGCATCGACCGCCAGTACGCGAATGGCGACGAACCGCTCCCACGCGCGGCGGGTAACAGATGCGTGCGAATGAACCGATTCGACCGCCACGGCAGGCAAGTACAGTAGTGACTGAATGGCGGATGGCCGGATTACAGGCTCGAAAAGCGCTACAGAGTGCGAAACAACGGGGATCGCACAGACGTCACTTCCCCCGGGCTCCGGCTTCAACTGCTGAGCGGATGGCAGCAAGTCGGCGACCGTAAGATGCTGTGCGGTCAGGATGCGATCCATGGCCTCGAGAGAGAGTTGTCTCCGTCTGTGCAGAAAATTGGATAGATGAGCCTGTCCAAATCCGGTCTGGCGACCGAGCAGCGAGACGCTGACCGTCCCCCGCTGTATTCTGCGCAGCAGCTCTATGCGAAGGCGTTCGTGCATCTGCGTAAAGTTCATTTGTGGAAAATTGGCCACCAGCAATGAAACGAAGCTTCATCTCATTGCTCCGAGAAAAGTTATTTGGACTTATCTGCCTTAATTCTGAGCGTCTTGCAGTAGATTTTGAAGGCAATGACCGGAAAGTGGTAGCCGAGCATTGACCCAAAGAAAGCATGAACATACATTAGCGTTACTTAATCAAGCATTGACTTGTGGGAATTTTTTTGGGAAACGCTTTGTCGCCAGCAGCGCAGGGCAGGCAGAACTCTGCCTCTTGCGAAAGCGAAAGAACAATGCCCGAGGAGTTTAATTCGCCGGCATCTCCCTTCCCACACTGGAGCGCTTCATCAGGGCGCCGAAGAAAGGTCATTCAAGGAAATTCCAGGATCTGCGCGCCGATGGTCATGACAGAAAACACGAGAACCCAGGCGGCAATCCCCCATCAGGACACGAGAAACCTGAGTTGTCCGGCCTGGTTCTCTACACCCCGGGGAACAACATGCATCAAAAAATTCCGTCGGGAGAAGAAAGATATGCGGAGAATCGGTCATGGAAGTGCGCGTGCAATTGAAAATTTGCGAAGGTTGCGGTTGCCTTTGGTTCCGGGCCATGGCTCAAGGGACTGTTTATTGCAGTGAATGTGAATCCAAACTTAGAGATTTTCCATCGCCGGGAAGTCGCAGGCCGCGCGGGCGCCCGCGCCTCACGCAACTTTCCAGAGTTTGGGCGGTGGCTGAGGCAACAGGGGGTGTGCAATGAGCGCAGCCTTTCAGTTGCCAATGGAATGGGAACCCAGCGCCGCCGAGGCAGCCGGGCAAATCGAGCAAGGGAGATCGAAACGACAAACCGCGGAGCGGCAGCAATTGGGGCTTGAGAAACACGGCTACAAGCCACCCGCCAACCTGGCGTTCTACAGGAAACATACAGAGAGCTTGCTGCGGCGTTATCTTTACGCTTCCACGCAGGTGGGCAGGGCGCCTTCGATTCTGGGCGATCCCGTTGGGCGCGGTTGGGCCTCCAGTCGGCCCGTTCGAACCTTCGAAGACGCAGTCATCTTCGTCCTCGATATTGAGAACTGCCTGAGTCAGCTCAATAGTCTTGATCGGAAACTCCTGAGCCGGGTCGTGCTTCAGGACTACACGCAGGAAGAAACCGCAATGATACTTGGCCTGGGAATGAGGACCATCGGATACAGAGTCCCCTTGGCCCTGGACAGACTGACGGAGAAACTGCTGGCGGCCGACTTGCTCGTCTTACCGCATTAAAACGAAACGCACTTCAACTTCCGGCACAGGGGAGCGCGCACTGCGCTCCTCTGACCCGTCAGCAGGATTGCCGAAGAATCATTTGAAGGCTTCGAGCCTCGCACCTTGTCCGCGGCCGTAATCAATCCGGCTTTTTCCAACACGTCGCCTGGTGAGATCGCTTTCTGCCGGAGTGGACGCTCTTCGCCCCGTCGTGACAGAATCCCTATCTGTTGGCAATCTCCCTTGAAGGTGCCGAGCCCATGTATTCCTCACTCCGTTCTGCCCCAGTCGTCGTTTTGTTCATAGCGGTGTCTCTCGCTGCCCAGCAATCCGCGCCTACCTCCGCATCTCAGGCGCCGAACTCCGACACAAGCTACATTGACGCGCAGGGAACCGCTCACGTCACCCGCGTGGTTCCCTTGCCAGCGACAATCAGTCCCGAAGCGCAGCAGTGGTTGGGTCAAGCAGCGCCGGATCAGGGGCCGCCGGAATCTCTCGCCGAGCGTCGCGCCCGCATGGACGCGTACACGGACCAGGCGCGTGTGGCCTGGACCAAACTCTGTCCTAATCAGATCGTCGAGGACAAGATCGCCGGAGTCCCGGTGCGCATTGTCACCCCGCCCGAGATCCCGCCCGATCATCGCGACATGGTCTTCATCAACTTGCATGGCGGCAGCTTCAACGCCGATTCCGGTTCCTACAGCGAATCCATTCCCATCGCCAGCTATGCCAAGGTCAAGGTTGTGGCCGTGCTCTATCGCCTCGCACCCGAGCATCCCTTTCCCGCGGGCGTAGATGACGCGGTTGCCGTCTACAAAGAGCTATTGCATACACACAAACCCTCGCACATCGTCATCTTTGGAACATCGGCCGGAGCCATCATGACCGGCGAAGTGGCCGTGAAGCTGAAGCAGTTGGGCCTGCCTATGCCTTCTGCTCTGGGCATCTTCAGCGGCATCGGCGACTTTGCGCGCGCAGGAGATTCGGCGTCCATTTTCACCCTGCGCGGCTTCGCTGGACATCTCGACCCACCGGCGCCCGGCCCGCATGATCCGTACTATATTAGCAGCACCGATCCGAAAGATCCGGTGCTTTCGCCGATCTATGCTGACCTGCACGGCTTGCCGCCCACCCTCTTCGTCACCGGCGAGCGCGACGCCCTGCTCAGTGGCACGGTAAACCTGCATCGTGCTTTTCTTCGGGCCGGAGTCGACGCCCGGCTCGTGGTTTTCGATGCGATGCCTCATGCCTTCTGGTACAACGCACAGTTGCCTGAGTCCATTGAGGCAAGCCACATCATGGCGAGTTTCCTTCTTATGCACGCCAGCAAATAGGAGCGACAAAAACAAACAGCCCTACACCACGGCGTTCCGTCGAATCGCTTCGCGATACCACTCCGCGCTCAACTTCGCCGTGCGCTTCTCCGTCTTGAAATCCACGTAATGAATTCCAAATCGTTTGCTGTAGCCGTCGACCCATTCAAAGTTATCCAGCAAACTCCACAGGAAATAACCCTTCACCGGGAAGCCTTCTGCCGTTGCACGGTGCAAGTGCGTAAGGTGGTTGCGCAGGTACATCACGCGATCGGTATCTTCAATCCGTCCGTCTGCTGTTACCACGTCGTCGGCCGAACACCCGTTTTCCGTGATGTAAATCTCGTGCGGATGCCAAAGTTCGCAAACGTTGCGCACTGCCCAATACAACACCTCTGGGCCGACGGCAATCCACGGTGACGCCATATGCGGATACGATGCCTGTCGCGGAACAAGGGCGTATCCCCGCGGGGAATCATCCGCGCGCACATAAGACGGCGCGTATACATTCAAGCCGAGAAAGTCGATCGGGCTTCCGATGGCTTTCATATCGCCAGGCGAGACTCGCGCCGCATTTTCTCCTTCGCGTTTCAGGTATCCCTCGGTGTACTTGCCTTCCATCACCGCCGTCAGAAACGGGGCGTTTTCCTCGCGTGTCGCCTTTCGCGCCGCTTCAATGTTCTTGTCGTCCTCAATCACCGGCACAAAAGCCGTCGCATTCTCCGCCAGGCCAACTTTCGCCGCCGGCGCGCTGGCGCGGATTGCCTCGACGCCGAGTCCGTGTGCGAGAAGAGCGTGATGGCGCACCTGATTCACCTGGGCCGCAGACAGTTGCAGTCCCGGCGCAAACTGACCAGTCATGTAGCCAAGATCCGTGAACGAGCTGAACTCGTTCGTCGTCATGAAGTGTTGCACACGGTCAGCGAGCTGTCCTGCCACATATCCCGCGTAGCCTGCATAAGCTTTCGCTGTGTCGCGCGACTGCCAACCTCCTTCGAGCGCAGCCGGAAGATCCCAATGAAAGAGCGTGACGTAAGGCGTAATCCCATTCGCCAGCAAATCATCCAAAACACGCTTGTAGTGGTCCAGGCCCAGGGGATTTGGCTGCCCCGTGCCATCGGGAAAGATGCGCGGCCAGGAAATCGACATCCGGTACGCGCCCGCGCCGAGATTCTTCAAGAGGCGCGTGTCCTCTTTGTACAAATGATATGAATCGTCGGCAACATCGCCCGTGTCGTCGTTATGAACCTTGCCCGGCGTGTGTGAGAACACATCCCAGATCGACGGCTTGCGTCCGTCCTCCCTCGTTGCGCCTTCAATCTGGTACGCAGCCGTGGCGCAGCCCCAAACGAATCCCTTGGGGAATTCGAGATCCCGCACAACCGCAGTTGATTGGCCCTGCAAGTTTTCGGGAATTGTTACGTTGGCCAGCACTGCGGTAGCGGCTACAGTCTTACCGAACTGGCGGCGGGTGATACCTTTCATTGGGAAACCTCTTTGTCTGAAGGCAGGAGAAACCTCAACGGGCGGGAGATCCAAGAAAACAACGAAGTCAGAATCAAGCGGAATTCTATCAGAGAGATGCAATATCGGGGGGCGGACGAGCATGTGTGCAGAAGTCCTCAACGGCAACAAAGCAGTCGGGACCAAAGCTCATGTGTCCAGTGTAAGGGTCCGTGAATCTTCCGTGAAAAGTCGGCTTCCTGGATTGACGCACCACGGGATCGTTTCTAACTTCACACTCATGGAGAATTTGGATTTTGACCAGTTACTGAGCACTTACCGGCAGGCAGTGGATCGCTGGGTTGATGCGATCCGCGCCGAGGAATCACTCGCCACAAAAGACCACTCCATGGTTCAGATGGAGAAATGGGATGACGCAGGCTTCAAACTCCACGATGCGGAGTTGACGGCCAAAAAGGCGCGCGACGCCTACAAGAACGCCTTGCGAAAGAAGAACTACGGTTTCTAGAGGGTCTGGGCGCTCGAACTGCCTTCAGCGTTTCTGTCCACGCAAAAAGGTCGCAGCTTCTTTTGAAAGCTACGGCCCATTACGGCTGGACTCCAGCCGAGTGGTTACATTTCTTTCACGCCCTCAACAAACGCCTTCAGCTTCCGGCTCCGGCTCGGATGCCGCAGCTTGCGCAGCGCCTTGGCTTCAATCTGCCGGATGCGCTCGCGCGTCACTTGGAAGCTCTGGCCGACCTCTTCCAGCGTGTGCTCGCTGCCATCCTCAAGTCCGAAGCGCATCTTGATCACCCGCTCTTCGCGCGGCGTTAATGTGCGCAGCACTTGGGACGTGTACTCCTTCAGATTGACACCGATCACCGCTTCCGAAGGCGAAACCGCCTGACGATCTTCGATAAAGTCGCCCAAGTGCGAGTCTTCCTCTTCGCCGATCGGCGTCTCCAGCGAGATCGGTTCCTGCGCGATCTTCAGCACTTTGCGAACCTTGGCCACTGGAATGTCCATGCGCCGCGCGATCTCCTCGCTCGAAGGCTCGCGGCCAAGCTCCTGCACCAACTGTCGGCTGGTCCGGATGAGCTTGTTGATCGTCTCGATCATGTGCACTGGAATGCGGATCGTGCGCGCCTGGTCGGCAATTGCGCGCGTAATCGCCTGCCGGATCCACCAAGTCGCGTACGTCGAAAACTTATAGCCGCGCCGGTATTCGAACTTGTCTACTGCCTTCATCAGGCCGATATTGCCCTCCTGAATCAGGTCGAGGAACTGCAATCCGCGGTTCGTGTACTTCTTGGCGATCGACACTACCAACCGAAGGTTCGCCTCGATCAGCTCGCGCTTCGCCTGTTCGGCGTCCATGTCGCCCTGGATCATCTCGCGCTGCGTGCGCTTCAGTTCCACAATCGACACGCCTGCGTCGCCTTCGATCTTTTCCAGGTCCGTCCGGCAGTTCTTCTGCTGGCGCCGGTACTCCTTCTTCATGTCCTCGCTCTTTGAGGCTTCGTACTTCTGCTCCAGCGAGCGAATCTGGCGCTCCAACGTTCGCATGGTGTCCACGGTCTTGTTGACCTTGTCCAGAAGGCGCTTGCGCTCTAGCGCCGTGTACTTCAGCTCACGCACGATGCGCGAAATGAACACCTTTTCACGGCCGACCGCCCAGCGCAGCCGCCGAGCCTCTTTCACCTTCGCTTTGTTGGCCGGCGAGATCGCCGCTTGCTTCTCTTCAATCTGCGCAACTTTCTTTTGGTGCTTTACCAGTGCGTCCGTACGCGCCACGGTGGCCTTCACGCGGGTTAGCACCACCTCTTCGGTGAGCTCCTCCTCGTCGAAGATCACTACCTCTTTCACGTTGCGCACGCCGCGCTTAAGATCTTCGCCTAGCGCAGCAACTTCGCGGATCACAATCGGCGAACGAGAAATCGCCTTGAGCACGCGGTTCTGCCCACGCTCGATGCGCTTGGCGATCTCCACCTCGCCCTCGCGCGTCAACAGCGGCACGGTTCCCATCTCGCGCAGATACATGCGCACCGGGTCGTTCGTCTTCTCGAGCGTTCCCGGCGTCAGATCCAGCTCGACGTCCTCGCCTTCCTCCAGCTCAAAGTCCTTGTCGCCAGGGAATTTCGGAGTGTCGAGCAGATCAATGCCCTGTGTTCCAATCGTCGTGATCAGATCGTCCAGATCGTCGGGAGAACCAATCTCATCCGGCAGCGCATCGTTCACTTCGCCATAGGTGAGATAGCCCTTCTCCTTGCCGGTCTCGATCAGACCGTGCACGTCCTCTTCAAACTTGTCTTCAATCGCCAAAATATGCCTGCTCTCTTCGGCAAGACTCGCTCGCATCGAGCGTCTCACCCGATTTCATTCCCGGCCCCGCGGCCTTACAATCAGCCGTGCCAATTCACGCGCGCGCATGGCTTCGCGCCAATCGCAAATCCGCATCGCGCCCGATTCCGAACGCACAAAATGAAGACTCACCACAGGGAATCCTCGCTTGCAAACACACCCGCAAGCCCGCACAAAGCGGTAATGATTTTCTCGGAACAGGATGGCAGCGCTTCAGGTTTCGCCTGGGTCGCCCGCGAGCCGGAGCTCATGTGTGGGGCAAAGGGGCGCGCATCCTCACTGAGATCAATAGATTACCACAACTGCAGTTGCAGCCGCCAGCAAAAAACTCGGCGGAGAATCAGCCTCGGTCCAATGCCTGCAAACCCGCTCAGGCCCATTGCCTGCCACCCGTTTCCGATCTTCTAACCACTAGATTAGACGCTTGGAAGGGCCGTTTCGACGCATGATTTGACCGCACGAAAGCCTCTCCGGCCCGCGCCCAAAACCCTTACCGTTCACGCGCCTTTTGGCCGTGCAAGCGCCGCAACGCACGGTCCAGTTCCAGCTTCTTCTGGGTCAAAAGCGCCAGTCCGGCAAAGTCGCCACTCCGCTCGGCCTCTGCAATCTGCCCCCGCAACTCACGTAATTGGCCTTCGATGGCACGTTCCTGAACCTCCTGCACCGCGCTTTCAACCTCGTTGACATTCGGCGGGCCGCTTTCACCAAGCAGCGCTTCCGCCAGTAGCGCTTTCTGGCTTGGATCCCCGACCGCGTCCATGGGGTCTTTCGCGGCTCGCGCCGCCAATGCTTGCATTGCCCCGAATGAGCCGAGGTGCTCAAACCAGGCTGCATTGTTTGTCAATGCCTCGGTCGCCAACAGTCGCGCCTCTGCGCCATCGGGATCGGTCACAGCCAGTGCCCTCAGCAGCACTTTTTCTACCTCGTTTAATTTCGTCGCTCGTTCCTCTACTCGATCTCGCCGCCGCAGCGCCGCCAGTCGCACCTCCTCCCGCAACACCGATGAGCCAATCCCCAGCTTTTGCGACGCGTCAGCGGCAAATTGCTCCCTTGCCAGCGGCTCCGGCATCCGTCGGATATGCGGCAACAGAAAGTTCATCGCCTTCACCTTCTGCTCCGCGCTCGCACCCGGAAAAAGGGTCCGTGCCCGCTCAATCAGGTAATCCGCCTGCCGCCGCGAATCGCGCAGCGCTTCTTTATACGCCTCCACACCGCGCTCCCTGATGTACCGGTCGGGATCGAGTCCCCCCTCGAGCGTCACGATCTTGATCGCAAAGCCCTCTTCAGTCAGCAGCGAGATCGACTTCTCGGCTGCATTCGCACCCGCTGTGTCCGGATCGAAGTTCACAAGCACGTTCGAAGTGTGCCGCTTGAGGATCGCCACCTGCTGCTCAGTGAAAGCCGTTCCGCTCGTCGCAATCACGTTTTGAATCCCCGCCAGAAACACGCTGATGCAATCCATCTGCCCCTCTACCAGCAGGGCAAACTCCATCGCGCGAATCGCCGGTTTCGCCTTGTCCAGATTGAACAGCACTTGGCCCTTTGAATAGAGCGGCGTTTCCGGCGAGTTGATGTATTTCGCTCCCGCCTTTTCACCTGTCTCGAGCGTTCTTGCTGTAAAGGCAATCACTCGGCCGCCTTCGTTGCAGATAGGAAACATCACGCGTTTGCGGAATCGATCGTAAATCGGCCCCTGGCTTCCGTCTCCCTGCTCCTTCGAGCTGAAAAGACCGCTCGCGCGGAGCGCTTCCTGATCCGCTATTCCGCCCAGCCGGTCGCGCAAAGCGTTAAAGCTGTCCGGTGCGAACCCGATCCGGAACTTCCTGATCCCCTCTTCCGTCATTCCCCGTCCAGCCAGGTATTCCCGCGCCAACGCTCCGCTTGGGCCCCGCAACTGCTCCTCAAACCACGCCGCAGCCGTCTCGTGCAACTCCAACAGCTTGGTCCGCAGTCGAGCTCCCGCCGCCTCTTCCGGGGACGAAAACTCGCGCTTGGGCAGCGGAATACCACATTTCTGCGCCACGATCCGCACGGCTTCAGGAAAGCCCACATTCTCAATCTTGCCCACGAAGCTGAACACGTCGCCCGTAGCCTGGCAGCCAAAGCAGTAAAAGAACTGCTGGCCCGCGTGGACGCTGAATGAGGGCGTCTTCTCCTTGTGGAATGGGCACAGCCCCGTAAACCGTTGCGCACCCGCCTTGCGCAGCCGGATGTAGCTCTCGATCACCTTCACGATGTCGGCCTGCTGCTTCACGGTTTGTGCAAAATCGCTCACAGGAAGTCTGTTACCAAGCATAAGGCCTCGCATCTAACCGGCAGGACGCCATCTACCGCCAAATACTTGTTGCAACGAATATCTCCCTCATGCATCCAAGTCAACGAAAGGAGCAACCCAAACATGACCCCTAGTACTGGCACATCCACCTGGAACATTGATCCCGCCCACTCCTCGGCCGAGTTCAAGGTCAAACACATGATGATCTCCAATGTCCGAGGCAAGTTCAGCGGAATCAGCGGCGTTCTGCACCGCGTTGAAGCCGATCACACCCAATCAACCCTCGAAGTCTCCATCGACGTCAGCACCGTCAACACCCAGGACGCGCAGCGCGACGGCCATCTCAAGAGCCCGGACTTCTTCCACGTGGAGCAGTTCCCCGCCATGACCTTCAGATCCACGCACATCGAGAGAAAGGGCGATGGCTTTGCCGTAACGGGCGACCTGACCATCCACGGAGTCACCAAGCCGGTGGTCTTGAATGTCGAAGAAGTGAGCGAACCTGCAAAGGATCCCTGGGGCAATACGCGGATTGGTCTCACCGCAACCGCAAAAATCAACCGCAAGGATTTCGGACTCACTTGGAATACGACTCTCGAAGCCGGCGGCGTGCTGGTCGGCGAGGACGTGACCATCACCCTCGACGTGCAGTTGATCAAGGCCGCCTGAGCTCGGAAATTGGCTAGCGGCCTTGAGCCGACGGTGTCCGGGCTGCCGGCTGCAACCGGGATGTTACTCGCGCATCAAATAACTGTACGATCCACATCGAATCCATGCGGTTTTCCGGGGCGGGCGCCAATGGCTGCCCGCCGCGTCGCTTTGGGTCCAAAAACCGGAGGTCCACCATGTCCCTTAGAGCTGTCAAAGAGATTCACCAAACCAAGCCCACTATCGAAGGAGCCGGCGTCAAGCTGCAGCGCGCCTTCGGCTTCGGCAAGACCGCCGAATTCGATCCGTTCCTCTTGCTTGACGACTTTCGCAACGAGAATCCCGCTGACTACATGGCCGGATTCCCTTGGCACCCGCACCGTGGCATCGAGACCATCACGTACGTTCTTGCCGGTGAAGTCGCGCATGGTGACTCGCTTGGCAACAAGGGCCGTATGACCGCCGGCGACGTGCAATGGATGACCGCCGGCAGCGGCATTCTTCACCAGGAGATGCCCAAGGGGGACGAGCGCGGACGCATGCACGGTTTTCAACTGTGGGCCAATCTTCCGGCATCGCTCAAGATGACCGACCCGCGCTATCAGGACATCCCTTCCAGCGCCATCCCAGAAGTTACCGAAGACGATGGAACCAAAGCGCGCATCATCTGCGGCGAGTTTTGGGGAAAGAACGGTCCTGTTGAAGGCGTAGCTGCCGACCCGCGCTATGTCGATATCTCCGTTCCACCCTCTAAGCGCAAGCGGATCAAGGTCGAGACCATGCGCAACGCTTTCGCGTATGTCTTCGCAGGCGCAGGAACCTTTCGCGACGCGTCCGAGCCGCGAGCAGTTTTGACTGAGTCAGCAGTTGACCCAAATGCTCAGGTGGTCTACGACGCGAAGAACCATTCTCTCGTCCTCTTCGACCGCGGCGACGAGATCGTCGTCCAGGCCGGTCCTGAAGGGATTCGCTTTCTGCTCGTCTCAGGCAAGCCGCTCGAGGAACCGGTGGCGTGGTATGGTCCCATCGTCATGAACACTCAGGAAGAGCTGCGCCAGGCAATGGCAGAGCTGCACAATGGCTCGTTCATCCGTCACGGATAGGTCGAGGTATCTTCGCGCGCCCCAGCCGCGCATAAACACCTGTCCGTCTTGTGTTTGACGCCGTGATATGCTCAACCCAGATTTAACGCGGTTCTCCAGCTGGAACGGGTCATTTCCGGTTCGGCGTAGGCGGCTTTTTCTTGAGGAAAAAGCTTCTCGGCAGTGATGGCTTTGTCCCGCGGGAACTGGAGAACCGGTACAGGGAGCATCGTCCATCACCGCGCCATGGCCTCTCCAGAATCAAGTTCGCCGCCGCGGCCCCGCCTGGTGGTTCAAATCGGCGTCACGGGTCATCGGCCCAACAGGCTATCGCTCGATGTAGCAGCCAGCTTGCCTGGTCAATGCGACCAGGTTCTCCGTGTCATTGCCGCGCTCGCTTCCCGATTGCATGATCCTCTGCTCCATTCACCCCAGCCGCCGCTTCTACGCATCCTCTCCCCTCTTGCTGAAGGAGCGGACCGCATTGTCGCCCACGCCGGTCTCGCCCTGGGCGCGGATCTGCAATGCCCCTTCCCATTCCACATCGAAGAGTATTGTCGCGACTTTACCAGCGAAGCCTCGCGCGTGGAATTCCAGGATCTGGTGGCCAAAGCCTCCGCCGTCTTTCAGGCCGACGGTCAGCGGGACATGGATTCCCTGGCTTATGAGCGAATTGGGCGCGTCGTGCTTGAGCAATCGGATTTCCTCATAGCCATTTGGGACGGCGAGCCGGCCGCCGGCCGAGGTGGCACAACGCAGATTATTGAAGAAGCGCTGGAGCAAAACGTTCCTGTTGTCTGGTTGCACGCCTTCGAGCAAAAAGCGCCATGCATTCTTCTTGTCGACGCCGCCGGCAACCGCCAGGAACTTCCGCTGGAAGAGCTGAATTCGCGATTCGCCGTCCGGTTCTCGCAGGCTGATGGTGATGCGAAGGGTGATTTCAACTTCAGCCACGCTTATTGCGCTGAGAAGCAGCCTCGATTCGACTTTGGCCGGCTCTTTCGCGTCTTTCGCGATGTGCTTGCGAAGCGCAAGTTCCCTGGAGGTTCGTGGAGGATCAAGGACTTTGAGCCGTCAGCACGAGCCGAATGGACGAAAATGATTTCGGAGCCTCCCGCTCCGCCCGAGCCAACGCAACACTACCTTCTTGACCGGCTCTGCCCTCACTACGCATGGGCCGACGGGCTGTCCGGCTACTATGCCGGCTTGCTCCGCTCTACTTCGCTTGCCACCAATCTGCTCAGCGCGTCCGCTGTTTTGGTCGCAATGCTTGGCATGCTTCTCCATGGCTACCATTTGGAAGGTGGTAGAGTCCCCGCTCTCACCGAATTCGCATTGATTGTGGTCATCCTGGCGATCACCTGGCATGGCCGGCGCAGGCGCTGGCACGAACGTTGGCTCAATTACAGGCAGCTAGCGGAGTTGCTCCGCCAATATTGTTACCTTGCTCCTTTGGGCTGTCCGCTTGCCACGCCCCCTTTGCCCGCCCATTTCTCTTCCGGTTCTGACCGTTCCTGGGTCGATGGTATGTTTCGCGCGATCGCGCGCGATCTCGGCTTGGTGCCCGCCGTCATCGACCGCCCGTATCTCGTCTCAATCGGCAAGCTGATAGAGATCATCCTCGACGATCAGATTGGCTACCACGAGAGCAACAGCCGCACCCTGTCCAAACTCAGCCATCGGTTGCATCACATCGGAACCACGCTCTTCGTTCTGACCTTGCTGGCTTGCGTCGTCCATGTATTTACCAACCAGGAATCTTACTGGCTGCTCATCCTGGCGACCGTGCCGCCCGCTTTCGGCGCCGCGTTCTACGCCATCGCCAGTCATGGGGAATTCGCCCGTACTGCCGATCGTTCCCGCGCCATGGCTCTTGAGCTCAAGTCTCTCCAGTCTATGGATCTGAAGAATGCGCTTGAGTCCGAAAGCGAGAACTTTGCTGCCCTCCGCGAGGCTGCCCAGAGAATTGCAGGGGTTATGATTGCTGAAACCATGGATTGGAGCTTTGTCTTCCGCTATCGCACGTTGAATCTTCCCGGCTGATCGTTGCCGCCGTTCGCAGGGATGGAAATGGAAAAGCGCTTCGAAAAAATCGTTCTCATTTCCTTTGCCGTACTCGCCGTTGGGCTCGGCGCCTGGGGGTACGCGAGGGCGGGATGGGACTTCACCGTCGACCCGGATCATCCATTCAACCCCCACAATGTTTATGCGGCATTTCGGACGGGCAATCCCTGGCTTCAGGCATTCCGATGTGTGATCTCATCGATCGGCCTCGTTCGGCTGTACGACCTATACCAGCCCGGCAGGGACCCCTGGCAACTTGTGATTGCGCAGGTCCTGGTGCCCAGCATTGCGCTGCTCTCAGCCGCGCAACTGTTTCTCACGGGAGTGAGAAAAAACATTCGCACCGCGATGGTGCGGCGCAAATTCAATCACACCGTGGTCTTCGGCATCGGCGACGTGGGCATGCAAGTGATTCAGAACCTGGGCCGCGCGGGGCAATATATTGTCGCCGTGGACTTGGTTGACGATTCACCGGGAGCCGCAACCTGCGAGAAGAGCGGGGTTCCGATCGTTCAGGGCGACGCCAAGAACCCCCAGGTGCTGATCGCCGCGGGAATCCGTCGAGCGCAAACGGCGATCGTCTGCACCGGGTCCGACAGCGAAAACATGGACATCGCACTGCAGATCAAGGAGGTTTTCGAACTCCCTGGCGTTCTTAAATCGAGCCGGATTCAGGTGCTGGCCCAATTGCGAAACGACTGGATGCACAAGCGGCTGATCGGTAGCGACAGGGGGTCGATCGGATCGAGCAAAGTGGACCTTCGCTTGTTCAACCCGTTCATGAACGCGGCGCGCATGCTCATCCGGCGTCTCCACCTGCCGCCCAGTCCGGAATTCGAGGCGCGAGCTTTTGTTGTGATCGGATTCGGCGCCTATGGCCGGGAGATTGCGCAACATTTGATCCGAGCTTGTCCAGTCGCGCCTGGCCGGTCCCTCAAGATCCTAATCTTCGATCAAAAAGCCGACCAGATCCAGGAGCGGCTTCCCATCGCCGACCTGGAAGGCATGGAAACGGTGTCGTTCGAATTCGTTACGGCGGCGGTTGCGCCAGGCTCGCCTGATCTGCAGCGCATTGTGGCGAAAAAGCTGGAGTCGCTTGAACCCTTGCTCGGAGTTGCCCTGGCTTTGGGCGACGATGAAGTAAGCCTGTGCGCCGCGCTCGAAATCCGCTCGCTTCTCGATTCCGCCGGGCATTTGCACGTTCCTGTATACGTGCGTCTGGAACACTATCGCCGCCTGGGGGAGCTGGTGCGCAACATTGAGAACATCTCCGACTTCGCTGACCGGCTGCAGATCTTTGGAACCCTGGAGGAAACGCTGAGCCCGGAGGTGCTGTTAGGTTCCCACCTGGATGCATTCGCGGAGGCGCTCCATGAGGACTACCGGCAACGTTCGCAGGACACGATCAACCCGCAGGCCAATGTCCCCTTCCACGATTTGCCGGAGTTCCTGAAGATGTCGAATCGCTGGCGCGCCGACCACACGCCTTTGCTGATGGAGCTGGCCGGCCTGCACGTGGCGCGTGAGGTGAAATCGCCGGCCGTGATTAAGTTGAGCCCGGAACAGGTGGAACTGCTGGCGGAACTCGAACACCGGCGGTACACCATCGAGCGCCGCCTGATCGAGTGGCGGCGGCCCATGCAGCAATTCAGCACTCATCTCGAAGATTGGAGCCTTCTTTCCGAGGACTATAAAAACTGGAATCGGAAGGAGGTTGCCAGGCTGCCTCAGATCATGGCACGGCTGGGGATGGAGCTTCATCCAGTCCGCCCGCTGCGGCTTTATGGCAAGTGGCTTAAGGGAGCGGCTGACGAAGTGGACAAAGTACTGGCCGGACCGAAGCCCAAGCACTGCGCGATGATCGTCGATCTCGACGAGGATGAAGCCGTGCGCCTCGCGGCACGCGCACTCGTCTTGCCTTCCGTGGGTGTTTGGCTGTTCTCCAGCGAGGAGCCTCCCGAGCTTTTCCAGCGCAGGGGAAAAAGTCAGCAGGGCGACCGCACTCTCCTCATCCAGCGTGCCAACGGCTGGCTGGCCCGCGCCCGGATCGCCCTGGACGCGTAACCCCCCCTCTTGTTCTCCGAAACCCATTGACGTTCGCCGTCCGTTCTTGGATTATGGAGGCACACCAGCGGTTCCGCGGTTACTTCGTCCTGACACCGTCGACGCAATGTGGATTTTTTCTGAAAAAACCCACGTTTCGCCGAGGCCGAAAAGGAGCTATAACCTCTGCGGAAATGCTTGACCACCGGGCCTCTTTCCCCACACGATTCCCTGGAGGGCGCTATGCGCACAACCTTATCGCTCGTTCGTTGCGTTTCCCCTCTGTTCGTCGCCAGCGTCCTTTCTCTGCTGCCTCCAAGCGCTCTCCGGGGGCAGTCAACCAACGAACAGACCGGCAACGGACAGACCGCCAGCCCGAGGCCCCCTTATACGACCAATACCCAAGTCGATTACACGGGGAACCTGCTCGGCTATTACAGAATGGAGCCTACCGAGCAAACCGCTGTTTTGCCTCCAGTGAAGGCGTTTTTGGACTTTCGCGCTTCCGATGCCACGGCGAAGGACGGCTCGCACCTGTTGCTCGGTATGGGAGACAACTTCGGGCCTGAATTCGGGGCTTCGCTGCAGTTGGAAAATACTGCTGATTCTGAATGTGCCCAAGCGCCCAAAGACACGGGGGATGGTGAGACCAAGCCGGAGAGTCTGTACAAGGACGATGACCGCGTCCCCAGGCTGCCTCAGTGCGACAACGTTCTGAATTTCCTGATGCATGCCGGCTTTCGTGCCGTGGTGCCGGGCCGCAATGATTTCATGTACACGGCGCGCTGGCTGCGTACAGCCACGGTTCGGCTCGCCAGGGCAAGTCAGGCACCCGGAGGATCGTCGCTGATCAACAACGACGATCATCAGTTGTACCTCCTCGCGGCGAATCTGCGCATTCAATTCAAGGGCGATCTTCGCCTGCAGCACAATGGGGGCTCGAATCCGGCCTATTCGCTCAACGGACGTTGCCCGCTTCTGTTCAGCGACGACCCATTCTCGCCCGATTCCCCGATGTGCGCTGACAGCGGGCTATCGCAGCCCAACGATTGGCTCGACCGGCTTGACAGCCTCAGTGCAAGCAATGGACAAAACCTGACCTCCGAAGCCATGCGGGAACTCGCATCAGACGCGGCGATTAAAGCGGCGGGCAGAGACACCATGCTCAAATTGCTCGTGAGCGACGAGATCGCCATCATGCAGTCGGCATGGGGATCCTGGCCCGAAGTTGCGGCCCTAACTGCCAAGCCCGGGTCCGGAGAAGGGGCCAGCGGCGCTGGGAAACGAACTTCTAAAACGGAAGACGAATCCTCCCCCGGAAAGCAACCGAACCTTTCTGCCCAGGGTGTAAGTGACCTCATATCCCGCTTGAAGAATTGGCCCGAATGCCAGGCCGGCGCCAGATTCGCCGATGACGCTGAGACCAAGAATGTCGGCGACCTTTGCACCTACAGAACAAGCCTGCAACAGATTCTGCAGAATTTCAGCGATCAGTTGAGCGCCAGCCAGCAGAACAAAACCATTGCCAGCTGTCCCGTGACGAATGGAACCCCCAGCCTTGGCGCGTGCTTTCTTCTCAGCGACCAGGCGCGCCAGGCCGCAACCAATGGTCTGCTGCGCACCATCGCAAAAGAGCAGAAGAACGTTGGCTACACGGTGGCTACCAAGGCCGACGGCCAGAAGATACTCGTCATTGGAGTGGTTGGGCAAAACACCATGAAGGAGGTTTCCGAGACCAACCTTCGGATGTGCATCGGCCTCGACGGGAAAGCCGGCAAAGACGATCCGAATTCACCAGAGGCCAAGGAGAATCCGGATTCGGTGCTGGATGGCATTCACTGGCCGAAAGAATTCGGCATTTGTTACCTGCGAACCAGTCAGGAACTGGAGCAAAAAGGCCTCTCGGCGACGGCAGTCGCCGTTGATCCTGTGGTCGTTTCCGCTGAGCTTGTGCGTGCCGCTGAACTGGTTGAGGGCCGCCTCAACGGCGTGATCCTGATGGCCCAGATGCCGCGCACCGAAGCTGAAGTTCTGGCGGCGCGCGTGTGGGAACGGCTCGCTACGTCGCCTGCCCAGCGGCCTATCAATATCGTCATTAGCGAGGCAGGCGAGACTGAGACCGGAACCGCCGCCAGCGAGCAAGAGACCGGATACGACACTCCCGACCTCACCCTGAATTACACCTATCACGGAAGCGATATAAATGCCGTCAACACCGGGCATCCCCCGCCGATTCTCACTCCGTTCAACGGGTTCCCGAACCCGCCGGACGGACGCTTCCCCGGCGCCGTTTCGCGCGCAACTGTGGAATGGACTCAAGGGCAGAAGCTTGTCATCACCAATCAGTCCACCGGCATCTATCCGGCCAACGAGCCGGTACAACCCGCTCAAGGCGGCTCAACCTCAGCAAGTACGAACACGGCAAGCGCGAATCCGGAAAGCGGATCAAAGACCGCTATCGAGCTCTTGTACGAATTGATGGGTCAGATTGAAGGGAAACCGTCGACCTTCACGGACAATCCAAACAACGAGCAAAAGGCTGAGCTGGCGCTCCTTGCCGACTTGCAGCAAGCGACACAGCCCTTTTTCAAGGGACTGCCCGAAGCTAAAGCGACACGGCAGCATGCGGACGTGGTATTGCTGCAAAGCAGAGACGTGCAGTTGGGCCCGATCGGCAAGGGCTACCAGAATTACGACATGTGCACGGGAGACCCGAACGAGAACCTTTGCAAGCTGCGGGTTGCCCTCGACCGCATCTTTTGGAAGGGCGACTACCTGGAATACGTTGCCGTGAAGGGCCAGGACATCGAGACGATTCTCAACAAATCCGATGCTCTAATCCAACAGCAAAACGAACTCACCGAGACGGACACCAGTCAGGAGTGGCTGGTCTCTTATGGAATTGTCCAATCCTCGTTGTCAAATCCGACTCTCGTCAATCAGAACAACGAACCTCTGTGGATTCCGGTCGATCCAACGTGCGCAGGAGAATCGGCCGGCAGGAGCACGTATTGCATCGCTCAAACTCCTATCGTTGACGATGACTACTATTGGCTGGTCACGACCGATCAATTGGCCGAGGACAGGTCCGTCTACGGTACCCTGGATGCTCTTCCATCCACCAATCACATTGAAACTGAAACCTTTATCACTGCCCCGATATCGCACTATCTCCTGAACAGCCTCAGCAATACTCGTCTCGCGTCTGTCACAACCTCGCTCACGAATTGTTCGACCAGTGGCACAATCGGCAACCAAAGCAATGGCCCCGGCACCACCGCAACGCCATGTTCGGTTGAGGGAGCAATCACCACGCAAAACGAAAGCTTCCAGCAGAGACGGCTATTTCAGGTGGATTTCGCTAAGTTGATCGCCGGCTTTACCGCGCGGCAGCCGGTGGGCGGGAATGCAAACGTGGCGAATTTTCAGGGAGTCTCCAATGCCCAAGCTACTGCGCCCACCTCGCAGGACCTTGATCTTGAGACGGGAAGCAGGGTTCTGGTCGATCTCCGCGTGCCCGACGCTTCATCAACTCCCTCGGCGCAAAATCGCTTTCCGTGGTCAGTCGGTCTTCAATCGACGTTCACTTACAACCGCCAGGTCCTCGGCAACCTTCTGAATAAGCCGATCAACGCGTCCTATTCGTTGAACAATTGGATCGAAAGCCCCTTCCTGCAGGTTCGCCTTTACGGAAAAGGCAAAGGCAGTCAGGTGCGGGGCGTGCGATCTCTTCCGCGCACCTTGCTGGTTTTTACCCCGCATCAATACCAGATTGAGGTTGACACTCCCTACTTGTTCTTCCCCTTTGCGGCAACTGCGCCGGCCGCAGGAAATCGTACAGAGCTTACCGTCCAGCTTCCGCGCACCACGGGATGGACTGACCAGGCCGGCCTCCGGGAGGAATTCGGGCAGAGCTCGCAGAAAGCATTCTTCTTGAATGGAAGCTACATTCAGACCGGCCTGGAATTCAGCACCCTGAATGGCCAGCTTTCGTCGATCACGTTGCAAGACGGTCCGACCGGCACGCCGAAGACCTGCTTTGTGAGTGCGACCGTCACGCTGGCTAACTGCTTCACCCTCGCAGATGCCTCGGGGCCGGCTTTGCAAATCAATGGCAGCACGACGCTGACCGGCCCTCCGTCAGTCAAGTCTCTTCACACGCCCGGCTATTACTGGCAGATTCACCTGCAGAATCGCCTGCCACAATTCCTGGGAAAATCGCCGGGCGGGCAAATCAGTCTGGTCACCGATACCACGGGCGACTACTACTTCGGTCGTCCTCCTTCTGCCGAGCTGGCGTCGCAAACCGAATACGCCATCCCATTGAGTCTCTCGCTAGTCCTTCCTTCGATCGGGAACCTGTCGTTCGCGCCCAACTACTCGGCCTTCTTCTACCAGCCGCAGTTGAGCAGCCACAGCCTTATCGAGAATTCATGGTCGATTACGGCTCGCTGGTACTTCGCTCGCGATGCCCGAGTGCCTATTCGCAGGCAAGCTCCTCTGAAGGGTCCGGAAACCTCGGATCAGACCAAGACGGGAAGCTCGCACTAGCAAAGGTGCTCAAACGGCAAGCCACTCCGTGCATGCGAAGTTCTCAGGGCGCCCAGCCCCACTCAGGCAGGCTGCACATGGTTATGCGGCCTGTCTCTCAGGAAGCCGTTGCCCTTGGTGAGCCACGCGACGCCGAACGCGATCAGAGCCAGTGATTCGCATGTCAGCAACGGATTGATTGGCCCGAGCAAGCGCTGCGCGCCCTCCAAATTCAGGCTGACCATCACAACATCGCAGGTCAGAATGATAGTGCCGCAGGTCGCATAGACCACGTTTCTATGCCGCTTGCGCCGCGTCAGGGTTTTTCCGGGCGCGGTCTTGCGGAACAGCACCAGGCAGAAAAATGCCAGAACAAGAAAGAGTTGCGCCGCAAACACGGTGTGAACCGTATTCAACTCCATCTGTAGCGGTGTGTGCACGTAATCACGCGGATTGACTGAAGGGCACAGTGCCACACCCAGTGTGAGAAATCCAGCCAGATACCCAGTGATCTCATCGATCCAGTCGTATCCCCGAGAGCACATTAGAAACGCTGCAATCGCGCACAGGCCTCCCACTTGGCAATCTCGCATCGACGTCCAGCGGTAGTCGCTGATCGATCGCTGCAGCAGCGGATGGGGCAGTGCATGGCTGGGCCCAAGAAGAGAGAGCACAATCGTTCCGCCGGCGAGAACGAAGGGCAGCAGCAGCGCGATGATACCGACCATTCTGCGCATCGCGTGGTGCGACAGGACCGCCGGATTCTTGTATGTCGCGTGATTCATCGTGCCTGTCACGACGGGTTTCCTCAGGACGAAGCAGAATATCGCATTTGCTCCCCCTGCGACATCTTTCGAATCCCCGAAGATACCCCTTTTGATCTCTTTCATCGGCGCGATCGATTCGTGTATTATCCCTGCCTAGCCTTCACCCTCGCATTCATCGCAGCGGCTCCTGCCGGTAGAGTCGCGCAGTGTGCCGCACCGTTACTAGAAGCGCCGTCCCGGCCATTCCAAGCGTCGCGATCACCCCGCCGAGATCAAAGAGCAGCATTCTGTGTCCCAACACCGTCGCATACGGGCTGTGCAGTGCCGCCAGGCTTCCCATCGCCAGCAGAATCCGAATCTCCGTTGGCCCAAAGATTCCCTGCGAGAGCTCAAAGCACTTCAGCGTGTACGTGGCCAGGTAGCTCTCGCTCGAGAGCACAAGAAACGCGATCAGCATAGCCATCGCCGTCGCCCAGTGCAGCAGCCCGCTCCAGCCGAGTCCGCACATCAGCGCCACCGATCCCAGAACATCCACGATATGGTCCACGTAGAATCCGTACCGCGGCCGCTCCTGCCGCCGCACGCGCGCCAGTGTCCCATCCAGGCTGTCGCCCAGCCAGTTCAGCGCCAGGCAGGCAATCGCTATCAGCAGAATTCGCCGGTCATATCGCGATAATGCATAGCAAATGCCCGCTGCAATCTGCGCGCTCAGACCCAAGACAGTCAGCTGGTCCGAGCTGACCCACCGCGGCGCGCGCTCGGCCATCCACTGCAATGCGCGCTTCTCCATCCGCGCCGTCAACGCCTGGTTTACTCGCCGCGCATTTTCAAACGCAGGTTCATCCTTCGCCGCAAGAATATGCGTGCTCATCTTCGTTTCCTTTCTTGTTGGTTCATCCTGCCGTGTTGGCCACGCTATTTCTTTAGCGCATCCCGTGTCGCTCGCAGCGTGAACTCGAGGGACTGCCGCGGGATGCTTTCAATGAACGGCCCAATCGCCCATCCAAGCCCTGTGGGCACTGATCGAGTCATAGTGATCGACTCAATCTGGATGTACAGCCCACCGTCCCGCTCTTCGTAGCTCCAGTAGGTGTTCATCCGCCAAAGAAACCCATGCTCTTCGCCTGCATTCAGCACTCGTTCCTTCGCTGTGCCCGCCGAGTCAATCTCGGAAATCTTCGTGCTGCGCGAAATGCTGTACCCATGCTGCGCATCCAGCCTGCCGAATGTGACGTCGTACGTCGCGTCCATCACTACTGTAAAAATGTGGTGCTGCATTACGCGCATCATGACCTGGTAGGTATCGCCCTGTTGCTGCAGCACGCTTGCCCGCACAACTTGCGGCGCCCAGTGCCGCGGATACTCCTCGAAATCCCGCAACACGCGCTCATAATCGGCAAGTGTTGCTCCCGGAAGAAACGCGGTACCCCGCCAGTCATGAATCAGCGCTCCCGGCAACTCCACGCCAGTCGCCGGGGTCAGTTGTTCAATTACGAACTGGCCATCCTTGAGACGCGCCTGATTCACGGGTGCAAGAAAACTGTCCTCTGATCCGTGTTGCTTGGCGAGGCGTGACTCCACGCGACTGGCATACGATTGGAACCCGGTAAGAGCGTCGGGTGTGGGCTCTTCTGCGGCCAGCCTCGCTGCCATCGCAAGCAAAAGCACTGTGCCGGCTGTCTGAGGCCATCGCCATTTCGTTCTTCGCTCGTTCGTCATGTTCCGCACTCTACCTTTTCGACGCAGGCAGTGCAATGCACGCCGACTCATTCGGAGGCGAATGATTCTCGCCGCGCAATTCCTTTCGGTTGTTGAACTTCCAGTGACTTGTCCTTTCGTGATCCGGGCTTCGGCCCAACTCTCCATCGGATAAACCGATCAAAAGACATGGCGGGCTTAAGGAGCGGCACGCGACCGGCACAGCGCTAACGCTTTGGAGTCTTTGAAGCGGACGCCGCCACAGCTGAGTTGCGCAGGCGGGGAATGCGTGTCAAGTTGAACGCCCAGCTATTTCAGGTTCTTCTCATGCTCCTCGAGCAGCCTGGCCAGCTGGGTTCGCGCAACGAGATCTCCCGCGTGCTGTGCCCAGAAGGAACCTCTGTCGACAACGAGCAGGGTGCCAACTCCGCGGTCGATCGCATCTGCGATGCCCTATTTCTTCAGCGCATCGCGTGTCGCCCTCAATGTAAACTCCAGCGATTCCCTCGGCACGCTCCTTAAAAATGGCCCGATCATCCACCCCAGCCCCTCCGGAGCAGATCGGCTCAACGACACCGACTCGACCTGGATATACAATCCGCCATCCCGCTCTTCGTAACTCCAATAGTTATTCAGCCGCCACAGATAGCCGTGCTGTTCACGCGCGCTCAAGGCACGCTCCCTCGACGTACCCGCCGCGTCAATCTCGGTGATTTGCGTGCTCCGCGACAAGCTGTATCCGTGCTGTGCGTCAAGTCGTCCAAACGTTGTGTCGTATGTCATATCCATCACAACGGTCAGAACGTGCTGTTGCCGCACGCGCATCGTGACCAGATAGTGATTCGCTCCCATTGTTCGCACGCTGGCTCTCAGCACTTCGGGCGAATAGATTCGCGGAAAAGCCACAAAGTTCCGCATGACTCGCTCGAAGTCCTCGCCTTTGGCTGCGGGAACAAATGCCGTCCCGCGCCAGTCCTGCATCAGAGCTCCCGGCAACTCCTTGTTATTCTCGGGTGTCAAATGCTCAAGCACCACTTCACCATTCTTGACGCGCGCCCGATCCACGGGAGCCAGAAAGTCCTCGGTTGATTTATGTTCGCCGGCCAGTCGCGTCTCCACCTGACCAACGTAGTCACGGAATCCAGCAACCGCAGCCGGAGTCGGCCCTTCGGCCGCCAAAATTGAAGCCGCCAAAAAGAGCCAGAACGCTGCAACAGCGATGATTCTGAAGAAATAAACTCGCGTCATCTTCTGCACCTTACCTCTTCGATGACGATCGGGCAATGCACGCCGCATCACCCGCGGATAAATGATTCTCACCGGCAATTGCTTCCAGCCTTTTAACTGCGAGCAAAATGTCCTCTGTGTCCGGCGGCCTTCGGCGCAGCACTCAATCGTCTAAACTGATCGAAAGACATGGCGGACTTGAGGAGCGACCTTCGGCCGGCACAGCGCTATCGCTTTGGAGTCTTTGAAGCGGATGCAGCCACTGGCGAGTTGCGCAGGCAGGGAATGCGTATCAAGCTGAATGCCCAGCCATTCCAGGTCCTTCTCATGCTCCTCGAGCAGCCTGGCCAGCTCGTCTCGCGCGAAGAGATTTCGCGCGTGCTGTGGCCAGAAGGCACTTTCGTCGATTTCGAGCACGGCGTCAACTCCGCGGTCAACCGCATCCGCGAGGCCCTCGGCGATACCGCCGGCAGTCCGCGGTTCGTCGAGACTCTTGCCCGCCGCGGCTATCGTTTCCTCGCTCCCGTCGAACAAATCGATTCCGGCGATCATCTTCCGCTCGCGCTCAACGAATCCCAATCTCCAGCGCCCGTTGACCCAGCGGCGCGATCGGCCGGACTTGAGCCGAAGGCTCGCACGCGGATCCTCTCCACTCCGGAGGACCTTCCCAAAACATCCTTTCCGATCGTGCAAACCCTCTTCATCCTCTTTCAACTTATGTATTTGGGTTTCTATATCGGCGCCCTTGCCAATCTCGCGGAGATTGAAGGCCTCCTCGCGCCACTTCCCGGCACCACGCTGGTCTTCCGCATCCTTTTCATTACGGCCGCCGTTCTCATTCCGGCTCGCGCCTTCGTCCTTTGCGCCGCACTGTTCCACGCGCCTGGATTCCGCGCCAAATTCCTCATGCTCTGGCCGTTTCTGCTCCTCTTCGACGAGTTGTGGTCGCTATCGCCTTTCCTTCTGATGCACCACATCAACATCGGGCTCGCACTGGCCTGCACCACGCTTCTCGTCTACTCGCCATTCGCACAGCGTTCCGTCGTGTTGATGGGCGCAGGCAGCGCACCTCTCCGGCCGTCTTAACTCGCGTATTTCTTATTCCCTATTGGCTACTCCCTGTCTCTTTCAAAAGTCCGTGTGGAACCGGACCGCGGAAACCGCTACTGGTCCGCGAGCCTCGTTGTACCCGGGATTGGTCACGTGTTGAAAATCGTAAGAAATCGAAAAACCGCGCCAAAGGTGAGCGGTGTAAAAGGTCTCAACAATTTTTTCGCTGCCGTAAGTTAACCCGCTGTCGCCCAGCATGATGCCCACTCCGCCCAGCGCAAGATATTGTTGATGCTCGGGCACGATCCCATTGGCCACAAACGCAACTCCCGCGCGATCATTGCTGCGCCTCCAGGAGCCGCCCTTGACGAGCCCTCCGATTTGTAATGTGCGATCGACTTCGGTGTAGCAAAAGGCCTCATTATGCCCGTCACTCCACCCCAATCGCCCAAAGATGCCGATATCGCTCGTAATTTCCTGCTCCATGTTCAAGCCGAACCCGTAACGATGCCTTCCCTCGCGCCGCGTCGCGGAAATGTCTGCTGTCGCTGTCTGGCCATCAAGAAACTCCGCGTTGGCCTGGCGGTAGTTTCCCATGTTGGCGTGATTCAGATAGCCCAGAACTCTCACCACACCCTCGCGATGAACAATGTGTTTGCCTCGCGCTTCCAGTTCCAGACTCTCCGCTCGCGACCTCGCAAGGTCTGCATCCAGGAATTGCCCAAACGGAACCTTCGGCATCAGCGCTTCAGCAAAGCGCGCCGAGTGCGAGCGATCATCGTACTCTATGACCACTGCGTCGGTGTACCCTCGTGCGTCCGCTGCCACGTCGTAAGCGCCATTGTCGTCCACCGACCAGTTCAGGAACTGCAGGTTGCTGTCCGACCCATATGTGTTCACATCGAAGAAATCCGTCAAGTCCATCTTTCCCAACCGCACTTCGATGCGGCGCACGGGCAGCGAGGTCGCCAAATCCAGCTCGTCGCGGTCAGCTGTCACGCGCTCGCTCGTCAGCGGAATAATTTGGCGCAGCATCGCCTGCGCCAGGTATGGAGCTTGAGCACCCGGAACGTGTTGCCGAATACGCACCACGTCCAGATTGACGTATCCCGCCAACCCGTCTTCGTTTCCAACGCCGTTACCGGTCGCGTCCTCGATATCGGCAAAGACTTCGGTCAATTGCGAGAGTTCGTAGCCTGTGTAGAGCGTCAGCAGATGCGTCGTTGCGCTCTGCGACCAGTTCGTCAGGCTGTTTGGCCCGCTGTATGCAGCTTTGAACGCATCATAACCTTGCAGGATGACATTCGCCTGCCCAGAGATCCAGTACCGGCCCGTCAATGTATGCGGAAAGATCGTCTCCACATCATCGGTTGCCTCATCCCCGCTCGAATTGTCGCTCGAGTCCTGACCCCCAGACTGAGTTGCGCCTGCGACCTCCGGCGCTGTCGTTGCAGCTTGTCTTTCATTCGTTTGAGCAGGTCCCGCCGTTTGCGCCGCCGCCTGCATGGGCCGCCAGCACACTGCCAGGGCCAGGACGCAAAGAAATTGCACGACAGTTTGCCAGAGGACGCGCCGCATCTCTACCTTGAACGGGCGCTTGATCAACGCTTCCCGTCTCGAATGTAGTAGATCATCCGGCCGCAGCATCCGTCGCGATAGCGATCGTTCAACGTCCCGCGATGGCATACATTTTGCCAATGCCGCGCGGACTGCCGTGTTTGTTTTATCTGCCTTTATCGGGTGAGGTATTTGGCGCGGGAGTGGGCGGGGTCTCGTCGTTGTTAACCTCTTGCCCGTTGTAAAACACCTTGCTCGATGAACCGAAACGCTTGTAGTCGGTGTATTTGATCACTTCTCGAATATGCACGTCTTGCGCCATGTAGCCGTAACCGCCGGAGAAGTGAAGAATTCCCTCGCCCTTTGTATAGACAGGGAACCAATAGTGGCCGTCGATCTGCTGCCGCCACGTCATAAATGGCGCGTGCAGGTCCTCGGAGTTCTTGCGCGTGTCGTCCGGCACCATGCGCCCATCGGTCACCACGATCTGCAGGTCGGTCGAATCCACCCAGATGCGTCCATCCAAGTACCGCTTTCCCTTCTCGATGCTGATTGGCGTCACGTCGAAGACATAGCACTGCACTTCATCCACTTGCTGCCGGCCTACGTACTTGATGTTGTACTTGGGAAGGTCCGCGGTAGTCAGCACAAACGGATAGCCGTGCTCCAGATCCTGGAGATCGGTGGGCGACATCATGATCTGCTTCAGCGTATTTGGCGGGGCATAATCCACTCTCTCGGTGCGTCTGCCCGTTGGGTCGAAGATCACATCGTCGACTTCGTACCACTCTCCGCTCACCTTGTTGTCATCGTCGATCTCGTCGACGCTGGCGGTGCGTCTGTACGTATAGTGATCCAGCGCGTCCTGGAACTCCGTCTCCTTCGCCGAAAACTCTTTGATGATCTGGTCCGGTGGAATCAGCGGGTCGGAGAGGTCAATGCGGCCAAAGCCCGAATCGAGTGGCATCGGCGTAAACGTATCTTTATCCTGCGCCACGGCCATCAGGGTGCAGCCGGCCAAACCGATCCCCGCGATCAGATTTCGAATCATCACTTCAGCTTGCCTCCTCGCACGATTCCCGCCGCGGCGTTTGGGCGTGGAACCTGCACCTCAATACTCGCATCCCTCTGCAACTTTAGACGGATGTACTGCGCATTGGGATAACTTCGATACTAGCCATGGAACGCCCTGTCACGGCGCGATGCGCGGACGTGCCGTCACTCGGCCCATGGGTCTGCAAGGGAATGCTCAGGGCCTGGATTCGCAAGCATCGAGAGATCTGCACTTTCCGTTGATGGGGAAGGAGATTCGAGGCTTCCATGCCCGACTACTATCACCTTCCGGCTCTGATGCTGACGGCGCTCCTGCTGCCCGCCTTTGGCTACCTCTATCTCCGCTTCCGCGATGCCCGTTCCTTTCTCTGGTTCCTGGGTTTTCTCTTCTCCATCGTTGCCATGGTCCTGCTCTACACCATGAATAGCTATCCCGGAGCAGGTTCCCCGTGGCTCGTGGCCAGCGGTGAATCGTTCATTCAGCTTAGCGCGGCCATGTTCCTTGGCTCGCTTTCGCCGCTGCGATTCCGCATTGGACGGATTCAGGTTCCTTTTGTCGTCCTTTATGCCGCGCCTCTTGTCCTTTACTCCATCCTTCTCTACGGGGTGCTCGGCGGCGTCCAGCCTCGCGGTCCGGCCTTCCTCATCTTTCCGGCTTTGGTGGGTATGAGCTTTGGCGTCGGCGTCTTCTGGGGAATGACCAAAGGTGCGGTGCCAATCTGGGTGGGAGTTTCGTTCAGCGCCGTCCTCGGTACTTTTGCCATCTGGGTTTGTTGCCTGCAGGGAGCAGGGGCTGGTCTCACCTTTGTCGAGTGCGTCAACCTGCAGATGACGGCTGTGCTGCTCATCTTCGTCTCGCGCCGTTTTTCTCCGGGCGTCTTCCTGAGCGTCCTCGGCTTCCTGGCCTGGTCGCTCGCCTGTCTGCATCTCTTTCCGCTGGTCGGTCTTCATACGCCGCTTTCCCTCACCATCACCCGCGTCATCGTCATGGGTAAGGTGGTCGCCGCTGTGGGCATGATCGTGCTCGCCCTCGAGAACGAGCTGACGAGGAACAAGGCGGCACAGGAGCGCGAACGCAGCGCCCGACGCCAACTTGAGGCCTACGCCAATCTCATGCTCACTCGCCGCCGAGTTGAGGACTTCGACCGCCAGGCCGCCGATGTTTGTGACACCGTTGTGAAAAACAGCCGCTTCGGGCAAGTCGCGTTGCTGCTTGAATGTGGCGGGCGCTACCAGCTTGCCGGCAGCGCGGGTTTGGAGATTGCCATTTCCAGGTCGCTAGGTCAACTGGTAAGCCGAATACCGGTTGATGGCTTTCTCGTTCCGGGCTCTGTACCGATCGCTATCCCGCACAGCAAAACGGTCCGTCTCGATTTCACGCCCTGGCTCATTCCCGGTGACGACCTTACGCGCCTCCGCTTCACCTCTGTCCTGGCGATTCCCATGATCGGGCGCTCCGGTGTCGATGGTGCATTGTTACTTGGGGGAATGCGAGTCGATGCCGAGCCTGGCGTTCACTCCGCAAATGTTCCTCGTCTCGACGACCTCCTTCCCATTGAAATGCTTGTTGCCCGCCTACAGGCCACGCGCAATCAGACCATGCTCTTTGAGAAACTCATCGACTCCGAGCGATTTGCCGGACTCGGCCAATTATCCGGCAACGTCACCCAGCAATTGAACAGTCCGCTCACCGTGATCCTCGGCTACGCTTCTCTGCTCCAGGAATCGCCTTCGCTTGAAACACACGATCGCAAAGCCGTCGAAGCCATCGTGAACGAGGCGCGGAGCATCCGCTCCACTCTGCAAAGCCTGTCGCGCGTTTCGCATATTCGCTCTGACCAGCCGGCTGCCATCTCCGTTACCGAACTGTTGTCCGATATGGAGCAGCTCTATCGGCCCGAATTCCTGCAGCGTTCTATCGAGTTCAAGGTCAATGTGGCGCCGGGAATGCCCCGGATCCTTTGCGGTGCGCAGCAGTTGCGTCAGGCCTTGCTCCATTGCCTGCAATATGCCATCGGCGCCGTTGACCGCGAAGGTCCTTCTTCGGCGCCGAAAGAGTCCAAATCCATTCGCCTCGAAGCGGCCCGCGAGGGCAGCCTCGTGCACATCTCCGTCACTCACTCCGGTCCAGGTTTCCTTGACCCTGAGCGCGCATTCGATCCTTTTGTTCCCGCCCGCGCATGCGGCGAGACGGCCGGAATGGGGCTCAGCCTCTGCGCGACCATTCTGCGCGATCAAAACGGCCGCGCCTCCGCCGTAAACCTTCAGCCACGAGGCGCGGCCATCATTCTTGAGTTGCAGGCGGCGTAATGGGTTCCTCGGCCTCGCGGATTCTATTGCTGGCATTGCTGGCCTGCGACGCTGTCAGCGCTCCTGGTGCCCACCTGAAGCCCGCATCCGTCGAGCCCCTTGACGCCGTCTTCCAGATTGGGGATTCAGGCGCAATTGAGGCGAGCCTCGATCCGCCCATCCAGGGCGCCCTGCGCATTGTCGTGCGGAACGGTTCATCCGCTGGCACCCGCCATTCCCAAAACGAGCGTCAGCCCTTCACGATCGAAGTCACCCAATGGGACAGAAGCGTTCCTTACCGACTTGTTAGCCAGAGCGGCCATCATCATCTGTTCGGAGGCGGATCCTCCTTGCTGGTCGCCGATATTGATGTCAACGACCTCACTCCCGGCGTGCCGGTTCGCGTCCGCGTACACTCCAATCTGCCAGCCCTGCCAGATCCCGCCCCACCCGATATCGAAGCACGTGCTTACGCCGTCGTCTATTGATCAGGCAGTCCCCCAACCCAACCGGGGCGCCGTTCTGATTCCACCCGTAAAATAGAATTGGATGGCTTTCACCGAACAATACGATGTGGTTGTCGTGGGCGCCGGTCACGCCGGCTGCGAAGCTGCCATGGCTGCTGCGCGCATGGGCCTCAAGACTGCGCTCATCACCATGAACCTCGACCTCATCGCCCAGATGAGCTGCAACCCTGCCATCGGCGGCGTTGCCAAGGGCCATCTGGTTCGCGAAGTCGACGCACTCGGCGGCATCATGGGCGAAGTCGCGGACGCTGTCGGCATCCAGTTCCGCCTCCTCAACGCCTCGCGGGGTCCCGCCGTCTGGAGCCCGCGAGCCCAGTGCGACAAGCAGCTCTACCGCGTGAAGATGCGAGAGGTTCTCGAGTCCCAGCCTGGCCTTCACATTCGCCAGGCCGAGGTTGTCGACCTCGTCATCGAAGAATCCGAACCGATCGACCAAATCCTGGGAGAGGCATTGCCGGACGGCGAGTCCATTCCTCGTCCCACCCGGCCGCACCGCCGCGTTCTCGGTCTCAAGCTCCGCGATGGACGCCAGCTGCTTGCCGGAGCCACCATCATCACCACCGGAACCTTTCTCAACGGCCTTATCCACTGCGGTGAAGAGCGCTACCCCGCCGGGCGTAGCGGCGAGCCTGCCTCGGTCCTTCTCGGCGAAGCGCTTCGTGCGCTGGGCCTGCGCACTTGCCGGCTCAAGACCGGAACACCGCCTCGTCTCGACGGCCGAACGATCAACTGGAAAGTGTTCGAAGAGCAGCCCGGTGACGCCGACCCGACGCCCTTCAGCTTCCGCACGAAGAAGATCGTTCAGCCTCAGGTCTGCTGCCATATCGCCTTCACCACGCCGGAGACGCTTCGGCTCATCCGCGAGAACGTGCACCGCTCAGCCATGTACTCCGGGCGCATCCAGGGGATCGGCCCGCGCTACTGCCCGTCAATCGAAGACAAGATCGTCAAGTTCCCTGACAAAACGCAGCACCAGTTCTTCCTCGAGCCCGAAGGCCTCAACACCCACGAGGTCTACATCAACGGCATGTCCACCTCGCTTCCGATGGAAGTTCAGTGGCAGATGGTTCACTCCATTCCCGGCCTCGATCAGGCTGAGATGCTGCGCCCCGGCTACGCCATCGAGTACGACTCCGTTGACGCCACGGAGCTTGACCGTACTCTCCGCGTCAAGTGCATGACCGGCCTTTATCTCGCGGGCCAGATCAACGGAACCAGCGGGTACGAAGAAGCTGCCTGCCAGGGCATCATGGCCGGCATCAACGCCGCGCTCTGGCTCAAGGGCCAGCCGCCGTTCACCATGGATCGCACTGAGGGCTACACGGGAATCCTCATCGACGACCTGATCTCAAAGGGTACGAACGAGCCTTACCGCATGTTCACTTCGCGCGCCGAGTTCCGCCTCCATTTGCGCATCGACAACGCCGATCGGCGCCTTACGCCGCATGGGCGAAAGCTCGGCCTCATCAACGACGAAGCCTGGGCCGAGTACGAGCAGAAGCAGGCGCGGATGGCCGCGCTTGAGCGCCTGCTCACCTCGGGCAAAGTCGACCCTGAAAAGCTCCGGCGTGCAGGCTTCGGCGAACTCCCGGCAACGGCGGGCCTCATGTGGGCGCAACTCCTTAAGCGCCCTGAAGTGACCATCGAGCCGATTCTCGCCGCGCTGTGCGATGACCTCGCGCGCGACCCGCGGCTGGCGGAGTTTGCCGCAGATCTCGTCCAAAACCCGGAAGCGCGGAGCGTCGACTCCACTTCCTCTATCGCACGCTCCACGCTTCGCAACGAGGCCCGCGCCGTCGAAACCGAAATCAAGTTCGCCGGCTACCTTGAGCAGCAGAAGAGGTCCATCGAGCGGCTGAAGGCTGCCGAGTCTGTCACTATTCCAGATTGGATCGAGTACAGCGCTATCAGCGGCCTCTCGCGCGAGATGCGCGAAACCCTTGAGCGCATCCGCCCCATGACGATCGGCCAGGCTAGCCGGATTCCCGGCGTCACTCCCGCCGCGCTCACGCTGGTCCACGTGTCGATCAAGTTGCAGGGCAAGCTGCAGGACGCGAAACGCCGCGCCACCGCCTGATCGCAGCCCGCGCGCGTATCCTATTCGGTGATGAATCTCGACGCCATTCAATCAGCGCTCCGTGACTCCAAGCTTGACGGCTGGCTCTTCTACGATCACCACCATCGCGATCCCATTGCCGCGCGCATCCTCTCGCTCGATCCCAATGCTCACATCACGCGCCGCTGGTATTACATCATTCCCGCTACCGGCGAGCCGCGCAAGCTCGTCCATCGTATCGAGCAGGCCCGCCTCGATTCGCTGCCTGGCGCGAAGACTCAGTACTCCAGCTGGCAGGAGCTTCATGCGGGTCTCGAAAATCTCCTCCAAAACGAGAAGAAGATCGCCATGCAGTACTCGCCGAACAACGACATCATGTACGTCTCCATGGTCGATGCCGGCACCGTCGAATTCCTGCGTTCGCTCGGCAAGGAGGTCGTCACTTCCGCCGATTTGGTCAGCCAGTTTGAAGCTGTCCTCACCGCGGATCAAATTGCCAGCCACTCCGCTGCGCAGCGTGCCATCGATCTGATTCTCGTAGGCGCGTGGGCCGAGATCGCTCGCTGCCTGCGCCCCCCATCGGGCGGCGGCACCGGCCGCTTCACCGAATTCGATCTCGTCGCCTGGCTGCGCGACGCCATGCGCCGCGAAGGCCTGGTCTGGGAAAACGGTCCCGACGTCAGCGTCAACGCCAATACTTCAGACCAGCACTACGAGCCCACTGCCGATCGCGCCGCGCCCATTCGCGAAGGCGACTTTCTGCTCATCGACATCTGGGGCCGACTCGATACACCGGCCAGCGTGTTCTACGACGTGACGTGGACTGGTGTGATCGGCCGCGAGCCTTCAAAGAAAGAGCAACTCGTCTTCGATACCGTGCGCCGCGCCCGGGATGCTGCAATTGAAGTCGTTGAGAAGGCCTTCGCCTCGAACCGGCCCATTTCCGGTTTTGAGGCCGACGACGCAGCGCGGGCCGTGATTCGCGATGCCGGCTTCGGTGACTTCTTCGTCCACCGCACCGGCCACAACATCGCGCACGAGATTCACGGGTCAGGCGCGCATCTCGATAACCTCGAAACGCACGACGTGCGCCGCATCCTTTCCCACACCTGCTTCTCCGTCGAGCCCGGCATCTACCTGCCGGAGTTTGGCGTGCGCAGCGAGATCAACATGATTACGGCGCCCGGCAAAGCCTGGGTCACAGGCCGCGTTCAGCAGGAGCTTGTGCGGATCTAGCGGCGCGCCCTTTTTGCCAGAGAAATCGGGCGAATTTGGGGCCGTTTTGGCAACAAAATCGACAAAAATCAGCGAGATTTGTTGACGGTTTTTACTAAAATCCGTTGATGCTAAATGAGTTAAGTTCTATTTGCACCAATCGCAGTGCAGCAATTCTTTTCTTTGGTTTTCTTGCACTCCCGAGGCTGCGGATTCGAAGAACCAACGGTCTGCCTACCTAAGACAAGTGTAGCGATTTGCGTGAAATTATCGGCAAACTTGGGTCGCGATATTTGCGAATCGTTTTCAATGGTTTACGGCAAATTCGCGATGAACGGAGCTTGACAGCGAACCTGAGCACTTCGGACGATGCACGACCCCTGCTCTTGTATAGTCGATAGAGGAATGGCAACCACCCCGAACAAGCCTGCCGCGGCGAAAACCTCAGCAAAAGGATTCGTCTACCTTCCCCTGATCGCGGGATGGCTCGTCCCCGGCGCCGGACACTTTGTCGTTCGAAAACCCATTCGCGGCGCACTACTCGCCGTCTCCATCATCTCCATGTTTGCGCTCGGCCTTGCCATGCAGGGCAAGCTCTACACCAGCGCGCAGGACATCCTCGGCCTCCTGGGAATGGCGGGCGACTTCGGCAGCGGCTTGCTCTATTTCGTGAGCCGCGCGCTCGGTTTGGGTGCGCAGCCCGTCCAGACCACGGTTGCCGACTACGGCAGGGTCTTCATCGTAGTGGCCGGTCTGCTCAACATCATCGCCGCCGTTGACGCGCACAATCTGCGCACGGGGAGGAAGTCGTAGTGCTCCATCCCTCCCACTTCACCGCGGTGCTTCTCTTCGCGCTCTGCGCATCGACCGTCTTCGGCATTACCATGCGCGATACGCCCAAACGCATGTTCCGCTATGGCGCCTATTGCTTTGCGCTCTTCGTCGGTTCGGTCGTCGTCTTCAGTTGGGTCATGTTCCTGATCGCACGGTAGCGATAAATGGCGGGATCAATGCCATGAACAAACTCTGGCACGACCGGAACAAGATGCCGCCAAAGGCAACGTTGGAGCAGAGAATCGAATGGCATTGCAAGCATCAGATTCACTGTGCCTGCCGCGAAGTTCCCAAGAACCTGGTCGCGCTGCGGCCCGAGCGTTTTGGACCTCGCGAAGGCCGTCGCAAATCGCCTTCCGCTTAGCTCCAGAACGATCAGGTCTCAATCCGACATTGGACACAAAAAAATGCCGCCGTGCTTTCAGAACGGCGGCACAGGTTTCGGCGGGAGTTGCCGAAAAATCCTCGAAGCTCCACAAGAGCTTCTGGTTTTCAAAAACACGGTCGCGCCGCGATAGTTGCGGCTCATTCACTCCGGGCCTGAAGGCCGGGTGGAATTGTTCAAGTTGATTCAGGGACCTGAAGGTCCCTGCTCCTTCCGACGGGTACAATCGGTCGTGGGAGAAACAAGTGAAACGCCGCCGTTTTATCGCCGCATCGATTGCCGCCTCAACCCTTGCCGCAGCCGGCAAGACGGTTGCTGCTCAGATTCCTTCGAGCCCGCGCCGCGAGTTTTACCAGTTGCGCCGGTATAACCTGTTCAGCGGTCAACAGTTAAAGGTCACGGAGAGCTACTTTTCCGGCGCACTGATCCCTGCATTGGGCCGCCTGGGGCTGGGGCCTATCGGGGCATTCAAGCTCGACATCGGCCCTGAAACGCCCGCGTATTATCTGCTTATTCCCGGCTCGTCCGTCGAAACGCTTGCGGAACTCGATCTGCGCTTAGCCGAGGACGCGGAGTTCCTGAAGGCCGCCGACACCTTCTGGAATGCAACCTCGGTAGCGCCGGCATTTCAGCGCGAAGAGATTTCACTCCTCGCCGCTTTCGCAGGCTGGCCAAAGCTCACCCCGCCTCCCGCTGCCGCCACCAAAGCCAAACGGATCTTTCAGCTTCGCACGTATGAGAGTCCAAGCAATGGTGAACACGTCCGCAAAGTGGAGATGTTCCACTCCGGAGAGTTCGAGATCTTCCTGAACGCCGGATTCCATCCGGTTTTCTTTGGCGACACGCTCATCGGGTCGCGCATGCCGAACCTTACGTACATGCTCAGCTTTACCGACCTGGCTGAGCTGGATGCCAAGTGGGATGTCTTCCGCAACGATCCAGCCTGGAAGAAACTGTCGTCCGACCCGCGTTTTGCTTTCGACTCTATCGTCACGAACATCACCAACCTGATTCTTACCCCGCTCGATTGCTCGCAGATTTGAGCGGGTAGCGTTGAACATTCGCAACCGCCGCGTCGCGTACCAGCGCCCGATGATTTGAAAAGAACTCTCCCTCAGGGGCTAAAGCCCGCAATCGTTCTGCGAAGTTTGCGGCATGAGTAAACTCATGCCCTGATACAAGGCGTCGTTCCGCCGAGGTTTTTCCGGAGCCTGTAAGCCGGCCGGGAGGCCGGCGCTACAAAAACGCCAGTACCCGCTTCTCCTTATTCGCTGCTGCAGATTCTCCGTTCCTTCTATAATCGCCGCATGCGTTTCCTCGCCGATCCGCGGCGCAGATCGATCGCTCTGCTCACAGGCGGAGCGGTGCTGGTCTTCGTTTTGCTGGGAACGCTGAACTGGTTCAACACTTCCAAGGTCGAATTCCTCAATCCGGGAACCTACGAGCAGACCATGGTTCTCACGGCCGTGGAGCTGCTGCTTTTTCTGCTCCTGCTCCTGCTGCTCGTCCTGCTCTTTCGCACCGTTCTCAAGGTCTACGTGGGGCAGGGAAGCAGCGGCCTGGGCGCGCGCCTGCGTTCGCGTATGGTGCTGGGCGCGATCATTATCACCTTCATGCCGGCCGCGCTCATGGCCGTCTTCAGCTATCTGCTGCTCAATCGCTCGCTGGAGCGCTGGTTCTCGCCCGATGCTTCG
>Ga0326728_10001801_pt1 | contig 73945 bp, 55 predicted proteins | sample MB3enrmetagenome_FD_207602 | JGI IMG/M metagenome (GOLD analysis project Ga0326728, IMG submission 207602) | Lab enriched peat soil microbial communities from McLean, Ithaca, NY, United States - MB31MN | ecosystem: Environmental > Terrestrial > Soil > Wetlands > Peat | place: USA: New York...
CAGGAACCATCGGCCGAGAGGCCACTGATGCGAAACGGCACATCCTGATTCGATCAATGCGCGCTCTCCCGAGCGCGCCACCGACACCTGTGCTTTTCTCTTGACTTTGACTTACATAGATGTGGCCAAGCCAGAAATGTCGTTAGCAAGTGAAAATGTCCGCTTTTCGTAGCAAGTGAAGTGTCCGGTTTCATAAGTTGGCCAGTAGCCGTAGAGGCGGTGGGAAGGTGCGAATCCCGCGCAGTGTGCGGGATTTGCAAGGTGAGAGGAAAAGTCTGTATTGGGACTCTTCCTCTCAACGTCTTTTCCACGGCATTGATTTGTTTTTTGCCCAGCGGCGTCAACAGCTTTCCCGGTGGGACAACATCTCCTGCGGATAGAAGCGATCAGGAGGTCGGTTGTGGCTCGTGGAAGTGCCGCCAGATGGAATCGGCGGTTTTGCGCGAGACGACGGCGGCGAGGGAGTCGGCGGTGGCGTCCTGCACGTCGCGGAGGCTGCCGAAGTGGGTGAGCAGGCGCTGTCGCGTCTGCCGGCCCACGCCAGGGATGTTCAGCAGCTCGGAATCGCGGTCGCGCATGGCGCGTCGCTGGCGATGGTAGCCGATGGCGAAGCGGTGGCTCTCGTCGCGGATCATCTGCACGAGGTGAAGCACGGGCGAGCGGCGGTCGAGCACGACCGGCTCGTCTTCGTTTCCGTAGATGTAGATGACTTCTTCCTTTTTCGCGATCGACGCGAGCGGCTGCGAGGTGAAGCCCAGCGACTCGAGCGCCTCGGCCGCTGCGTGCAACTGCCCGAGGCCGCCATCGACGAGGATCAGCGAGGGCATCGGCCTGGCATCAGGATCGGCCACGGCGTCTTCCTTGAGTCGGCGGTAGCGGCGCGCGACGACCTCGCGCATGGATGCGAAATCGTCTACACCGAGGACGGTCGTCACCTTGAACTTGCGATACTGCGACTTGTTCATCTTGCCGTCTTCCCACACCACCATGGAGGCTGCGGTTTCGGCGCCCTGGATGTGGGAGATGTCGAAGCACTCAATGCGGGTGGGGAGTTCGGGCAGCATGAGCGCGTCGGCGAGGGCCTCCTGAATGGCCTTGCGCGCGGGCTCGAGCACGCGGAAGCGCTGGATGTAGGACTGATGTGCATTCTGTCCGGCGAGATCGATGAGCGATTTTTTTTCGCCGCGCTGCGGAACGGCGATCTCGACGCGATGCTTGATGCGCTCGCTGAGGAGATCGGCAAGCGATTGGCGGTCGTCGAAATCGACGGGCACGAGAATGGTTCGGGGAACGTAGTGCTGGTCGATGTAGAGCTGCTTGAGGAGAGCGGAGAAGACAACACCGGAGTCGAAGACGGCCTGGGGTTCGTGCTCTTCCACCCTTGTCGATGAAGATGTCGACAAGGATGGGGCACTCTCGTTTTCTTCTTTGGCGCCTTCCACGCCGATGGCTTCCAGCAGTTCCGGCAGGTCTTCCCAGAAGAATTCGCGGCGATCGACAATTTTGCCGCCGCGCATGTGGAAGAGATTGATAGCGAGGCTGCCGTCTGCGAAGTGATAGCCGAAGACGTCGGCGTCGTCGCTCTGTTCAGCAGTGGCGATGCGCTGCTTCTCCTGAAGCTGGTGCACGGTGGAGAGCTGGTCTCGGAGGCGCGCGGCGGCTTCGAACTGCTCGGCTTCGGCAGCAGCCATCATGCGAGTTGTGAGGGAGCGCTCAAGCTCTGCCTGGCGGCCTTCGAGAAAAAGCTGCGCGTCGCGGACGGCCTGCTTGTAGATCTCGGGCGTGGTGAGTTCCTGGACGCAGGGGCCGAGGCAGCGGTGAATGTAGTACTGCAGGCATGCGCGCTGGTGGTAACGCGTGAGGTCGACTTTGCAACTTGGCAGAAGGAAGCTGCGGTGGATGAGTTCGACGACGCGGTAGGCAAGATTGCCGGGGAAGTAGGGGCCGTAGTAGGCAGATCCGTCCTTCTTGAGCCGGCGGGTGACGAAGACCTTGGGATACCGGTCGGCCAGCGTGAGTTTTACGTACGGGTAGGTCTTGTCATCGCGCAAAAGGATGTTGAAGCGCGGCTTGCGCTGCTTGATGAGATTGTTTTCCAGGGCCAGGGCTTCGTGCTCATTGGCGACCAGGATGTAGTCGATATCAACGGCCTCGCGCATCAGGGAGCCGGTCTTGGCATTGGCCTGTGAGGCTTCGAGCAGGTACGAGCGGACCCGGGAGCGGAGGTTCTTGGCCTTCCCGACGTAAATGACCTCGCCCTCGACGTTTTTATAGAGGTAAACGCCGGGCTGGGTGGGAAGGGTGCGGATTTTCTCGATGAGGTCCATGAAGGCGGCGGGAGAAAAGCCCAATTCCTAGAATAACGGTGCGGGCGAAAGGGTGCATCTGGGCCATCAAAGGGCAAAGCTTACCGCACCGAGTAAAAAGTACACAGCCAAATGGATGGATCAGTTTTCCACAGATATGCTTCATCGTAATTGTTTTGAGCGTCTTACGAATCAAGACCGGTTTGGTGCGAGGAATGCAATCTCAAAGGCGAGACGAAAGCGGCCGCCCGCGCCTGAGGTGGTTAAAAAGGGCTCAGGCAATACCGAGGCGGCGGAGGAATGGGGAAACAATGAAAATTTCACATGGATTGTTGATTGCAGCTGCCGTAGCTCTTGTGGGCGTCACCGGATGCGCAAGCAAGAACTACGTCAAGTCCCAGACGGCGCCGATTATCGACCACACCAACCAGCTCGACCAGAAGACTGCAGAGAACAACCGCAATCTGCATGATGTGGATGACCGCGCGACGGCGGGCATCAAGCAGGCGCAGAGCGCGGCTGACGCTGCGAACCAGAACGCCCAAAACGCCACCAAGGCAGCCGGCGACGCCGATGTGGCCGCGAATGATGCCGTTCATCGCGCAGACTCCCTGGACTCCGTGGTTAAGGGTCTCGATAGCTACAAACAGATGGCGGATGTCACCGTGACCTTCGGTTTCGACAAGGCCACGTTGACAAAGGACGACAAGGATCAGCTCGACAACTTCGCCCAGCAGCTTGGGAACGCGAAGAGCTACATCGTCGAAGTGACCGGCGGAACAGACTCGACTGGTTCTGCTGCTTACAACTATGACCTGAGCAACCGCCGGGCAGACGCGGTGGTTCAGTATCTGGCTTCGAAGTACGGAATTGCGGCACACCGCTTCTACCTCATCGGCATCGGCAAGGACAAGGAAGTTGCCCCGAACACCACCGCAGAGGGACGCAAGCAGAATCGCCGCGTCGAAGTGCAACTGCTGAGCAACATGAGCAACGGACAGGGCACTGCGACCTCGCAGGCCACACCGGGGCCCGGCAGCAACTAGAGATCGAGATCGGTGTCTATAGATCAGGAAGAATATTTAAAGGCGTGAGCCGGGATTTCTAAAATGAATTTCTAAATTAGTGCAGGAAGATTCTCAGGCCATCCAGGTTAAAGCCCGGATGGCCTGATTTCTTTCTGGGGAGACTTCAATCGCTTGTCAGTGCAGTTGAGCGGCTCTGCGAGTCGGCAGGTCAGCGCGCGGATTCCAGTTGACGGACGTGCTCGGCGCGGACTTGCGTTGCGGTGAAGAGGCGCAGGAAGGGCGCGAGGCCTGCGGCTTTTTCAACGGCCGGGCGGCCGTTGGCTTCTTCTCGCTCGACAATGCAGACGACAGCGGCAACGATCATTCCGGCTTCGCGCGCAGCTTCAATGGCGGCGATGGTCGACGCGCCGGTAGTGCAGACGTCGTCGACGATGACGACGGGTGCGCCTTCGCGGCAGAAGCCTTCGATGCGGCGGCCGGTGCCGTGGGTCTTCTCTGCCTTGCGTACGAGAAATCCGTGAAGCAGGGGCGCGCCGGGATGCTGCTGCGCACGCCATGCACTGGCAGTGGCGAGGTTGGAGACGATGGGATCGGCGCCCATGGTGAGACCGCCGACGGCTTCAGCCTGGATACCGTGCTGCTCAAGCAGTTCGAGGATGGCGTGTCCGGTGAGACGGCCGCCTTCGGCGTGCAGCGTGGTGGTGCGGCAGTCGATGTAGTAGTCGCTGGTGCCGCCGGAGGAGAGCTTGAACTGGCCGAGCTTGAAGCTGGTGCGGGCGAGCAGGGAGAGAAGCTGCTGGGCGTGGGTGAGCTGGAGCATCAATGACGATTGTAAGACAGGGTGGACAGTGAACAGCGTGCAGTGAACAGGCAACAGCGGGAAGTCGCGGGCATAAACATTGAGGCCGACCCTTTACTGGATTGCAGTCCACTGTTCGCTGATCACTGTTCACTTGGTTTCACATCTTGTCCAGATGCTTGAATCCGCCCGTTCCCAAAAGCATGAACGAGAAGAGCATGAAGTTGTAGCAGGCGTGGACCATGGTGCTGGCGGCGAGAGAGCGCGTGCTGAGGCGGACCCAGCAAAGCACAAGGCTGACGAAGATCAGGAGCAGAAATGGCCCAAGCGACCAGCTGGTTTGTGAGCCATGCATCAGCGCGAAGGGAATGCTGGTGATCACGGAGGCAACAAGCATTGCGGGCAGCGTCCACTGGGGACTGCCGTCTTCATCGAGTGGGCGGCGAGGCGTGCCGGTGATGTGTTCGACCGTCCAGTCGTAGGCTGTGCACAGCGAAGGGAGCAGGAATCCGCGGAAGGCCATCTCCTCAAAGAAGGGCGCGAGCGTCACGCCGAAGGCGAACAGAACCCATGCCGCGCCGGGAGTGCGAAAGAGCTCGTCGATAGGAGCGTTGGTCGGACCCGGCATGAGCATGCCGTTGATCATGGCGACGAAGAAGCAGAGGACTGCTGCGCTGACGAGGCGGCCCGAACGTTCCAAGGCAAACGAGCCGCGCCAGTGGACGCCCTCGAAGAACGGCTTGCGCCAGATGATCGGGAAGACGACGAGGCATGCTGCAAATGAGATGAGATATTGCGCGGCCTGACTTGAAAGCGTGTAGCGAAAATCGGTGGCCGCCTGGGAGAAGCTGCTGATTCCCCACAGGTGAATCTGGAGCGCGAATTGAAGGAGCATGCCGGCTCCGAGCAAGCCCAGGATTCCGAGCACAACAAGAAGACCGAGGTGGCCCAGGTGCGGAATGCGCTCTTCGCGCGGAGCAGGTGGCTGCGCCAGCGAAACGAACAAAGGCTGGCTGAGGATCTCTTCGGCAGTTGGCGGCGGACCGATCGCTGCCGGTGCCGCAGCATCTGGTTGCGGCTCATCGCGTTCGCCGGTCCACTCGGCAGAAGGAGTTGGGGTGTTTTCGGGCGCGAGCGCGTCCGTCGGGGGCGACTCCGCGGGTTCGCGCAAATCCTCTGGCTCGTGCGGAATGGGCTCGGGCTGGGTGCTCATGCGCGCACCGGTTTCTTGCCGTTAAGGGACTTCTTCCGCGATTTGGATTTTGCCGGGACCGTAGTTGAACTGGAAATCTTGCGAGAGCCGTTTGTGTTCCCACCCTTCTCGTCCGCCTGAGCGGACTCGAGGGAGGAGGCACCCCCATCAGTGGAACTCGTCTGATGTTCAGGAGTGGTCTCTTCGAGCTTGCCGCTGTGTGTGGCGTAGTAGCGGGCGAGGAACTGGCCGGTGTATGACTCGCGCGTGGTGGCGATCTTGGCAGGGCGGCCTTCGCTCACAATGCGGCCGCCGTCTTCTCCGCCTTCAGGGCCGAGATCGAAAATCCAGTCTGCGTTGCGGATGACGTCGAGGTTGTGCTCGATGATTATCACGGAGTTGCCGAGATCGGTGAGGCGGTGCAGGACCTCGAGCAGCTTGCGGACGTCGTCGAAGTGCAGTCCTGTGGTGGGCTCGTCGAGCAGGTACAGGGTGCGGCCGGTCTGGCGCTTGGAGAGCTCGCGGGCCAGCTTCATGCGCTGTGCTTCGCCGCCGGAGAGCGTAGTGGCGCTCTGGCCGAGGTGCACGTAGCCGAGACCGACATCCACAAGCGTCTGGAGCTTCTGGCGGACGGTGGGCACGTCAGCCAGCACCGTGAGCGCGTCTTCGATGGTGAGGTCGAGGATGTCAGCAATGGAGCAACCGTGGAACTTTACGGCGAGGGTCTCCTGGTTGTAGCGGCGCCCGTTGCACACTTCGCACTGTACGTAGACGTCGGGCATGAAGTTCATTTCGATGCGGCGCTGGCCGTCTCCCTGGCAGGCTTCGCAGCGGCCGCCGGCAACGTTGAAGCTGAAGCGGCCGGGTCTGTAGCCGCGCTCACGGGCCTCGGGCAGCGTGGCGAAGAGATCGCGGATGGGTGAGAAGACCTGGGTGTAAGTCGCGGGGTTTGAGCGCGGAGTTCGGCCGATGGGAGACTGGTCGATGCGAATGACCTTGTCGATCTGCTCGGCGCCTTCGAGTGACTCGTGAACGCCGGGTTCTTCGCGCGAGCCGTAGAGGGCCTTGGCCAGCGAGCGGTAGAGGATGTCGTTGATCAGGGTGCTCTTTCCGCTGCCGCTCACGCCGGTCACGACGGTCAGGACGCCGAGCGGGATGCGAATGGTCAGATCCTGCAGATTGTGCTCGCGTGCGCCGGTCACGGTGAGCCATTTGCCGGTAAGCTGACGAGGTTCGGCGCGATGAAGGATCGTTGACGCGCCCGAAAGATAACGGCCGGTGAGCGATTCCGGGCAGGCCATGATGTCGGCCGGCGTGCCCTGCGCGACAACGTGACCGCCGAGACGACCGGCGCCGGGGCCGAGATCGACAACATAGTCGGCGTGGCGGATGGTCTCTTCGTCGTGCTCGACGACCAGGACGGTGTTGCCCAGATCGCGCAGGCGCTCGAGGGCCTCGATGAGGCGGTTGTTGTCGCGTTGGTGGAGTCCGATCGAAGGTTCGTCGAGCACGTAGAGAACGCCACGGAGACGCGAGCCGATCTGCGTGGCGAGCCGGATGCGCTGGCCTTCGCCGCCGGAGAGCGTGGCGGCATTGCGATCGAGCGAGAGGTAGGTGAGGCCGACGGCGCAGAGAAACTCGAGCCGCTCGATGATTTCACGGCGAATGCGGTCGGCGACCAGGGCTTCGCGGGCGGTGAAGTTCAGCTCATACGCGGCAGAAAGCGCCCGGTTGAGCGGCAGTGCGGTGAAGTCGGCGATGGAGAGGCCGTTGATTTTGACGGCGAGCGACTCCGGACGCAGGCGTTTGCCGCGGCAGGCCGGGCAGGGTGTAGCCGACATGAAGCCCATCATGTACTCGCGGTAGCCGTCGCTGCGGGCCTCGTCGATGGTGTCGCGCAGGTAGCTGAGGATGCCGTGGAAGCCGGTACGCGGGGCTTCGCCTTTGGGCGGTCCATAGACCAGGATGTGCTGCTGTTTGGGCGGAAGATCTTCAAAGGGTTTCTTGAGGTCGATGCCGTAACGCTCTGCAGCCAGATGCATTAGCCGGATGAGGTATTGCGACGCCGAGCCCGGGCCAAGGCCGCCATCAAGCAGGGGCTTTGACCAGTCGGTGATGACCTTGGCGGGGTCGAGATCGTAGAGCGAACCGAGGCCGTGGCACTCGGAGCAGGCGCCAAAGGTGGAGTTGAAGCTGAAGCTGCGAGGTTCGAGCCTGGGGACGTCGAGGCCACAGTCAGGGCAGGCCATCGAGGACGAGAAGATCTGCTCTTCGCCGTTGGCAAATCCGACGAGAAGCAGGCCGTTGGCAAGCTGGAGGGCCTTGGAGACGGCGGCTTCGAGGCGCTTTTCGACTGAGGGCTTGCCGGGGGTGGACTGAGGTTCGAGCTTTCCCACTCTTGGCTGCGCCACGGATGGGGCACCCAAGGGTGATGGGGCTCCCGCGGTTTCGCCGGTAGACGGCTTTAGCAGAATCCGGTCGACGATGGCTTCGATCGTATGGTTCTTTCGCTTGTCCAGCGTCGGCGGCTCGGAGAGGTCGACAATTTCGCCGTCGACGCGGGCGCGAAAGCCTTGCTGATCAAGTTGATCGAGCAAATCCTTAAATTCACCCTTGCGGCCGCGCACCACCGGCGCCATGACCGTGACGCGCTCTCCGGTGCCGAGCTGCATGATGCGCTGGACGATCTGGTCGGCGGTCTGGCGAGTAATCGGACGCCCGCAATTCGGACAATGCGGCGTGCCGACGGAGGCGTAGAGGAGGCGGAGGTAGTCGTAGATCTCGGTGATGGTGCCGACGGTGGAACGGGGGCTGCGGCTGGTCGTTTTCTGCTCGATGGAGATGGCCGGGCTCAGGCCCTCGATCGAGTCGACATCAGGGCGCTCGATCTGGTCGAGAAACTGGCGCGCGTATGCCGAAAGCGTCTCCACATAGCGGCGCTGGCCTTCGGCATAGATGGTGTCGAAGGCAAGGGAGCTCTTGCCGGAACCCGAGAGGCCGGTGACCACCGTAAACGTATTGCGCGGGATGCGGACGTTGATGTCGCGCAGGTTATGCTGGCGCGCCCCACGCACCGAGATGTGAGTGATAGACATGGTCAGGCAAAGTTGAGACGGTGGGTGCCGTAGAGCCACTCCAGCGACATGTACCTATCGCTGGGGACCAGGGTGCGAACTGATTTAGAGCCCGTCACAGGATTACGGACGTACTAGAGGTATTCTATTTGCCAATAGAAACAAGGGTCAACGCGACCGTTTTTCTGAGACAATCCTTGAGACAAAGCTGCGGCAGTCGATGGAAGCAGCCGGGGCGAACAACAGAATTGATGAGGGACTTTCCCCAGCACTTTTCATCGGGGGTCTTTAAAAAATGGCAGACGCATTTAACTTAGTCATGTTGGTTTGCGCCGCAGTGGGATCAATGGCGTTTGGTGTTCTTACAGCTTATGGAATCTTCCGCCTCGGCTTTGCGCTGATGCGTCCGCGAACTGAGCGAGTTCCCTTGAAGGTACAGACTCAACTGGCGCCGGAATAGGCATTCTCCTTTTCTCAGACGAGATCCGGGCGTAGATAAGCGCGCCGCTCTGGTGCGCGTTCAGCCTGTCATCCGGTATTCGTCGCAGGGTCTCACTACTCGCCGAGCCCGATCATGGGCAAACGAGTTCAGCACTATTGCGGATTGGTCGGGGGACTGCCCGGCTGCGGTTGCTGCAGCAGTTGCTGCTGCTGCTGAATCTGGCGCTGCTGCATCTCCTCCATCACCTGCTGCGGAGTCCGGATGGGGCCATTGGGACCAAACCCAGGCCGTCCGTTGTTTGGCAACTGGGGCGCCTGAAGCGGCGGTGCCGGCTGCTCCTCGGGCTGCTCCGGAATGTCCTCGTCCGCTTCCTGTTGCTGCTGCTGCGGCCGGCTCATGGCATTGGGAGAATTGGCAGCGCCTGTGCGGCGCGGGCTCAGCACGATTTCGCGTGGAGCACCCTGGCCGAGGTCACCCGAGAGCAGCAGGTTGTATCCGTAGCCCTGGAGGAGCTGGGAGAGGACGTCGCGCGCCTGACCGGGACCGTAATCTCCGTAAACCCGCTGATCCGGGACCGGGCCTTCCACCTTGCTTCCCGTCTCAGTTGAAACCTCATTGAGAATCTGCTGCAAGCTGGAGTTCGAAGCATTGATGCGAAGACCATTGGCATCCCACATCACGGAAGCGGGGTTGGGTTTGTCGTTCACGGGCCAGTTGGGCATTGGCGGCGGAGCTGGAGTCAGCGCAACCGGCACAACAGGCTGCTTCTTCTTCGCGGATCGGTGAGCGCGCGACTTTTGGCTGTGCGGCTGTGCCTTTGCAGCTTGCGGAGATGCCGGCGCCTGCGCGGCAGCGGATGCGCCGGGGAAAAGCATGGCGGCAAGGAGTCCGGCCGAGAGCATCACACACCGCATTGGGGAACAACGGAAGCATCGACTTTGCAGCGTGGCGAGTGTTCGCATGGGAATCTGCTCCCCGGGATCGTACGCGCGGGCGGGAATGGGTTTGTCGCCGCCCACTGCATTAGACTATCAGTGGCCGTCGAACGCTCATAGAGTTTTTGCTGAAGAGAGGAAACGCAAGTGAAGCGCCTCTGCTGGAAGGGTTTCATTGCCGCGATGGTTATTGCGGCGCCGGCGGCGGGATTCGCCGCAAGTTGTACAACACAGGCGGAGTTAACGCCGGAAGACCGTGCAACGCTGGCCTCGCTTGGAGAGCAGCTTTCAGATGCTGTGTTGCGGCAGGACCTGAGCGCGCTGCAGTCGGTGCTGCTGCCTGCCCTGTCGGGGCAGTGGGAAGGCATTCGTGGAGCAGTGGAGCAGGCTGCGCCGCTGGTAAAAGGCGGCAAAGTGCAGCTTCGGAATGCTTACCTGCTCGATGCGAGTACATTGACGGCTCCTGCTGATACCCAGTTCTTCTGCTCGAACGCGAACGGCTCCATGACCGTGGCCATCACGATGCGTGCGTTGCCACCGGGAAGATACGCTGTGATTCTGTCGGATGCGGCCGGGGCACCGCTGGCCGGACAGATGGCTTTCGTGCTGGCATGGGATCTAACCGGAATCCCCGGCTGGAAGTTGGGCGGATTCTCGGCGCGACAGGGTGAATTCAGCGGGCATGACGGCGTATGGTACTGGACGCGGGCGCGCGAACTGGCGCACAGCAACCTGCCATGGGCCGCATGGTACTGCTACGACGCAGCGCGCTACCTGGAATTGCCGGTCGATTTCATCTCCTCGCCAAACCTGGACAAGCTGGTTCAGGAGCAGATGCAGATCAAGGGTGGGCCAACGGAAGACGCCTTTCCAGACTCGGTAAAGAGCGGGGACCGAACGTGGAAGATCGATGCGGTGCGGCTCGATGCCTCGCTGCATGAGCCGGACCTGGGTGTGACCTACGAGTCCACCGGATCAGCCGATCCGGCTGTTGCCCGGACTGAGGCCATCGCGGTGCTGGGAGCGCTGCTGAAGGCCCATCCCGGGGTGCGCGAAAACTTCCATGGCATGTGGGCCTATGCCTCGACGAACGGGAAAGTGACACCGGTGATGGAATTGCCGATGGCGCAGATTCCCTAAAGACAGCGACACAGGGACCAGGGACATACGCACTGACAACTGAAAACTGAGAACTGAGCATGACTGAGCTGATTGATTTGCGATCGGATACGGTAACGCGGCCTACGCCCGAGATGCGTGCTGCGATGGCGGCGGCCGAGGTTGGTGACGATGTATACGGCGAAGATCCGACGGTAAACCTGCTGGAGAAACGCGCAGCCGAGATCTTCGGACGGGAGGCGGCACTCTTTGTGCCGACGGGCACCATGGGCAACCAGATCGCGATCCGGCTGCTGACCGAGCCGGGACAGGAAGTGATCTGCGAATCGCGTTCGCACATCCTCGATTGGGAGATGGCGACTACCGCTGTCTTTTCCGGCTGCCTCGTGCGCGCGGTGCCGACCGAGCGCGGTACGCTGACGTGGGCCGATATTGAGCCGGTGATTTATAAGCGAGGATCGTTCCGTGCCGCTACAGGCCTGATCGAGATCGAAAACACGGCGAACCTGACAGGCGGGCGTTGTACATCGCTCGCGGTCATGGAAGAGATTTGGAAAAACGCGAAAGAACGCAAGCTGCCTGTGCATCTGGATGGCGCTCGCATCTTCAATGCCTCGACGGCACTCGGCGCGGATGTGAAGACGCTGACACGAGGCTTCGACACGGTGATGTTCTGCCTGTCAAAGGGATTATGTGCGCCCGTGGGCTCAATGCTGGTCGGGTCGACGGAGTTGATGGAACAGGCGCGGATCTATCGCAAGGCGCTGGGCGGTGGCATGCGCCAGGTTGGCGTGCTGGCTGCGGCAGGGCTGATTGCACTGGAGCAGATGCCGGCGCGCCTGCATGAGGACCACGCGAATGCGCGCCTGCTGGCCGAGGCGTTGTCGCACATCGAATGTGTGGACATCGATCTCGATTCGGTGGAAACCAACATTGTGATCTTCAGGCTCACGGGAGAAGTGACCGCTGCGGAACTTGTGGCGCGGCTGAAAGCGCGAGGCATCCTGGCCAGTACCGTGGGACCGACTGCGATCCGCATGGTTACGCATCACGATGTGAGCCGGGCTGACTGCCTCGCCGCAATCGAGGCACTGACCGAAGAGGTCGAAGTGGCAGCGTAGTTCCAGGGAAGGTTATATTCACGGCCGTCAAGCAGCATGCTGCCTGGCCAGGAGAAGGAACGGCCTGTTTGCACAAGCCGTCCTTCCTGAAGTTGCAGATTCCGCTAGCTGATTTCGATGATGTCGGAAGCAGCAGCGGCTGCGGCGTCGGCGCGTTCCATCAGCTTTTGCGCAACGGTGAAAAACTCCGCAGCTTGCGGGCTCTTCGGCCCGGCCAGTGCCACCGGAAGCCCGCGATCGCCGCCTTCGCGAATAGCGGGGATAAGCTCGATGGAGCCGAGGAACGGAACCTTGAATTGCGCCGCTGTGCGCTCGGCGCCGCCCTTGGAGAAGATGTCGATTACCTGGTGGCAGTGCGGGCAGGTAAAGTGGCTCATGTTCTCGATGACGCCGAGAACTTCCACGTTGACCTGCGCGAACATCTCCAAAGCCTTGCGCGCGTCCTGAAGACTGACATCGCTGGGCGTGGAGACGACAACGGCGCCGGTGAGGGGAACGGTCTGCACCAGTGAGATAACCACGTCGCCGGTGCCGGGCGGCAGATCGACGATGAGGTAGTCGAGCTCGCCCCAATTCACCTGCTGCAGGAACTGGCGGATGATCTGGTGGAGCATGGGGCCGCGCATCACGAGCGGCTTGTCGCCGGGCGAGATGTAGCCGATAGAGATGGTTTTGATTCCGTGCGTGTCGTTGGGCTCGATCTGGTTGTCCTGGCCCACACGTGGCGATTGCGACGAGCCCATCATGAGCGGCACGTTGGGGCCGTAGATGTCGGCGTCGATGAGGCCGACACGCTGGCCGAGTTTCGAAAGCGCAACGGCCAGGTTGACGGCGACGGTGGTTTTGCCGACTCCGCCCTTGCCCGATCCAACGGCAATGATCTTCGATACTCCGGGAAGTGCGACGGGCTGGGGCGTGGCATGTGAATGAGCCATATGTGCAATTACTCCTTGAGCAGGTTCCTTCTGTAGTTTCGCTAGGCCTTTGTGAGGCCCGAGTTCTGCCGCTCCTGCTTACGGCGCGCTGATTCTGATTCGCGATGCTGGCGGCGAAGAAGTGCGTCGTTGTAGCGTCGGACCTCATTGGCAGTTTCCGGCTGCGCCTGCGGCACCTTCTGCCGGCGGCCGTGTTCATCGACTGCAACGAAGACCAGATACGCGCTGGCAACGTGGAGATGGGTACCGGTCAGGGGATCTTCGACCCAGACTTTGACGCCGACTTCAAGCGACGAATTGAAAGCGCGGTTGACGCTGGACTTCAGGATGAGCAGATCGCCGACATGCACGGGCTGGATGAAGTCGATGTGATCCATGGCCGCGGTGACCACGTGCGTCCGCGAATGGCGGTATGCCGCGATGGCGCCGGTCACATCGATGAAGTGCATCAGGCGACCGCCGAGCAGGTTGCCGAGCGTGTTGGCGTCGTTGGGGAGGATGACCTCAGTCATCTCGGATTGCGTACTGGCGACGGTGCGCACAAGCGGGTTGGCTTCAGTCGTGCTCATTTTGAGTGTTGCTCCATCTTTCGATTGCGGGAACTTCAGAGTGTGTCCACTTCCGGCTACAATGAAGGAACGAACGTTTGCGCCGAAGCGCCAATTCCAGTTTCGGCAATCCACGCCAATTAAGCAAATCGCCCTGGTGCAGGAATCCCACACATGAGTACAACGGACAAGATTGCAGGACTAAAAGAAATTCTCGCGCTGGATCCCAAAAACAGCTTCGCCCGCTACGGCATCGCGCTGGAACTGTCGAACCGCGGCGATGTGGATGCAGCGCTGAGGGAATTCGATGTCCTCATCGAGCAGAATCCTGACTACACCGCGGCATATTTCATGTCGGCCCAGACCCTGACCAAGGCCGGTCGAAACGCCGAGGCCGTGGAAAAACTGAAGGCAGGCGTTGCGTGTGCCGCGCGAACCGGCAACCGCCATGCTCTCAGTGAGATGCAGGCAATGCTGGATGAGCTGGACCGGTAGCTGCGCGGGAAAGATTCACTGCGCGGGCGCAAAGCACTTTTTTGTCCATCATCGGTAACGATTAAGTGCGCCTTTGGCAATTTGCCGGCGTCTATACTATTTATATGCCGAAGTATTCAATTGTCGTTCCTTTTCACAATGAAGAGGACAATGTAACTGTTTTATATGCTCGCCTGAAGCAGGTGATGGAGCAGGTTGGCGACAGCTTTGAACTGGTGCTGGTGGATGACGGCTCCACCGACCGTACCTACAAGCTGCTCGAAGAGATTGCCGCGGTGGACAGCCGCGTGCTGGTGGTGAAGCTGCGCCGCAACTTCGGACAGACGTCGGCGCTGGCTGCAGGGTTCGACAACGCCTCGGGAGAGTTCATCCTGGCGATGGATGGCGACCTGCAGCACGATCCGAACGAGATTCCGAACTTTCTCGAGAAGCTCGAAGAGGGTTACGACGTTGTGTCGGGCTGGCGCAAGGAGCGCATCGACAACTTCGTGATGCGCAGGATTCCTTCGCGCTGCGCGAACTGGCTGATGGCGAAGCTCTCAGGCGTGGACATTCACGACTTCGGCACGACGTTCAAGGCGTACCGGCACGTGGTGATCCGGAACATTCCGCTCTATGGTGAGATGCATCGGTTCATCCCGGCGCTGGCAAGCTGGTATGGCGCGTCAATCTGCGAAATTCCGATCAAGAACGTGAACCGCGAGCGCGGCAAGAGCCACTATGGCATCGGGCGCACGTTCCGCGTATTCTTCGACCTGCTGACGATTCGTTTCCTGCTGAAGTATATGAGCCGGCCGCTGCACTTCTTTGGCAGCTTCGGCGCGCTGGGTATCGTGGTGGGCAGCTTCATGTCGCTGCTGCTGCTGATTGCGAAGATCATGAATCCGCACATGAATATCATGGACGAGCACGGACCCATGTTTGTGCTCGCCGCGGTTATGATTGTGGCGGGCATCCAGATGCTGGCGATTGGACTGCTGGGCGAACTGCAGGTGCGGCACTTCCACACGAACGAGCAGCGCACTCCCTATGCGATTGATCGCATCGTGCGGCTGCGGGCTCCGGAGGAGCCGAGCATCCTGTCGGACCGGAATGATACGAGTTACTGAAAAGCAGGAGTACAGTCACCCCAGCGACGAAGACCTGTAGCTGCGGCCCCGACAGGGACTAGGGACGCAGGGACTGAAGAACAAAGTCGCCCCGCGCGGAGAGATCCGGGCGGGGTTTTTCTTTTGGACCGGATGCTGTGACAGGTATAAACCGGGGGCGGAAGCGCCGGCGTATACTTGGCGGGATTCCAAAGTTGACCCCGGGGGCTCCGGATGAAGTGTGCACGGAACGTTCTTGCATTCGTCCTGGTCGTGTTTTTCGCCGCATTGATTTCAGCTCAGGAAGGTCAGATCGCATCGGACAGCGAACTGGCCGCCATCACTGCACGGGGAAAGCTGCTCTACGAATACGATCAGGCTGCCTGGCACGCGAGTGATGCCGTCATGGCGACGCACCCTCCCGAAGCTCTGCTGGGGCGGTACATTGCGAAGAAGACCGATGCCGGCTGGGTGGTTGCGTTCGGGCATCTGAACGATGCCAAGGATGCTTTTATGATCGCGGCCACAGCGACTCAAGGCAAGTCTTTACAGGAATTCTCAGTGAAGAGAATCGATCCACCTCAGGCGGATAGAGGTTTCTTCCTTTCCGCCTCAGCCGCGCTTGATGCCGCGGTTCCCGCTTTTCATGGCGCGGCCGCCAATCGAACGTATAACGCGGCTGTCCTTCCTGCGCCGGCTGGGCGGTGGTATGTCTACCTGGAGCCTGCGCAGACCGATGCGGATGGCGACTACTTTCCGCTTGGAGCGGACGTACGCTACCTGGTTTCAGCCGATGGACTGAGCATTGTTGAGACGAGACAGATGCACCAGAGCATCATTCCGAAGGCAGAGATTCCGCCCGGCACAAAGCTCGCAGCTGGTTTTCACACACACGTGCTGAGTGATGTTCCCGAAGATAGCGACGTTTTCTGCGTTCTTTCGCGCAAGCCATCGATGCCCGAATATGTTGGATCAAAGACCGCGGTTTATGTGGTGAACACCGATGGCTCGATCCAATTTGTTGAGCGGCTGAAGAAGCATCGTTGATGCCCAGTCGATCCGGCGGGCAGGGATGCACCCGGAATCCAGACGCTCGTGTAGAGAGGCAGAAAAACGCACTGCTTGCAGTTTCCGGGTGTAAGGGTGCATTCTTGCGCATATATGAACGCAATACAGATTCAGACCGCCGGCGGGCCCGAGGTATTGCAACTCGCTGAGTTGCCGATTCCTGTTCCCGGACCGGGGCAGGTTCTCATTCGTATTGAAGCCGTCGGCGTGAACTTCATCGAGATCTATTTTCGAAAAGGCCAATACAAGGCGACGATGCCGCTGGTTCCCGGCAGCGAGGCCGCAGGCACGATCGAAGAGCTTGGCTCGGGTGTAACCGGATTCAAGACTGGAGATATGGTGGCGTCGGTCGGGGTGCTCGGCAGTTACGCGGAGTACGCACTGGTACCGGCCTCGCAACTGGTGAAGGTGCCGGATAGCTTGACTCCGGAGCAGGCCGCGGCGGCGATGTTGCAGGGGATGACCGCGCACTATCTTGCCAAGTCGACTTATCCGCTGAAGGCCGGCGATACCGCGCTGGTGCACGCCGGCGCAGGCGGCGTGGGATTGCTGCTGACGCAGATTGCATCGAAGATCGGCGCGCGCGTGATTACGACGGTGTCGACCCGGGAGAAGGCGGAACTTTCGCGCGAAGCGGGCGCTGCGGAAGCGATTCTGTACTCCGAACAGGATTTTGTCGCCGAGGTGAAGCGCCTCACGGGCGGCAAGGGTGCGGATGTGGTGTACGACTCCGTTGGCAAGACGACATTTGAGGGCAGTCTGAATTGCCTGCGACCGCGCGGATTGATGGCGCTGTTTGGCGGATCGAGCGGGCCGGTGCCTCCGTTCGACCTCATCCTGTTGAGCGGGAAAGGATCGCTGTTCATAACGCGTCCGACGCTGTGGCACTACGTGGCGACCCGCCAGGAACTCGAGTGGCGCGCGGGCGAGGTGCTGGGCTGGGTGGCCAGCGGCGAGTTGAAGCTGCGCATGGAGCACATGTATCCGTTGGCCGAGGCCGGGCGTGCGCAGACGGAGATGGAGAATCGCAAAACGACGGGGAAGATTCTGCTGGAACCGTAAGACCAGTGAACAGTGGTCAGTGATCAGTGAGAAGCGGATAGACGTTGAGGAGCAGTTCGTTGGAAAGGATCGTAGTAGCGCCCGGTGATCGGGCGTTTGTGTTGACGGGGGCGGGAATCAGTGCCGAGAGCGGTTTGCCTACGTTTCGCGCCTCGGATGGGTTGTGGGCTGGGCATCGCGTGGAGGATGTTTGCACGCCCGAGGCGCTGGAAATGAATCCGGCGCTGGTCTGGCAGTTCTACTCGGAGCGTCGTGAGCAGGGGGCGAAGGCGAAGCCAAATCCGGCGCACGTCGCGCTGGCCGAACTTGAGGCGAAACTGGGCGACCGCTTCTTTCTTTGCACACAAAACGTGGATGACCTGCATGAGCGAGCAGGGTCGAAGCGCCTTGTGCACATGCATGGCGAGCTGGCAAAGTCGCGTTGCGAACATGAGTGCGGGCGACCTCCGGTTGAGGACCACGCGGTGTACAGGAGCCTGGCAGAGGTTCCGCATTGCGCCTGCGGAGCGAGGCTGCGGCCGCACATCGTGTTCTTCGGCGAGATTCCGATGGAGATGGATCGCATCCAGAGCGAGATTGGCCGGGCGACGTTGATGATCGTGGTGGGGACTTCCGGATCGGTCTATCCGGCAGCGAGCTTTGTGCACTGGGCGCGGCAGAACGGCGCGCGCACGGTGTACATCGGGCCGGAGCCGCCGCTGAACGCGCATGCGTTTACGAATGTGGTGGAAGGCAAGGCTGGGGAAGTGATGCCGGGATTGTTTGAGGTGAAGTAGATATCCTTGGGCACCCCGGTTCGTGCCTCATGAATTCTAACGGCAGATCCTTCGACCGCTTCGCTCAGGATGACAAACTAGGAAACGAAGGTTTGCGGCCTCCGCTCAGGATGGCATTCCGTTGAGCTATAGCATTTTCGGAATTACTGTAGACCGAAACCACGCACTCAAGTGGCTTTTTCCTCAAGAAAGAGCCACCTTTCAATGATTCCAAAAGTCCACGTGAATTCCGAAAACGCTCTAGAAGTGGAACCGGTAGCGGATTTGCGCGGAGAGCATGCGCGGATCGTTGAAGTGGAATCCGCCGACGGTGATGGAGTTGTCCTGCAGGATGCGGTGGTTGGTGACATTGACGGCACTGATCGAAAACGACAGCCGCTCACCGAAACTGTGGCCGGCAGAGGAGTCGAATGTAGTGTGCACGGGCAGATAAGGGCCGTTGTACGGTCCCACGTTTGCGCCTGCGAGGCCGTTGGTGAATCCTGAGCCGTAGTAGACGTTGCTTGCGAACCAGGATCGTGCGGGCAGTTTCACGGTAAAGCCCGCGTTGAGTGTGTGCCGCTGGTCGTGATCGACGGGAGTGTAGTTCGGGCCGAGGTCGCAGGCAGGGTCGGTGGGATCGGAGCAGGTGAACCCGCCAATTACGTTACCGCGCTGCTCGGCGATCTGGTTTGAGTAGGCGAGGTGGAAGCGGCCGATGCGCGCGAGTTCAGGCGAGCGGATCGCCAGTTCCCATGAGCGGATGAGTGCGCCATCGACCGCAATCGGGAAATAAATGTTCGATTCTCCGACGTTCGCGTGGTCGAGGAAGTTGTTGACGCGATTCTTGAAATTCGTGATCTCGACCGACCAGCCGCGCCATGGAATGGTAACGCCGAATTGATGTTCTTCGTCACGCTCCGACAGAAGCGGAACGAATGCGTTCTGCCCGCTCCCGTGGTTGACGTAGTTGAGCAGCGCCGGGGAGATCGTCTGCGCGGGTGCAGGCTGGAAGTAGTGTCCGTAGTAGCCGCGGAAGACCCAGTGGAGATGCGGGATTTCGAGCGTTGCGCCAATGCGGGGGTAAGCCGCGCTTTCGTTGAGTTCAGCGTGGTAGCTGGAAATACGCATCCCGCCATAGAGAGAGACGTAGCGGCCGAACCTGAGCTGATCGGAGAAGTAGAGCTCGAAGATGCCGGCGTTTTGCGTAGCGGTGGTATTGGGGACACTCGAGCCGGAGAAGCTCTGGTCGTTGATGATGAGGCCGAAGAGATCGTCTTCGTGCTGAAGGAAGGAGTAGATGCCTGCAGAGAAGTTGTTGGGACCGGCGTCCGCGTGAAGATCCGCTTGCGCGCCGGCGTAATTTGAGGTCTGGTGCCAGGTCGTCGCAACAGGAAAATCCGTCGCCGGCGAGTCGTAAATTGCCTGATTGAAGTGGTAAAACGGCGCGACCTCAAAGAGCGCTCTCGACGAGATGGTGTGGACCCAGTTGAAGATCACGAATGCGTCGCGCTCGCCCTGCGTGTCGCGCAGTCCGAAGGAATTGTAGTAATTGGAGGTCTGCTCCCAGTCTTCGGGATTCGGGTCATAGGGGATTTGAAAGAAGTCATTGCGGAATTGCGCGTCGAGCCGTAGCTGGTCACGGGAAGTCTGGTTGCGCAGGAGCGAGGCGAAGGCGCTTTCGGAATTGGTGGCGTCGTGATTGATGGACGCGACGGGTGTTTCCAGTCCGTAGTTCGCGCGCGAACCCGTCGCGCTGATGTACCAGGCGGTTTTCGTTGAGTGGTCGCCGAAGGAAAACTGCGACTCGGCGGAGTAGAGGCTGCCGCCGGAGACGAGCAGCTCGGCTTCCCGGTTGCGCTCGAATCCATTGCGAGGCAGTACGTCGAAGACGCCGTAGGTGCGGTCGCCCACGTCGGCCTGGTAGCTGCCGCGCTGGGTCTCGACCTCATCGATATCTTTGGGGTCGATCTGAGGGCCGACATTGGAAGCGATCTTCGTGTTGGGGATGGCGACTCCGTCAATGAGCCAACTGGTCTGGTGACCGCCGCGCATGTGAAGCATGTCATGGGTCATGTATGCGCCGGGCACGTAGTCGGTGATCATCTCCATGCCCAGCGTACGGTTCGCGCCGGGGGTCTGTTCGATATCAGAGCGCGTGATGAGCGTCGCGGGAGTGATCGAGTCGGAAGCGGTGGGCGACGCGTCAGTGGCGGTGACGACAACGTTCTCGGCGGACGCGGCAATCTCCATCGGAATATGCAGCACCGGGTTCGTGGCCGACGTGATAGTGATGGTCTGGATAGAGCCTGCAAAGCCGGCGGCGCTCACTTCGAGGCGGTAGACGCCAATGGGTACCTGCGTGAGCTCGAATTCGCCACTTGTTGCTGTAGCCGCACGAAGATTAAACGCGGAATCTGCCGCCTGAAGAGTGATCTGCGCGTTTTCGATCGGGCGATGATGTGGATCGTGCACTACGCCATGGATCGTTGCGAAGACGGTGGCGCGCGCCACGATCGATGCAGATAAAAGAAGGAGACAGACGACAAAACTCGGACGACGCATGCGGACGTGACCTCGGCGTGAGAGACGGCAAATCGCGTGCAATCAAGCACGGACTGCGAGGGAAAGATCGTCAGGGGAAGTCAGGCAGTGAGGGTCGCCGGCGGCCCGCGAAGCATCAATGTGGAAGGATCGACGGAGCCGCATCCGGAGTCGCCCGCTGCCGCGCTTTGAGCAGGTCCAACAATGAGGTCCGAATGGAAAGGCCGGCGGATAAAGGCCGCAATCGAAGATGGGCTCGCACTCTGGTGTGCGGGAAACAACGGGCAATGCGACGGAGCGGTGAATGCGGCGGTTCGTGAATCTTCCCCGGCGGACTGCGATGCCATCGATGAGGACATGGCGCAGTGGTGTGCCCCATGGCGCCGGCAGCACGCGGGCAGAGACGCGTCATCGTCCTGGCCAAAGGCCAGGGCCAGTGGTCCTAGCCCGAAGGCGAGGGCCAGCACGATGGAGAGAACGCGTCGCATCTGGGAATCATGCTACATGAACTTAGGAGTAATCGGCGATTCGGGCCTGAGCGCGGATTCAGGTATCATCGATGCATCCCGGTTTCCCGACACCTAAAACGAAGGATCTGATGCCGTCTCAAGTGAAAACCTCTGTATCGGAGAGAGAATCTTCTATCCCGGTTGAGTCAAATGGCCGGCCACCGCTGCGCATCGCGCTCTTCGGGTTTGGCACGGTGGGCAGTTCGGTCGCGCGAATCCTGCTTGAATCCCGGCCCGAAGAGCTCCAGTTGACGCATGTCTTCAACCGCAATGTCGCCCGGAAGAAGGTCGACTGGGTTCCCGCGAGCGTTGTGTGGAGCGAGGATTGGGAACAGGTGCTCGCTTCCGATGTCGACGTGATCGTGGAGCTTGTGGGCGGACTTGATCCGGCAGGAATGTGGGTCCGCCGGGCCATCGAGGCGGGAAAGAGCGTCGTCACCGCCAACAAGAAGCTGATTGCCTATCACGGCGTGGAGTTGGAACGGCTGGCAGCCGACAAGGGCGGACATTTGAAGTATGGCGCCGCGGTGGCCGGTGGAATCCCGGTTATTCCGGGGCTTGAACAGGGGATGGCTGGAGATCGCATCGCCCGCATGCAAGGCATCTTGAACGGCACCTGCAACTTCATTCTGAGCAAGATGGAGGCGGGGGCCGAATACGCAGCGGTGCTTGCCGAGGCACAGGCCAGGGGCTATGCAGAGTCTGATCCCACCGAGGATGTGGGCGGATTCGATGCGCGTTCAAAGCTGGCGATCCTGATGCGGCTGGCGTTGCGCGTAGTGGTGGATCCAGAGGAGATAGTGCCGCAGCCGATCACGAGCGTCACGGCGGTGGACTTCAGCTATGCACGCGATCTGAACTGCACCATCCGCCAGGTCGCGCGCGCTGAGGAGCACGAGGGTGCGGTGGCGGCGACGGTCGGGCCGATGCTGGTGGATAGGAACTCGCCCCTGGCCTGGTCGCGCGGGACTGAGAACATGGTGATCCTGTCGGGCCACTACGGCGGCGATGTCGTGTTTTCGGGGCACGGCGCGGGCGGGCATCCGACGGCGGTTGCGGTGGTCAGCGACCTGCTGGCGCTCGCGCACGGGTCGCGGCGCGTCGCCATTCCCTCAGTGCCGGCGAAGATCGGCGCGGAGTTTGAGGTGCCGCATTACATCCGCTTCCTGGTGGTGGACCGGCCCGGAATCGTCTCCGAGATTACCGGCGCGCTTGCACGGGAGCGGATCAACATTCGAGCGATCGTGCAGAAGCCCGGCTATCCGGCAGAAGCTCTGCCGTTCGTGGTCACCGTAGAACCCTGCAGGTCATCGGCGCTGAAGCGGGCGCTTGCAGAGATCAGCAAAATGGATTGCCTCTTGGAGGCGCCGCTGGATCTGCAGATGCTTGAATAGCAGTCGAAGTGAATGGTGAACAGAGGGCAGTTGGAGGTCATTGGTGATTGACACGATCTATCGATGTGAAATCTGCGGTGAGGAGACCGATAAGCCGATCCGGTGGATCGTGATTCATTGCAGCGATTCGCAACTCACGGTTTTCAAATGGACGAAGGAAGCGGCAGACAAGCCTCAGGCGCGTCACTACTGCGGCGAAGCCCACGCGCAGGTGTATCTCAGCCGGTGGTTCCAGTCGCTTTGCGGCTAGATTGCCCGGTCAGGCCTCGGTGTTGCCGTTCGCAGGTCCGGTGGACTCGCGGATGACCAGTTCCGGCTCCATCACAATTTCTGCAGGGTAAGGAGCTTCGCGATTGGCGATGCGCTCGAGCAATACCTGCGCCCCGCGCTGCCCCATTTCAAACAGCGGTTGGTGGACCGTGGTGAGCGAGGGCGTGGAGTAGGCGGCAGACTGAATATCGTCGAATCCGATGACCGAGACATCTTCGGGCACGCGCAGGCCGGCATCCTTCAGGGCGCGAATGGCGCCGATGGCGGCGATATCGTTGAAGCAGAAGACGGCTGTGAAGTTCCGCGTCCTTTCGAGCAGGCCCTGCATCGGCTTGAATCCGATCTCGGGCGCCATGGGATGGTGGCCCGTCTTCGTAGACCAGCCCTCGATGCGGACGACAAGAGCCGGGTCGACGGGAAGATTGATTTCGCCGGCAACCTGCTGAATACTTTGCCAGCGGTACTCGGAATCGGGGATAGCTCGCGGCCCCCGCATGAAGGCGATGCGCCGGTGGCCGAGCTTGTGGATATGAAGCAGAGCGGATTCGACCGCCTTGTGGTGGTCGAGGACGATGTTGGTGACGTTCTGGACCGGGCTGTGCGCTGAAATGGCAACCACGGGAACGGGAACTGCGATCTGGTCAGCCGGCGTGTTCAGCAGCAGGAATCCATCAACCGCGCGCTCGACAAGCATGCGCGGATACTGCTCGATGAGCTCGCGCTTCCAGTCGTGACAGGCAGTGAAGTAGAAGTAGTGCGCGCGCGTGAGTTCCTGGACGACGCCGCTCATGACCCGCGTGAAATAGCCTTCGCTCAGGTCGGGAGCAAGCACGCCGACGGACATCGACCGGCTCTGACGCAGGGATCGGGCAAAGTAATTCGGACGGTAATTGAAACGCTGCGCCGCCTCCAGAACTCGGTTCCGAGTCTCCTGCGGGATAGATTTTGCGGATGGCGAGTTATTGAGAACCAGCGAGACCGTGGTTTGCGACAGCTCCAGGTGTTCGGCCAGCGTTCTGAGGTTTACGTGTCCCGATGGCGTTGAATCCTTACCTCTAGCCATGCAGGAGTTGTAACACGTTTCCGTGCATTCGGGACACCCCAATCAGGCGGAAATACATCGATTTTCTTCCGCAGTAACCACGGAAAACACTCACTGGATTGCGAAGCTGTTCACACCGGGCTTCAAGGGCCGGCTGTCTCCGTTGAAGACGAAGACGCCGGAGAGGTTGCCGGGAAGGGTCACAGTAGCAGTCAATCCGGTGCCCTGCCGATGGTACTCAACCTTGATCTCGCCTTGCGGGTGCGGAAACGTAGCGGCCACTGAATTGAGTGGGCCAGGGTGAGGCGCAATCCGGACGGTGGCGAAGCCGGGGCTCGCCGGTTCAATGCCGGCCACCAGGGTGAGCATGTCGTAGATGGGGTGGGCCGACCAGGCGTGGGAGTCGGAGCGCGTATCACCGGGAATCTCCGGCCAGGTGCTGAAGTGCAGCGGAAGCAGCTTGCGCCAGGGATCCAGGGATTTCAGATAGTCGTCTGCCATCCCGGCGTGGTCGAGCGCGCGGGCCAGATAATAGCGGAAATAATAGGAGGCCGAGAGCACGCCGTCGGGCGTTGTGCCGGGCTCAATGGCGAGCATGCGCCGCAGAACATCCTGCTGCCGGTCTTTCGGGATCACATCGTAGAGAACGCCGAGGATATTGGCCTGCTGGCTGAAGATCTTCTGGTCGGGGTTGTCGGCCAGCATGCCGCGGGACGGTACCCAGCATTTGGAAGCGACAGCGGAACGCACACGATTGAGGCGCTCCTCATAACGCGTGGCCAGGGCAGGGTCGCCGAGGTTACGTTCGAGATCGGTTGCCTCAATAAGCGCACCCAGATACTCCAGCGTGGTGTCGCAGGACTGCCCCTTCGAGTCGTAGGTGGGGATGTCGCCTGAGGGGACCCAGTCGATAAAACTCCACCACGGAAGATGGCCGAGGAGGGCGTCGGATGCCTCGTATTTCGCGAACCATGTGAGGACGTCGCGGACTCCGGGCAGCGCTTCGCGGACGATCTCCGGGTCGGCGCGGTACATCCAGTAGTCGTGGAGCATTCCGATCCAGAGCAGCGAGAACGGCGGAATGTTCTGAGGTAGCGAACTGGGATACCGGCTGCGGGTGATGCCTTCAGGAATGCGCGACTGATCGAACGCGGCGATGGCCTGCCTGGCCAGGCGATCATCACCGGCGACAGTGTAGGAGATCATGGCCTGGATGCGGGTGTCGCCGATGTACTGGAGTTGCTCGTAATAAGGTGTGTCCATGTAGGTCTCATGGGCATCAAGGCGGGCGGTGCGCCAGCTTATCTCCCAGATCTTGTCGAGGTCGGGATCGCCGGAAAGGAAGGTGGCGCGCTCTTGAAACGGATAGACCGTGAACCACGCCTTCAGGGATTCGAGCGTTAGTGGTTCGTCGGCCGTGGTGATGTCGAGATCGAGATAACGCCAGGTTCGCCACCAGAGGGGCTTGAAGACGCGGTGCGGGCCGCCGTCGGGGAGCAGGCTGTCGGTGAGGCCGAGCGCCTGGCGATAATGCTTATTCCCGTTGGAATCGGCGTAGTCGAGGGCATCGCGATCAGCCTTGTGGTGCTCATTGTCGTAAAGAGCTTCGGAGTAGGTGAGGACGATGTGGGAGCCTTTGCCGCCGGAGACGGTTAGCTCCGGATAGGCGGTGGTGAGGGTTTTGCGGTCGAGGAGCAGATGAATGTGGGAATTGGCAATGATGGAGACCGGCTTCGTTGGGAAGCTTTCCCCGGCGGCGAGTTTGGTCCGCACGACCTTTCCCGCTTCTGTCGGCAAGTACTCCATGTGCGGCAGCGCATCGGGAATCAGGCCCCAGGGGTTGTCGTCCGTTGTGTCGGCGGAGTGCGCAAGCTCGACGCCAAAAATGCTGTCACGCATGGGCGAGGCAGCGGGAACCCAATTTGGGCCGGGGTTGTCGGTATTCCAGTTCCAGTCGTACTTCGCGGCGTCGATCTCCTCGCCGGGGCCGGATGCGAAGTAGGTCTTCAGAGTGACTGTGGAGCGGTCGAGTGGGCGATGGCCCGGCTCCACTTCGACCAGCCATCCTTTGGGGGTGCTGATGCCGGCCGTCCCTGTCGCTTCACTCTCGAGGAGGAATCCGGTACGGTCGCTCATCTGCGCCAGGGGAGCTAAGATGCCAAAATTCCACACCGTTGCCGTGATGAGGTTATTGCCGGGCTTGAGATAGCGCGCAAGGTCGAACCGCTCGTATCGCCAGTGCGCGAGGTCGCCGCGTGCGGGGCCGTCGCCCACGCGCTCTCCGTTTACGTAGAGGATGAACCGGTTGTCTGCGCTGACCCGGACCACGTACTTCGCTGGAACCGAGGGCAGATCGAGTGTGCGACGGAAGTGCAGCACCAGCGGTTCGCGCAGGGGCGCCGTCGGGTGGGTGATCCAGGAGGCCTTCCACTCACGGTGCGGGCCATCGGCCTGGAGGGCGGTCTGGGACAAAAGCGGCACGGGCGCAAGGGCCACGGCGAGGAACAGTGCGATTTGACGCATAAATTTGCCCCAATGAATTCCAGGTCATCAGCTTATAAGAACGGGGCGCGATTCGAGCGCGGCGGGCGCAGGTTTCCTTAGCCGGGCCACGTTCGCTTTAACTCAAACTTGCGGGCAGCATCTAATCTACACATGTTCCGGAATCGCCCTCCGGGCTTGCGCGGGCAAGATTCTTCCTGCCGAAATGTACTGTATGCATTTGATTTAGCAGCCCTGTAACCTTCTATTCATATTTGCCCGGTAGCCTACGGAGGGTGACTCTCCAAGTGCCAGAGATACGTATCTCTCGACCGCCGACTCAGGAAACGCCAGGAGTTTCGGCCACGGAACCAGTGTTGGAGCCGTCGAAAAACGAGGTTTCCGCTGTCCGCCAGTTTCTGCTGACGCGGGGGAACTCCGCCTTCGCCGACCGCTCGTTCCATGTGCTGATGGTGCTTTGCGCCTTGAGCATCTTTGGCATTGTCGTGCTGATTCTGTCAGAGTTGATCTTGCGCTCCGACTTATCCTGGAAAAAATTCGGCTTCTCCTTCTTTGCAAATGCGTCCATGGATCCGTACACCGGATTGCCCAGTTACTGGGATCCCGTGAATGGTCATTTCAGCGCGCTCCCGTTCGTATACGGCACAGTCGTGTCGTCGCTGCTGTCGCTGTTGATTGCAGTTCCCCTGGCGATCGGACTGGCTATCTTCCTTACCGAGATGAGCCCTGGGTTCCTGCGCGGACCGCTGGCATTCGTGACGGAGCTTTTGGCAGCGATTCCAAGCATTATTTATGGCCTCTGGGCAGAATTCGCGCTGGTGCCGTTACTTCGCGAACACGTGAATCCGCTGCTGGTTAAGTACCTGGGATGGACCGGGTTCTTTACCGATGACAACCCTACCGGACTGGGCTACGTGGCGTCGGCGGTGATTCTGGCCATCATGATTTTGCCGATTATTTCGTCGCTTACGCGCGAGGTAATGACGGCAGTACCGCACTCGCAGCGTGAAGCCGTGCTTGCCCTCGGCGCGACCCGTTGGGAAATGATTCGCATGGGCGTGCTGCGCAATGCGCGGATCGGGATCGTGGGCGCTGTGATTCTCGGGCTGGGGCGCGCATTGGGAGAGACAATGGCGGTGACAATGGTGATCGGCAATACGCCGGAGATTCACCGATCGCTCCTGTCGAATGGGGCCTCAATGGCCTCAGTGATTGCAAACGAGTTTAGCGAGGCAGTGACTGATCTGCATCGGAGCGCGCTTATTGAGATTGGACTGGCGTTGTTCATAGTGACAATTATTGTGAATGCGCTGGCGCGAACGCTGGTTTGGGCCGTGACACGCGGCGCACCGGCGAGAGCGAACTGAAGACAAAACGCAGGGAAACGGGATCGGGATTCAAACGAGACGTAATCAGGAGATGAACTGAGTGACGAGGGAGGGAACCAGCTTTCGATCAGCGTGGCGCGCGATTACAGATCACGCCGTGACGGGGCTCGCGATTCTGGCCACCATGCTGGTGGTCGTGCCCCTGGTTGCGATCTTCGTTTACTTGCTGATCAAGGGCGCCAGTTCGCTGAACCTGGATTTCTTTATCAAGAACCCGGCGCCAGAGGGCGAGTCCGGCGGCGGCATGGCGAATGCCATCGTCGGTTCGGGAGTGTTGCTGGGCATTGCGAGCGCCATCGGAGTTCCGATTGGGATTGGGGCCGGCATATATCTGGCCGAGTTCGGGCGTGGCACGAAGCTTGCAAACGCTATCCGCTTTACTGCGGATGTGCTGAATGGCGTGCCTTCAATCGTCATGGGGCTGGCAGCGTATTCGCTGATCGTGGTTCCGCAAGGGCACTTTTCGGCGTTTTCGGGCGGTGTGGCGTTGGGAATCATGATGATTCCAACGGTCGCGCGAACATCAGAAGAGATGCTGCTGATGGTGCCGGACCCGATTCGCGAAGCCGCACTGGGACTAGGCTTGCCCAACTGGCGTTCGGTACTCTCCATCACCGTCAAAACTGCATCTCCGGGAATCATCACCGGCTGCATGCTGGCGTTCGCGCGCATCGCCGGAGAGACAGCTCCGCTGATCTTCACGGCATTGGGAAATGCATTCTGGAGCACAAATCCAAATCAGCCGATCGAAGCATTGCCGCTGCAGATCTGGGTGTACGCGACCGGACCGTATGAAGATCAGCATCGGCTGGCATGGGCGGGTGCACTGGTGCTGATCGCGCTGATTGTGATCGCGGTTTCACTGGTGCGCTACGTGACCAGTCGCGGAGTTCTGAAAGGGGTTAGCTAAGTGGGCGTCGGCATCGAGGTGAAGAACCTGAACGCGTGGTACGGAACCAACCATACGCTGCAGGACATCAACCTGAACATTCCCGCAAATCACGCGACGGCCCTGATCGGCCCGTCCGGATGCGGAAAGAGCACGTTTGTGCGCTGCCTGAACCGCATGCACGAGACCAATCCGATTGCCCGCGTCACCGGTACCGTGCGCATTGGCGATCTGGATATCTATAACGAGGCCAAGCCCGTGGAGATCAGGCGGCGCGTGGGCATGGTATTCCAGCGTCCCAATCCCTTCCCGACGATGTCCATTTACGAGAACGTAGCTTCGGGTTTGAAGCTGAACGGCTACAGCAATCGCCGGGTGCTCGATGAAATCGTCGAGAGGTCGCTGAAGAACTCGGCGCTGTGGGACGAAGTCAAGGACGATTTGAAATCGAAGTCGGGTGCGAGCCTCTCGGGAGGCCAGCAGCAGCGTCTTTGCATTGCGCGCGCGCTGGCAGTGGACCCCGAAGTGCTGTTGATGGATGAGCCGGCTTCGGCGCTGGACCCGGTATCTACATCGAAAATAGAAGACCTTATCTTTCAGTTGAAATCGCAGTACACTATCGTGATTGTGACCCACAACATGCAGCAGGCAGCCCGTGTGGCAGAGAAGACGGGCTTCTTTCTGAATGGGCGCATGGTGGAGTTCGACACGACGCACAAAATCTTCACGAACCCCAGCGATAAGCGCACTGAGGATTACATCACGGGCAGGTTTGGATGACACGCATTCGCTTTCAACAAAGTCTCGATCAGTTGAAGGAAGATCTCCTGGTGATGGCTGGCCTGGCCGAGCAGGCAATCCAGCGCGCCATTGAGGCCTATCGCGTCCGCGATCTCTCAATCTGCGACCTGGTCAGCCGCAGCGAAGTTGCCATCAATCGCCTGGAACGCGACATCGACCAGTCCGCGCTCGACCTGCTGGCCATGGAGCAGCCGATGGCCATTGATCTGCGCTTCATTCTGAGCGTGATCAAGATCAATGCCGACTTGGAACGCGTTGGCGATGCGGCAAAGAGCATCAGCGAGCGCGTGCGCAACATGGAGCAGATGGCGGCGGTGGAGCTGCCGGTGGATATTCCGCGGATGGCAACGCTTTCTGCCGAAATGGTCCGGAAGAGCCTTCAATCCTTTATCGATGCCGATACCGAGCTGGCGCGCGCCGTGCTGACCATGGACGACGCCGTCGATACCATGAACCGCGCGGCATACAAGTCCCTGACCAAGGTGATGGAGGAACAGAGCCACATCGCTCCGCAGGCGCTGAATGCGCTGATGATCAGCCGCGCGCTTGAGCGGGTGGCAGACCATGCGACCAACATCGCTGAGGATGTGATCTTCTGGATCGAAGGATCGGATGTACGCCACCACAAGAGCGTCATGGCGCAGAAGAAGGCTGCCGAGGCCGGGGGCTGATCGCAACTGGCTCTGCCCTGAGCCACTGATCTCGATTCAACTTCGCTGCGTTAGTCTTGAGGGGAGTGGCGGAGTGTGGGATGGGGACGGATGACACATCGCGGAGCGCAGTCGGCCCCGCGGTATTGTATGCGAATCGGCTGACCGAACTCGAGCGTGCGCAGCAAACTGAACAAAAGCACGAAAGGCTGCTCGGATACGCAAAGGTCGCCGTTGCATTTCTGACGTTGCTTTCGGCCGTGCTGCTCCTCTATTTCACAAAGCTCCTTTGGCTCTTGCTTTTGCCTGTGGTCGTGTTTATTTGGCTGGCCGTCCTGCATGAGAACCGGCTGCAGCAGATCCGGCTGCGACGCCGTGCGATCGAATTCTACGAGCGCGGCCTTGCCCGCATGGAAGACCGGTGGCCGGGAACCGGGGAAACAGGCGAACGCTTTCTCGACCCGGCGCATCCCTACGCGCGCGATCTGGATATCTTCGGGCGGGCATCGCTGTTTGAGCTTCTCTCGACTGCGCGCACGCGTGCGGGTGAAGAGAAACTGGCCGAGTGGCTGCTGAGCGCTGCGCCAGGGAGCGAAGTCGTCGCCCGTCACGGTGCTATCCGCGACCTGAGCGGGCGCGTCAAATTGCGCGAAGAGCTGTTTTGCGTCGGTGCCACGGTGCGGGCCGGCGTGCATCCTGACGCGCTTGCGAAATGGGGCGAGCACAAACCGGTTCTGAATACCGCTTCGATTCGCATTACGACAACAGTGCTGGGCGTACTGTGGATTGCGGGGATGGTGGCATGGGGAGCATGGGGATTGGGCACGGTTGCGCTCGCGATTTCAGCGCTGAATCTCGCGGTGGCACATCGCATTCACGCGCGCTGGGATGCATCCGCGGAGGCCATCGAAGAAGCGACTCACGACCTCGACATGCTGGCCGGTGTGCTCAGACTCATCGACCGTGGGCAGTTTTCCGCAGAAAAGCTCCACGAGATCCAGGATCGACTGAAACACGCCCAGTTCGTGCCCTCGGATGCAATTCGCAGGCTCGATCGCATCGTTAGCTACCTCGAGTCACGGCGGAATCCGGCAATGCGGCTGCTGGATGTGCTGATGTTCTGGAGCGCGCATTGCGTGTTCCTGGCTGAAGGCTGGCAGCAGGAATTCGGTCCGCATATTCGCGGCTGGCTCGAGGCGGTGGGCGAGTTCGAGGCGCTCACGTCTCTGGCGGGTTACGCATTCGAACATCCCGGCGACGTGTTGCCTGAATTTGTAGAGCACAGGCCGTTATTCGAAGCGGCTGGTTTGACGCATCCTTTGCTGCCCGCAGATAAAGCTGTCCGCAACGACGTGAAGCTGGGTGACGGCTTGCAGTTGATGATACTGAGCGGGCCGAACATGGCAGGCAAGAGCACGTTCATCCGCTGCGTGGGTGTGAATGCGGTACTGGCGCAATGCGGCGCGCCGGTCAGGGCAACAGGCCTGAAGATGTCGCCCTTGGCTGTGGCTGCATCCATCTGCGTTCTCGACTCGCTCTCGGGTGGAACATCCCGTTTCTACGCGGAGATCCGCCGGTTGAAGCTTGCTGAAGACCTTGCGGAAGGATCGTTGCCTGTCCTCTTCCTGATGGACGAACTGCTGTCGGGGACAAATTCGCATGACCGCCTGGAGGGTACAAAGCTCGTGGTGCGCAGCCTCATGGATCGGGGCGCGATTGGAATCGTGAGCACGCACGACCTGGCGCTGACGGGGATTCCCGAATCAATGGGTAGCCGCGCGGCGAACTATCACTTCGAAGACAGGCTCGAGGATGGAAAACTGGTTTTCGATTACAAGCTCAAACCGGGCGTGGTGAAGACGAGCAACGCGCTTGAGCTGATGCGTTCAATCGGACTCGGTACTCCGAGCGCAGTTCGTTAGATTTCCCACCAATCGAAGAGCAACATCCTGGGGTAGTAGAGCCCGGCGCGAAGCTGCGTCTCCGGCCCGTGCAGATTACGCAACACGGCGGCATACATCTTCAATTGCGGCGCAAATGCGGCGCGAAAGGCGGGCAGGACTGATGCGGGGTCGAGGTTGTCGGCATGTGCAGTCTTGTAGTCGATAATCCAGAGCGCATCGCTGCCGGACTGCATCGGTTCAAGGCCCGCCCGAAACAGGCGGTCGACACGGACATGGCGCAGGTTCCCACTTACGACGCCTGCCCAGCCGGATTCGCTGGCGGATTCCGCATGGGGCGAGAGAATCCACTGACCATTAGAATCGCGCGATGCGGCGAGAGCACAGCCGAATGCCTGTGAGGCAATTTTCTCCGCCTCCGCCGGCGAAACGCCCGCGGAGCGCACCATCGCCAGCACGCGCGGACGGAACAGTTCGAGAGCCATGCGCGCCTCAGCCCATTCGCTGGTGGCGCGCAGGCGGGCGAGGTCTTCTAGCAGCTTGTGAACCGCATTTCCAAGGGCGCGCGAAGGCAGTCCTCCTTCGTGGCGCTGATAGGCATTTGCCTCGCCGGGCCCGGCCACAGTATCGGGTGATTCCAGGTTGAGATCGACCCCGGATTCCGGCTCGAAGTCGCCTGGAAGTCTGTGGAGAACCGTTGGCCGAGGCAGGACGATTACGTTGTCTTCGCCCGACGCAGCCAGCGAAGCGACTTCAATCTCCGATCGCCCGGCCTCTGCTTGCGGCGCCGTCTTCCTTGCATCGAACCGGGTACGGATCTCGTCTCCGAGCGCGGGCCAGGCGGTGGCAAGCAGGCACTTTGAGGGCTCCGTCAACGAGAGTGTTCCATCGGCTTCGGTCTTGTAGGTCGGCAAGGCGAAGAGATGAAGCTCTTCCCGGGCGCGCGTCGCGGCAACGTAGAGGATGCGCCGCATCTCCTGCGACTCACGCTCGCGGCGGATACCGTCAACCCATGCCTTCGCTCTTCCCGGGTCCGATCCTTTGAACTGTAACGGCGCGATCAGGAATTCAGTGAGATCTCCCTCCTCGCCGGGATCGATGAGACCGCGCTCGAGCCAGGAGAGAAGGTCAAGTCTTCTTCCGCTGTTGCGCGCTTGCAAATCGGGCACGATGACGACCTCGAATTCGAGCCCCTTCGATTTGTGAATCGTCATCAACTGGATGCCGCAATCGCTGCTGGTTGCAGGATCCGGCAACGCGCACAGGTCTTCGAGTGCGGAATCGAGCGCGGGGCCGATCAGGTCCTGCTCGCCTCCCGGCAACTTGTCGAGGAGTTTCCAGAAGAGATCGAGGTTGGCGCGCGCCGCATCATCCACGCAGCGATCGCCGCCGAGTGAGCGCCATAGCTGCTGAATCACTGTGCCGGTCGAAGCGATAGGCAGCGTTGCGCGAATGTGCGGCAAGGAAGCATAGGCAGCGAGTACGCGCTCGGCGGCCTTGCGGGAATTCTCAGAAAGCTGATCGAGACGGCTGCGAAGCAGTTGCTGAACCGGGGCAATCGGCTGCGATTCTCCATCCGCGCCGGCAATTGCGTGAAGTTCAGCCACGCTGAGCCCGCACCACGGCGCGCGCAAAACGCCGAGCCACGCAACGCGATCCTGCGGATTCAGAAGTGTGCGCGTAAGCGCCACCGCATCCAGGATCTCGGGCCGGTCCTTCAATGTTTCAAGTTCGACGGCGCGGAAGGGAATCCCCGCATCACGCAAAGCGTCGGCAATTGGTGCAAGTGCCGTGCGCGCGCGGCCAAGTACGGCGATGCGGTACTTCCGGCCGGAGATTCGTGCCTCATCCATTCGATCGAGATGACTGCGGATGAGGGCGACGATCTCTGTTGTCTGCGCGGAGCGGACGGACTCACGCTGAGCTGCAACCTGCTGTTTGGCTCGGATGAAATCAGCGTCGCTCGGGCTGCCGAACTTGACCTGCGGTATGAATTCGAGATGCAGTTCGAATCTCTTTCCTGAATCGAGATCGCCCTGGCGGACGGGCTCGGCCTTCTCAAATTCGATGCCGCTGCCGTCGTCATCGGCGAAAACTGCCGCGAACGCGACGTTCAGTCGCGAGACCAGGGCCGGGTCGGTGCGGAAGTTTGAAGTCAAGCGGACAGGAAGCAGCGGGAAGGAGCTTCCGTCACTTAGTCCAAAACCACGCTCTCTTACCCGACTGAAGAGCTCCGCCTCCGCGTCTCGGAAGAAGTAAATGGACTGCATCGGATCGCCGACGACAAAGATGGTGCGGTCGGAGGCATCAGGCCAGGCTTCGATCAGGGACGTGACGAACTCGTGCTGCCTGCGGCTGGTGTCCTGGAACTCGTCAACGAGCAGGTGGCGGATGTCGTCGGCTACAGCCTGCGCAGCATCCGTAGGCAGGTTGTCTTCACCGTGCAGGACCTGGTTTGCGATTTGCGCCACCTCGATGAAGTCCACCGTGCCCGCTTCCGCAAACACGGCCCTCAACTCGGCGGCTGCATGGCGCAGCAGGATGAAGCTTGCGCGAACGATCTTCCAGTCCTCATCGGTGTAGCGGGCAGGGGGAAGTCTTCGAACGCCGGCAAGAGCCTCTTCGAGCCCCGGCACGGCCGAGAGGCTTTCGATCAATTCCTGCAATCGCAGCTTTTCGTCAACATATTCTTTGGGAAAGCCGAGACGAACGTCGATTTGCCGACGGAATCCGCCATCACATTTCAGCAACAGATTCGCCAGGCAGAGATGTGCGCTGCGTGCATCTTCCAGGGCAATTCCGTCGTGATAAGGGCCGTGAGGAAAGTCGGCTCGTTCAGCGAGGTCCCGATGCGATTCGTTCCCGTGGCTGCACGCGAACTGCGCCAGTTGATGCGCATCGTCGCAGGCGCCGGGCACTTCGCTGAAGAGTTGCTCGAGGTCGTCTAACGCGACGCGTACGGCGTTGGCGAACGGCCTCTCTAAGCTCTCGCGCACGGTATCCCAATCCTGCCCAGGGCTCAGCACAAACGCGTGCATCCAGCGGTCGCGCTGGCCGAGCATCTCGACGAGCAGGCTTTCCAATTCCTTCCAACCGTTGTCGCGCCACAGAAGCAGCTCTCTTATCGCATCGCTCAGCTCCGGTAGCCCCAAATGGCCCAGCTTTTCAAGCGTGAGCCGAGCCGAGCGAAGATAGAGTTCCGCAGGCCGCTCACTAATCTGCAGATTGTTGCCGATGCCGGAGAAGATCGGCTGCTGCAATGCAAGATCGCGGCAGAAGGAGTCGATCGTGGAGATGCGGAGTTGGGAAGACAGGTCGAGGAGGCGCCAGCCACGCTGCTGCGACCGTGCCAGCGCCCTTGCCGCAAGCGCCTCCATCGAGAATTCATCGGAGTGCGCATCGGATGAGAGGCTCGTGGAGGCGTTTTCAAGTTCATTGAGAATGCGGTGCCGCATTTCTGCGGCCGCGGCCCGTGTAAAGGTGATGGCAACAATCTGACCCGGATCGTCGACTTCGGAAAGCAGGCGCAGGAATCGCCTCGTGAGCAGGTCAGTCTTGCCGGACCCGGCGGGTGCCTGGACAATCACTGAGCGCAACGCATCGAGCGCGGCAATGCGCGCGGCCTGGTCGGGCGGAGCAGGAAGCACGCTACTCATCGGCGGCATTGTCATCCTTTGCGTCCTGGTCTTCGAATCGTGCCCGGTTCTCCGGATCCTGTATGCGGCATATAGGTTGAAGGCCGCAGCGTTCACAGGTCTTTGGGTAGTCCCGTGGATCCAGGTCCGCGCGTCCATGCATAAAATCCGCGGCCAATTGCTCGATGTATTCCTTCCACTCTGATTCCTGTAAAGCAGTGAGTTTATGCTTGACCAGTGCGCTGTTTCCGTTCAGGTCGGGTTTGATCGTTCCACGGCCATCGACTACGCGACCAGCAAAGCACGTTTCGCCGGTGCGTACCTTTGCGAACACCAAGCCGCCGCTGGCCGGACCGCCGTGACTCTCGAATAACGGTGGTTGGACGGGCGTAGTTGCGAAGATTTTGTACAGCGGCAACTGCACGTCGTCCGGGCGTGGAAGGTCCCATGACTTCGGGTCCACGTTGCCGGTCTTGTAGTCGATGACAAGTTTGGACGCGTCCTTGAGTCGATCAACGCGATCGAGGCGCAGGTTCATCTTGAGTCCCGTGATGGTGACGGCGCGCTCCGCCTCTGTCTCCTCGACTTCGAAATCGATGCGGCTCTTTTCAAGACCGAGCCACTCGGTGACGAGCCGAACGAGACGGGTTTCCTCCAATTCGATGTAAAGCCGCGGCATCAGCTCACGCACGGAATCGGGGATCGTGTTTTTCAATACCTTTCGTACATGATCCTGAACAAAAGCAGGGAGATTCTGCAAGGCGATCAGTTCTGCGTGGCTCCTGATTCCGCGCGGCGGGCCTGACCAGACGGAGTGAAGCACGGCATGCAGGATCTGTCCTCGCTGTTTCGCGCTGAGTCCTGCTTCCGCTGCATCCCAGCTCTGAGCGGCAAGGCGCGCACCTGCAAAAGCCCTGAACGGGCATTGCGATTGCGACGAGAGCACTCCGGCACCTCCGCGTAGCTGATTCGCGCGAAATGGGACGCTGCTCGAATCGCGATACTCAATTGCAAGAAGCGGCTCGTGAACCGGCGGAAGCAGATCTGCCGCCAAGGGACGTGGTTCCCCGGCGATCTGATTGATGAGTCGAGACGGCCGTGTCTCAACATCGTCCCTCTGCTGCGCAAAGCTGAAGTAGACTGCGGCTGCTGATGCGATTAATCGGTGAGTGATTGCAGACGAAAACTCCCAGTCGAGTGCGTGCGACGAATGCGGCATCGCGGCCTCGCGCTGCACTGGAGGCGGCAGGAAAGGATGCATCGGAGCGTTCGCCGGCCAGGAGTCCTCGTCTGCGCCGAGAAACCAGATGGCATCCGCAGTCAAACCGGCCGACTCAGCCGGACCGGCGATCTGGATGGGCGCATCCGTGGACTCCGGTGCGAAGAGAATCTCCGCCGCGGCGTCGTCGAGCTCAGTCAGAAAATCACGCCAGAATACCTTCCGTCCGCTGAACCCAAGCGACCCCACGGTAGTCAGCGCATGCTCCCAGCGGCGAAGCGCCTGGTAGACCGCGGTCGTCTGCGACTCGGCTCCGGGCCACCCGATGATTTCAAGCAAGCGCGGAACTTTATCGGCCCAGTCGATGTGGCTCTGGAGAGTTTCATATCCCTTCAGCGTCAGCTGGGCCGTATTGATGCGACGCACCCACTGTGCCGGCGGAGAAGCGTTGCCGGTCATTTCTTTGAGCAGGCTTTCCAGCGTCCACTCCACGCGTTGCCGGTCGCGCGCGCGCAATTTGCGCATGCCGGCCTCAAGTGCCGCCGTCTCGTCCGCGCTTGCCGACATTCCGCTCGAAAACAGCCAGTCGAGTTCGTTCTCACTGAGCGTGCCGGAGAGCCATCGCAGCAGCAAAAGAGCGGAGCGCACCAGTGGTACCTGGTTCAGAGGCGAACCAAGAGACATCTCGAACAGCGGAGGAGCAGCGGGCGGGTTAAACCGGAGAAATGCGCGCTCGATCTCACCGCGGCGCTGCGAGAGATCCTGTGTAACCACCAGCAGATGGGCACCCGGATCGGCTTGCAGTTTCTGATAGCACCACCACGCGCAGGTTTCCAGCTCCGATTGACCGTCACGGGCGGTGTGGAACCTGACCTGCGCATCCGGCATCGCCGGCTGGATCTGCTCCCATGGTCCCCAGGAATCAAGCAGGCTCTGCTGGATTGGAAGAGTGTGATCAAAGCCGGCGAGGCGGAGCGGCGGCCGCACCGACGAGTCTGTCTGCAGAATTGAAATCAGCTCGAGTGGTACGCGGCTCGGGCTGATCAACTGATTCTTGCTGCAATGCTGGTCAAACTCTGCGAGCCACTGGCTGAAGGCGCCGGTGTCCTGGTCCCATCCGGTGCGCGCTGACTCGCGCAGGTATCTGGGCGCGTAGCTGCAGAGCAGATCGTAAGCCTCCATCGCCATCCCGGCAAGGCGGCGAACGGAGGCGGGGAGCGCAGTGAGAAGGTGCCGGTCGCTCTGGATGATTTCTGACCAGATATGCTGCTCCTGTGCGGGGTTGAGCAGAAGACGAGAATCCGGCATCCGTTCCTGCCAGGCGTTGGCCACAAATGACTTCCAATCGGCGACATTGGGCGACGGCCAAGCCGCAAGGCCTTCGGCGCGCCGGCGCCTGTGAAACTCAGCCTGGATGGCGCGCGCGGCGCGGTCGCTCGATGCAACCACAAGTCCGCCTTCGCGCAACCATGCGTCGAGGTCTGCACCTGCTTGAGTGCCCATACCTGCGTTATACGCCGTTGGATCGCGTAGCGGAACGAGCGGGCACTGTGGGAAACCGGGCGGGTTGTAAACTGGGGTGTGATACGGAGATTGTTTGTCCTTGTCGTGATCGCGGTGGCGGTGCTCGGCGGGTGCCACCGCCGGCAGCCATCGGCTGAAGGTTCCGCTGCCGAGTCATCCTGGAAGGTCTACAAGCTGCGCGGGAAGGTCGTCGCCACCAATCCCGCCTCCGGCGAAGTCACCCTTAATCATGAGGCCATTCCCGGTTTCATGGACGCGATGACGATGCCCTACAAACTGAAGGACCCGAGCATCCTGGGAGAATTGCATCCGGGCGACGTGATCACGGCCGATGTGCTCGTCTCACAGGAGGCGGATGCCAGCGTGCTGCTGGATCACATCGTGGTCGTGGCCGAGGGGAGACCGGATTATCGGCCTGCTGTGATCTACCACGTGCCCGCGAACGGGGATGCGGTGCCTGACTTCAAGCTTCGAAACCAGGACGGGCGCATCATTCATCTCGATCAGTTTCGCGGCAAAGAGCTGCTGATTACCTTCATCTACACGCGGTGCCCCATGCCGAATTTCTGCCCGCTGGTGACGCACAACTTCGCCGTGATCGAAAAACACCTTGCTGCAAATCCCGCCTTGAAAGGGAAGACGCACTTGCTCTGTGTGAGTTTCGATCCCGAGCATGACACTCCCGAACGGCTGAAGGCCTACGGCGAAGAGTACATCGGCAGCGATGCGAAGACTGCTTTTGCCAATTGGGACTTTGCTGTCCCCGAGAAGTCGGTGCTTTTGGAAATGGCCAGGTTCTTCGATTTGGGGATTACGACCGCACCCGACCAGACGATTACCCACACCCTGTCGACTACGCTGGTCGGGCGGGATGGAAAGGTGATCAAATTCTATCCGGGCAACGAGTGGACACCGGACCAGGTAGTCAATGACGTCAAACAATCCCTGGGAGCTTGAACTTGGACAGAGGGCAGTTTTCTGGTTCGCGCCTCAACGAATTTGTGCAGAGGAGTCTGAAAAGTATGAGTGACGGACTGAAGATCCGGAAAGACGGTGAGATTGATTTTCTTTCGCTCGGTGCCCTGGTGCAGCGGCTTGACCCAGGCATTATTCCTTTTCGCAAGGCGACAGAGTGCCAGATTCATGTAAGCGGCGGTGAGTTTAACGTTGCGGCAAACCTGTCGAATTGCTTCGGCCTGAAAACGGCGATTGTTTCCGCGATGTCCGATTACCCCATCGGCGACATGATTGCAGAACGCGTTCTGGCAATGGGTGTAAAGCCGATCTACAAACACTTCAAGCACAACGGCGTTTCAGGCCCCAACATGGCGACGGTTTACAGCGATCGCGGGTTTGGCGTCCGCGGCCCGGTGGTCTTCTACAACAGGGCAAACGAGGCCGCCGCGCAACTGAAGCCGGGAGACTTCGATTGGAAAACCATCTTCGCAGGCGGTGTGCGTTGGGTCCACTGCGGCGGCATCTTTGCGGCGCTCTCACCCACCACGGCTGAGCTGGCTGCGGAGTTGATGCGTGAAGCGAAGGCGGCGGGGGCGGTCACTTCGTTCGATCTGAATTTCAGAGAGAAGCTCTGGAAGATCCACGGCGGAGACACGCGTGCAGTTGAGACGATCGGAAGAATCGTCGAGAACGTGGATGTACTTGTCGGCAACGAAGAGGATCTGCAGAAGGGGCTTGGCATCCCCGGACCCGAGGTCGCGGCAAAATCCAAGCTCGATTCGAGCGTCTTCTTCGCCATGATCGACAAAGTCGTCAAGAAACTCCCCAAGGTAAAGATCGTGGCGACCACGCTGCGCGAGGTCCACTCCACCAACCGGCACAGCTGGAGCGCAGTGGCATGGATCGACGGAAAGACTTACGCTGCGCCCACGGCGGAGCTTCACGTGCTCGATCGCGTTGGCGGCGGCGACGGCTTTGCGGCCGGGTTTATCTTCGGCCTCCTGACCGGCGAGGCGCCCGAGGCTGCGCTGAAGCTTGGTTGGGCCCACGGCGCGCTGCTGACGACCTTTCCCGGCGACACGACAATGGCGACGCTCGACCAGGTGCGGACCTTCGCTCAAGGTGGTTCCGCGCGCATTCAGCGGTAAGTTCAACATATTCTTAGCATCGGCGCGACACGCTCACGCATCCTTTAGGCTGATATCCTTGACCTCAGCCTCAGGGAGAGGCTTTGCTTGGCAAAAGTCACACTGATCTTTGCGGTTCTTCTGATTGCTCTTGGTCTGGTCGGCTATTTCGGCACGGGCGCACAGCATTCTACCGCGCTGATTCCCGCGTGGTTCGGCGTAGCCCTGGGAGTGTTCGGCCTGCTGGCAATCAGCCCGAGTGAGTCGCGGCGCAAGCTCTTCATGCACTTCAACGTGACGATCGGGCTGCTCGGCTTCCTGGGCGGCGCAGCAGAAGCAGTTCGCGGCTACCTGCATGCTGCTCATGCCGGTCTCGAGCCCGACAAAATCGCTCTGGCTTCCAAGCTGACCATGACGGGGCTGCTCCTCGTCTACGTGATTCTTTGTGTCCGGTCGTTCATCGCCGCCCGGCGTTCGGGAAAGGTCTAGCGAATGGGCGCCATGCGTGGCCACGGGATCGGGATGAGCGCGAGCGCCGAGCGATCGCCGCGCGGCGGCATTGCACGGGCGCGCGCAGCCGAGCTGCCTAAGCGCAAGCCAAATTTGAAAAGACTGTGGCCGCAGGTATGGGCGTTGATAGCGCCGCGCAAGGGACTGTTGCTGGCCGGCATGTGCCTGATGGCCATCAACCGGGTGGCAGGCCTCGTGATGCCCTATACATCGAAGCCGCTGCTCGACAAGGTGTTGAATGCAGCGCATCCGCAACCGCAACTGCTGCCGATGTACATTGCGCTGGTGTTCGGTGCGATGCTGGTGCAGGCAATCACATCGTTTTCGCTGACGCAGCTGCTCTCAAAGGCCGGCCAGAGGCTGATTGCGGAACTGCGGCGGCAGGTACAACGGCACGTTGGCCTGCTATCGGTTTCGTACTACGACGAGAATCGCACAGGAACTCTTGTAGCCCGCATCATGAGCGATGTGGAAGGCGTGCGCAACCTCGTGGGCACGGGCCTTGTTGAGTTCGTGGGCGGCCTGCTGACGGCGGCCCTGGTCTTCATCTATCTCATGTACCTGAGCCCCGCCGTGACGCTCACGGTTTTCAGCGTCCTCGGCGTGTTCGTGTTCTTTCTCCAGTACGGATTCAAGACAATCCGACCCATCTTTCGCGAGCGCGCCAAAATCAACGCCGAGGTCACGGGGCGCTTGACCGAGTCGCTGGGCGGAGTGCGCGTGATCAAGGGCTATCACGCTGAGGACCGCGAGGCCTCGGTGTTTTCAGGAGGCGTTGAGCGGCTCCTGAATAACGTGATGAAGTCGCTGACCATGACGAGCGCGCTTTCCGCGGCGTCAACGACGATGCTGGGGATTGTATCCGGGTTGGTGATGTGGATGGGCGGGCATAACGTGCTTGGGCACACCTGGACGACAGGCGCCTACTTCCAGTACAACCTGTTCCTCGCGTTTATGATCGCGCCGGTCTTCCAGGTAGTGAACATTGGCACCCAGTTGACCGAAGCCTTTGCGGGCCTCGACCGCACCAGCGAGATCATGGCCGAGCTCGAAGAAAACAAGGACCCGAAGCGCAAGCTGAAGATGCCGCCGATTGAAGGCAATGTGCGCTTTGAAAATGTTGAGTTCGCGTACGAGAAGGACAAGCCGGTGCTGCATGGCATCAGCTTTGAGGCCCAGCCCGGCTCTGTTACGGCGCTCGTGGGCTCGTCGGGTTCAGGCAAGTCGACCATCATCAGCCTGCTGTGCGCATTCCACACACCCACCAGCGGACATGTGCTGGTGGACGGAATCGATCTGGCCGGTACGGACCTGAATACCTTTCGCTCCCAGCTCGGCGTGGTTTTGCAGGATTCGTTTCTCTTCGACGGATCGATTCGCGAGAACGTCATGTTTTCGCGGCCCGATGCGACCGAGGAGCAGTTCCTCTTCGCCTGCCGCACGGCGCGTGTGGATGAGTTTGCCGAGCGCTTCCCTGAGGGATACGACACCATCGTGGGCGAGCGCGGCATTAAGCTCTCAGGCGGCCAGCGTCAGCGGCTCTCGATTGCGCGCGCCCTGCTGGCACAGCCTCGCATCCTGATCCTCGACGAGGCGACCAGTTCGCTCGACTCCGAATCCGAAGCGATGATCCAGGCTGGATTAAGCCAGCTTATGTTGGGGCGAACGACGTTCGTGATCGCTCACCGGCTCTCGACAATCAGGCGTGCGGACCAGATCCTCGTTGTGGAGCAGGGAAGAATCGTGGAGCGCGGCAACCACGCCGAGCTGTTCGCGATGGGCGGCCGCTACTACGACCTCTACACACGCCAGCACGGCCTCGAGGAGAACCTGTTTCTCGCGCCGGGCGAGGGCGACGAGATCCCTGCCGAAAGCTGACAGGCGCCCGCGTCGGATTACGGATCAAAACTTCGCGAATTCGACCGGGATGTCGCAGGTATCGACGATGGGATTGCCGTGTTTGGTGGCCGGCAGGAATCGGTAGTGTTCGACGGCGGCGATGGCTTTTTTATCGAGCCCGAAGCCGAGACCACGGCGGATCTGGACGGCCTTCGGCAATCCATCGGTGCCCACAGTCGCTGTAACTGTTGCGACCTGAACATACGGTTCGCGGATGAACGGATCGGTAAAGTCTGCGTCGACGGTGTGGATGGGGACCGGCGGCGTGTAAGAAGCCGGGCGGTGATGCTTGTCTTCGAAGAAGGACTCGCCCGGAGATGGCAGATCCCGCTCCGTGATGAGAACCTCGGGAAGAGCCTTGGCGCCGTTCGCACGGAAGACGACGCGCACGTCAATCCAGACCGGCACAGGTTTATCGCCAAGTTTGCCCGGCGCGAAGGTTGACTGCCGAACTGCAGCGATTGCGGCTTGGTCGTAAGCATTGCCATGGGAATGCAAAAGCTGGATGTGGTCAGGAACGCCATCGGCTTTGATCACCATTGCCAGCACGGTCATTCCCTGGACGGCTTTCGGAGAAGAATCGGCTGGATAGCTGGCGGGCATCACGAGAAGAAGCTTTGGCGCTGAGACGTCAGGGCCGACGTAATAGATCCCGGACTCGTCGGGAGACTGGTGAATAACCCAGATTGGATGTGCGCCAGATTGGCCGAATAGACTGGCCGCAGCCAGGAATAAGAGTACCGCGACAGCTTTCCCTCGATGCATCCAATGTCCTTGAATTTCAAGAGATCATCGTGCGTGTATTCCCATTGTTCAAGGACCGGAAGATTCGGTCAATCGCGATAGGTTTCGGCGGGAAGGTGTGTGACCGGTTGTGCGGCGAGTGGGACAAAGAAATTGCAAGAATGCGGGAGCAAAAGCGGCGTTCTCGTTGCTTGACTCTCGTCCCATATCTTGAGAAACTGTATATGGAAATCTAAATCGCGATACTAAGGACCAAAATGCGAGACTCTGCCCCTCAGGGGACTTACAAGGTTCAGGCACTTGATCGCGCCTTTGCTGTACTTGATTTGCTTGGCGAGAGCGAGGTTCCCCTGGGACTGGCCCAGGTGGCCTCGTCGCTGCAACTGCACAAGAGCACCGCGCACCGCTTTCTGATGGTGCTGGAGCGGCACCGAATGGTCGAGCGGACCGGCAACGGAAAGTTCCGCCTCGGTCTCCGGCTGTTCGACTTCGGAAATCGTGCCATCGAGCAGTACGACCTGCGCGAGCGGGCACAGCCGCACCTGCGGCGCCTCGTTGCCGAGACTGAGGAGACCGCACATCTGTGCATTCTGGAACAGGCGCGAGTCATTTACATCGACAAAATTGAGCCGGCGCGTTCGGTCCGCATGATTACGCGCATCGGGTCCAGCAATCCCGTGCACTGCACCTCGGTGGGCAAGGCGATGCTCGCTTTCCTGCCTGAGGATCGGATCAACGACATCATCCGCCGCACCCGGTTTGAGAAGTTTACGCATCGGACCATCTCGTCGGCCGAGGCGCTGCGGGCAGAGATCGAGAAGACTCGCCGCCGCGGCTACGCTGTCGACGATGAGGAACTCGAAGATGGACTCCGCTGCATCGCGGTTCCGTTGCTCGACGCACAGCGCCAGCCCGTTGCCGCTGTAAGCGTCTCCGGCCCGTCGTTTCGTGTGACCGCGCAGAAACTGCCGTCGATCGCCAATCATCTGCTGCAGTGTGTGCGCGGCATTTCGATGGATATGGGCTTCACGGCGGCGGCTCGCGGAAACCGCGTGGCTGCGGCCTGGACGGCCTGAGGGGACGGCGATCTCCCACAGCCTGAACGGGACATTGGCTCTGAGCGGAAACGTAGCGAGCAGCCTGCTGTCGCTCGGAGTCTTTTAATCTGTCATGCGAGGGCGTATTGTGGCAGCGTCGAGCGCGGGCGATCGGTCGCGCTCGTAGGCGGGCATTGGAAAGGATCGCAACCAATGATGACCTCGCTCGAAGTCCGTCCATTCCTTCTTGGTCTCGACAGCCCCGAGGCGACACTGTTACGAGTCGGAGGCAAAGGCGCATCGCTGGCGCGCATGGCCGCTGCCGGCCTGCCCGTTCCGCCAGGTTTCCACATCACAACAGACGCCTATAACCGCTATGTAGAAGAGAACCATCTAAGGGATGGGATACTGTCGATCGTGGCACAGGCACGCGCCGACGGCCCTGCCGCACTCGAGCGCGCGTCGGACGAGATCGAGACGCTCATCGTCCAAGGGACGATACCTAGCGAGATCACCGAGATGATACGACGATCCTATTGCGAGTTGGGCGTCGATGTTCCCGTGGCGGTGCGCTCCTCGGCGACAGCGGAGGATTTGCCGGGCATGTCGTTTGCCGGTCAGCTCGAAACCTACCTCAACGTGCACGGAGCCGATGCCGTGATCGAGGCCGTCAAGCGATGCTGGGCATCGTTGTGGACGGGCCGCGTCATCGATTACCGCCAACGCCAGGGAATTCGCTCCGAAGAGCTCAGCATCGCCGTTGTTGTGCAACGGCTTGTTCCGGCCGAGGCCGCTGGCGTAGCCTTCACTGCGAATCCGGTCACCGGTGCGCGCGACGAGCTCATGATCAACGCAGCATGGGGCCTGGGCGAGGCAGTCGTCAGCGGCCGCGTCACGCCCGACATCATCGTCATCCACAAGCCCGATGGCGTCATCGCATCTGAACAGATCGCCGACAAGGAGATCATGACCGTGCGAACGCCGGACGGAACGCGCGAGGAGGCCGTCCCCGCCGCCATGCGTAAGCAAGCCGCGCTCGAGCCCAGGCAAGCCGCGGAATTGGCTCGCCTCGGCATGAAGATCGAGCAGCTATATGGCCAGGCGATGGATATCGAATGGGCATTGTGCGAAGGGCAAATCTTCATTCTCCAGGCACGCCCGATCACCGCGCTGCCCCAGGAGCGCACCTCGCTTGAGTGGAAGGTCCCGCACGCACATGGCCGCTACTTCCGCATGAGCGTTGCCGAGATTCTGCCCGAGCCGCTTTCTCCCCTCTTCGCGACGCTAGCCCTGCCCGCGTACACCGCGGCAACGCAACAGCTCATGGAAGCGGCGAAGTTCCTCCCGCCCGGCTCGATCTGGCTGATGACTGTCAACGACTACGCCTATTACGAGCTGGCGTTGACCGCAGGCCAGATAGTGCGGTTTCCTCTCAGATTGCTCTTCCGCCTGCCGGTCATGGTGAAGATGATGCGCACCGCTTACACGCGCTGGGCCGAGGAAGCGCGCCCGCGTTTCGCCAGCGTAACCTGCGAGTGGTCCGCTCGCGACCTGGCCGCCATTCCGGCGCGCGATCTGCTGGCCGGTGTCCAACAACTGGTTGAGGCCGCTGCGAGCTATTACGTGAGCATTCAGCTCGTCCTCGGCATCACAAACATCAGCGAACCTGCTTTCAATGCCGTGTACAAGCGACTCATCCGGCGCAAAAGCGATCCTCCCGCTTTGACCTACCTGCTGGGTTTCGACAGCACGCCCATCCGCGCAGAAAAGTCGCTCTACGATCTGGCCATGTGGGTACGCTGCCAGGCTGGTCTCGCTGAATACCTCGCGCAAACAACAGCCAAAGAGACCGTCTCAGCCCTCGCATCGCCATCCGCACCCATTGCGGATCCGGCGATCTGGCGCGAGTTCGTTGCCCGTTTCGACGCGCATCTCGGTCATTTCGGTCACGCTGTCTATGATCTTGATTTCGCCAAAGGCGTTCCCGCAGACACACCTCAATCACAGCTGGAAACGCTCAAGTACTTCGTCTCCGGTCAAGGCCGCAATCCCTACGAACGTCAGGCCTCGGGTGTGGAAGCGCGGGAACAGGCAACCGCAATGCAGATCGCCCGTCTCCGCGGGTTACGTCTGCGGCTTTTCCGTCGCGTCCTCGGCTTCGCGCAGCGCTGGACGCCGCGACGCGAGGACGCGCTCGCCGACGTTGGCCTGGGGTGGCCCGTGCTGCGCCGCATGCTGCGCGAAATCGGGCGCCGTATGGCCGCTGCAGGCGCGATCGATGAGCCAGACGATGTCTTCTGGTTGACGCGTGAGGAACTGGAGGCCGCCACAAACTCGCTCGATGCCGGCCGGCTCGTCGGGCAACATCGCATCGCGGTTGCCGCCCGCCGCCAAACCTGGCAGTCGGAGCGCGACGCCACGCCGCCTGTCGCTCTGCCCGTCAAAGGCGGCTCGCGTCTCTTGGGCATCGACTTCAACCGCTGGATGCCCGCACGCAGTGGCCAGGCATCTGGCAACACGATCACGGGATTCGGCGCCAGCCCCGGACGCGTCACCGCCCCTGCCTGCGTCATTCATGGCCCGGAAGAGTTTGACCGAATGCAGCCGCATGGCGTTCTCGTCGCCAAAATCACCACGCCGGCGTGGACACCGCTCTTCGCCATGGCCTCCGGCATCGTCACCGACGTGGGTGGCCCGCTCAGTCACAGCTCCATTGTGGCGCGCGAATACGGCGTACCGGCCGTGCTGGGAACGGGAGTTGCGACTCAGCGTATCCGCAGTGGGCAGAGCATTACGGTTGACGGAAACGCCGGAAAAGTCACCTTGGGCGAATAGAAGACTTTTGGATCGCGCCTGCTCCACTGCCGGAGCCATTTCTTCTGCATTGCCGCGCGTCTTTACCTGCACGATCGTCTCGTTGTCCGCTTCCTGGATAGCCCGTATGCCCTGAATCCGTAGATCTGGCCCGCCTGCAGGCCGGGCACAAATACGTGCCAATAGTGGTAAGTGCGGTTCAGAGACGGGTCCAGCGGGATCACGCGAGACGGTCGAGCGTCGTCCACCCGATCGAAGAGCAGTAGTTCGATTCGCGCTCCACTACTTGAGAAGACTGAGAAGTTGCTGCCGTCCGCTTGGAGCGAAGCGCCTAACGGGAAACTGCGGCCGGTCTTCAGGCCTAGACCCGGTTTCTCCCTTTCGCATTCTGTGGTACCGGACATGCTGCACCTCTTTCGGGCGTTGATGTCGAGGTTGCGAATCTTGGGCTATACTACGACAACTTCTCTCCCGCCGGATTTCCGGGGCTTCTCAACTGCGAAGGTGCGAAGATGTCTTCTCGTCACCCGCTTCTGCTCGATTTTGGCTCGCCCGACAGCCCGAGTTTTGCCACCCTCTGCTGGAATCGTGACTTGGTGCGAGGTCGCAAATGAAAGCCGGGCTGCCCCTCATCGCCCTTAGCGCAATCACCTTTCTCGCCGGGATTCGTCCCGCTCTGGCCCTGAACCCCTCGTTGGATATCAGCCAGTACGGGCATACCACCTGGACCATCCGGAACGGGTTCACAATCGGCACCGCCTTCGCGATGGCCCAGACGCCGGACGGTTATCTCTGGCTCGGTACGGAATTTGGCTTGTTTCGTTCCGATGGCGTTCGTTTCGTCGCCTGGCGGCCACCGGCGGGGCAGCAACTCCCCGAAAGCCCATACGCTCTGCTCGTCACCCGCGATGGCATTCTCTGGATTGGGACGTTTGCCGGGCTCGCGAGTTGGAACAACGGCAAGCTGACGCAATATCCCGAGGTAGGCGCCCGGTTCATAACATCACTGCTCGAAGACCGGGAGGGGACGGTTTGGGCGGGGGCGCTGGGCGGTGCACCGGGAAGCCCTACCGGGCGGCTGTGCGCGATTCAAAACGGCAGTACACAATGTTACGGACAAGATGGAGCCTTCGGCAGTTTCGTCTGGAGTTTGGTTGAGGACAGCTCCGGCGCTCTGTGGGCTGCGGCAGAATCCGGTCTTTGGCACTGGAAGCCCGGTCCACCGAAGCGCTGTGCGGTGCCCGGAGCGCGGCTTGCCGACCTGACTCAATCGAGCGACGGCCAGCTAATAGTTGGGATCAGAGGTGGAGGACTCAGGCAGGTCGCTGGTGACAAACTCGAAGCCTACCCGTTTCGCAGCGCCATGAACTCCAATGCGACGCTGCCCGACCGCGACATCGATGCGAATAAGCTGCTGCGGGACCGCGATGGAGGTCTCTGGATCGGAACCAACCAGCGGGGGCTGATCCACGTGCATCACGGTCGCACGGATGTCTTTACGGCAGAGAGCGGTTTGTCAAGCAACATCATCGCAAGCCTTTTTGAGGATCGTGAAGGGAATATCTGGGTGTCCACTGCTGGGGGACTTGATCGGTTTCGCGAACTCCCCGTCACTACTGTCACTACCAAACAGGGTTTGTCCAGCGATAACGTCAATTCCGTAATTGCGACGACGGATGGCAGCACTTGGATTGCCACTGGCCATGGCTTGACGAGATGGCAGAATGGACAAACGACCATATTCCGTAAAGCAGATGGATTGCCGGATGACCTGGTGCAGTCCATGTACCAGGATCATGCCGGGCGCATCTGGGTGTTTACAGGTCATGGACTGGCCTGGTTCAACAACGGCAGGTTCGTGTCCGTAGATGGTGTATCCAGCACGGAGGTCTATTCCATCACCGGGGACAACGCAGGCAACCTCTGGCTTTCAGGAGACAAAGGCCTTTCCCATCTCAGGGAAGGACGCCTGATCGAGAATCTTACCTGGACAGCACAACAGGCCAAGGTGATCCTATTCGATCGGGACCGCGGCGGACTGTGGCTTGGAGGATTCTGGCAGGATGGGGGGGTGAAGTATTTCAAGGATGGCAAGGTCCAGCTTTCGTACACAGCCGCAAATGGAATGACCAGGGGGCCAGTTGCCGCCCTTCGCCTCGATCGGCATGGGGCCGTGTGGGCCGCAATGCAGAATGGGGGCGTGGACCGCATCAAAGACGGCCGGATCACAACCCTCACAACCAGGAACGGCTTGCCCTGCGACAGGGTTCACTGGACAAGCGAGGAGGACGATGGTTCATTATGGCTGTACACGGCCTGCGGCCTGCTCCGCATACCACACAGCCAGGTGGATGCCTGGATTTCAGATCCGGCGCGCCGGGTTGAACCGACGCTTTGGGATGCAGCCGACGGCGCCTCGCCCTGGGTAGCGTCTTCCCCCTTCGGTCCAACTGCTGCAGAAGCTGCTGATGGAAAACTGTGGTTCGTAACGCGAGAAGACATTGAGGTCGTCGATCCTCCCCATCTTGCTCTGAACAAAGTCGTGCCACCCGTGCACGTGGAGAACGTGGTAGCCGACGGCAAGACCTATTGGCAGAACCTGCCAGGCGCGGCCGCTTCGAACGTGCGTCTGCCGGCGCGGACTCACGATCTGCAGATCTTTTACACCGCCCTGAGTCTCGTCGCACCGGAAAAGGTCCATTTCAAATACCGGCTGGAAGGTCAGGATCCTGACTGGCGGGAGGTGGTCAACGACCGGGATGTGCAGTATTCAAACCTTGGTCCGGGTACTTACACGTTTCGCGTGATCGCATGCAACAACAGCGGCGTCTGGAACCAGCAGGGCGATACGGTCGAGTTCTCGATTGCGCCGGCGTACTACCAGACGAATTGGTTTCGCGTTTTATGCGCAGTTCTCGTCCTGGTTTTGCTGTGGGCGGCTTACCGGTGGCGGCTGCAGCAAATGCACCATCGGTTCGAGGTTGCGCTGGAAGCGCGCGTCGGCGAGCGCACGCGGATCGCACGTGAACTTCACGACACTCTGCTTCAGAGTTTCCATGGAGTGCTGCTGAACCTCAAGACGCTTTCACAGGTGTTGCAAGAGCGCCCGATGGAAGCGCAGCGGACATTGGACAGAACGATTGACCAGGCCGCCGAGGCGATCACAGAAGGCCGAGATGCGGTGCAAGGATTACGCGACTCTACGGTCGAGAGGAACGATCTCGGGCGGGCCGTGAACGCCTTGGGAGAGCAACTCGCAGCGAACCCTGCCAACCATGGGTCCGCGGCATTTCGGGTCATCGTTGAAGGCGAGCCGCGGGATCTGCATCCCATCCTTCGTGATGAAATCTACAGAATTGCCGCTGAGGCGATTCGCAACGCTTTCCGTCACGCCCATGCGCGGCAAATCGAGGTTGAAATTCGATATGACAGTCAACAGTTCCGGATGCGCGTGCGAGATGATGGAAAGGGCATGGCCCCGGCCGTGCTGACGGAACCGGCGCGGTCTGGACACTACGGCTTGCCCGGCATGCGTGAACGCGCCAATGCCATAGGAGGCAAGCTCGTGGTGTGGAGCGAGCTTGAAACGGGCACCGAAGTGGAACTGCGCATTCCTGCCAACGCCGCATACGCAGGAGCTGCAAAGCGTTCCTGGCTATCAGAATTGCTGAGCAGAAAATAGGGGCATGAATCAGGAGACAGCACCATGAGCACCGGCACCGTTCGAATTCGAATCCTTGCGGTCGACGACCATCCCATCGTACGCGAAGGCATCTCCGCATTGATTGCTATTCAGCCGGACATGATTCTGGTAGGCGAAGCCTCCGATGGCCGCGAAGCCATCCAGCAGTTCCGGACGCATCGTCCGGACGTGACTGTGATGGACCTGCAGATGCCGGAAATGAACGGGCTCGATGCGCTGATTGCCATTCGCAATGAATTCCCCGAGGCGAAGATCATTATGCTGACAACCTACAAGAGTGACTCACAGATCATCCGGGCTCTCAAGGCCGGTGCTCAAGGCTTTCTCTTGAAAAATGCCCTGCACAAGGAATTACTGGAGACGATCCGCGCAGCGTATGCGGGCAGGAAGACTATCTCTCCGGAGGCTTCCCTGGAGATTGTCGAGCATGCCACCGACGACGCCCTGACACCGGCAGAAATCGGCGTGCTGCGCCTCATTGCCGCCGGACGCGCAAACAAAGAAATCGCAGATCAGCTCTCCACGACGGAAGAATCGGTGAAAAGCCGGGTCAGGAGCATCCTTTCTAAATTGGGTGCCAGCGACAGAACCCACGCCACGACCATCGCCCTGAAGCGAGGAATCATCGAGTTATAGATCCTAACGCCCCTTTTTATTCAGTCCTGCGCCTCGAAAGAGGCTCGATCAGACCTCGATATGGGGCTCTATGTCGTAAGGAAACCATTAAGAATTGAATAGGTACACGAGAGGTGCGTCCCGTGCGACGCCTATATTCTACATTCGCTGGCGGTTTGCCCGGGACTGGTCTGATCCTGATGAGGCTGGTTGTCGGGTTTGCTTTGGTAAGTAGTGCAGTTTCCGCCCTGTTCAGCAGTCCGGCCATCTCCATGACAGTCTTGTCTGTTTTTCTGGCTGCCGCAGCGATTCTTCTCATCATCGGGCTGTTCACCCCGATCGTGGGAATACTAGTGGCTTTAATTGAAAGCTGCAGGCTCATCATCATACCTGCAGACAGGTTGGTTTACCTCCTGGTAGCAACCTTCGGCGCTGCCCTGGCGATGTTGGGCCCGGGTCAATGGTCGGTCGATGCTCACCTCTTTGGATGGAAGCGCATCGAAGCGACGCCTCGCAAGAGGTAACTAGCGCACCGAAGAGAGGCGGCTGCTCCCCACAAACCAACGATGCGCTCGCCGCGACCTCTTCGCTCCCCGGATCAGGGTTGACTTGAAACGCTGGCTGCAGATTGAACTGAGAAGTTGCCTCTGGGTGCGTCCTCGGTCCGATCACATCGACGCCTGATGCAAGTTCCGAACAGAGTCTCTCCGCGTTCGCGCGACGTTCGAAAGCCTTCGGGGAGATCGTACTCGCTAGGCCGATTTGTTTGGTACAATTTGAACAACGGAGTGGTGACAACTTCGCGGTTCGCGTTCGCTTGTAGTGGACAGGGATTTAGGGCTTTAGCTTACTGTCCATACTGTCCAATTATCCCGGGACTCCGTCATGTCCGGTGGGAAAATATGGAAACAGGCGAAGGAGTGGACAGTAGGAAAAGACAGCAAATTCTGCATTGCGCTAAGCGATTGGAATTGCAGGGGGACGTAGCTCAGTTTGGTTAGAGCGCTGCCCTGTCACGGCAGAGGTCGCGGGTTCGAGCCCCGTCGTCCCCGCCATAAACCAGTTAGAAGCAATGGTTTACGGCGTTGTCCATATCTTTCAGCCCTCCTCCGTGGGTGCCGGTGGGTTCGATTGCGCCCCATTCAAAAACAAGGCTGAAAACGCCAGCTTCTGGGCAGCCTTTTTCTCCTCGCTGACGGCTTGCTGATAGAACCCCATCGTGATCCCAGGATTTGCATGGCGAAGCAATTCCTGCGTTGTCTTCACGTCGACTCCAAGTTGCCGGAGCAACGTGGCGAGGGTATGCCGGAACGTGTGATAACCCACCCGCTTCGTCACACCAATCTTCTTCAATGCCGGCCGAATCTCGCGCTTCAAAATGCTGTCCGGCGAAATAGCCTGCTCGCCATTCTTCCGGACAGACGGGAAGACAAAATCATCCTCTGACTTGTAGAGCGATGCTTCCCGCCATTGCTTCAGTTCATCGACGACGAACGGCGGTAGTGGTACCGGCTTACGGGAAACCTCCGTCTTAGTATCGCCTTCGACGTTGCGCCAAATTGAGCTTTGGACATCTGCCTGGCAGGACTCGAAATCAATATTGCGCCAGCGCAGTGCGATGAGCTCTCCGCGGCGCAAGCCAGTACTGCCATCCAGCAACACAATCACCCTTGCCCGCTGAGACAGTTCCGGAATGAGTGCCTGGAACTCCTCCGTGGTCAGGATGTCCGGAATGCGTTGACGCTTGGCCGATGTGCGTACCGACGAAATCGGATTGCGCGAAGACCACTCGTGCCGGATTGCGTGACTGAATAGCGCTGACATAAGATTCCGAATCTTGGTCCTGGTACCGGGGCTGGCAGGCTTCCCCTTTGCCGTCTTGAGCCCCCGAAGCCAAGCTTCGACTTCGACGGCCTTGATGGAGGCGAGACTGTGCCGACCCCACTTGGGCAAAACGTGCATGTCGAGGTAGTTCTTGTACCCTTCCTGCGTGGAATACGCTTTCGATGGCAACTCGACCTGCTGGTAATGGGCAGCGAGCTGTTCGAGGTTCATGGGAGCGTGTTCGGCTCCCTCGTTAATATCTACCCTGAGCTGGGCAACAGCCTTCTCGGCGTCCTTCCGCGTTGGGAACTGGGTAACAGGGCCAACAATCTGTCTCCTGTAAACCGTCGTCTTGCCCACTACCTCGTAGTGACGGAACTCCCATACGTCAGGAAGGCTTTTCCGCTTGCGCAACCTCAGAGAACCGCGCTGATACCTTTGCGCTTTCATCCGGAGCTTCTCCTTAGAAAGCGCACTGATGGCTGCGGACGAGTTTACCCGCATGCCATCAGGATTGGAAGTGATCCGGTTCATGCAAGGCCTTGAACGTTCGTCTTCGCGGCCAGCCAGGCTGCGAGTTCATGTTCCAAGAAACGCCAGAATCTGCGCTTCCCTTCGCCGAGGGGATGGGCAGGCAAGTATCCCTGCCTCGCCCACCGAGTGATCGTTTTGACATCTAGCCCGAAATACGCGGCCGCACCCTGCGGAGTCATGGGCCGCGTTGAAGATACAGACTTCGATAGGTCATGCATGGCTTCTATTTGCTCCTCTTTTCCCTCTTGTCAAGCCATGCTTCCATTGCGCAGACGCCGCTGGACTCGTTGAAACGACCGCCGTAATAGTTGATCGTTGTCGATACATGCTTGTGCCAGAGCATCTTTGACAAGGTCAGATAGTCCTCAGGATGTGATTTCAACCAGGCAAATGCCACAACGTCACGAAACAGGTGCGGTGTTACGCGTCGCCCTCCATAGCGAAGAGTCAAATCTGAAACCGTATCGGTTACGAACCCACTGCTCATCTCGTCGGCTTCTTCGGGACAAACGAACAGCGTGTCGCATTTCCGCCCTTTCAATAAGACAGGGCGGTATTCGGACAGATACTCTTCAAGCAGTCCGATGAGCTGCCGTGGCAGAAGAGAGTGAACCGAAACGCCGGTCTTCGTTTCTTCCCGGCTAAACCTGATTTGCCAGAATTCAGCATTCGAATCGTTCGCTTCTTGTTGACGCGCCCATGCGGGTTTGTCGATGTAACTGTAGACCGGTACTTTTGCCTTGAAGAGGTTCGGATTCTGTCCGCCCACCCGACATTCACGAATGTTCCGTTGACGCCAAAGAAGGACAAGGAGCCATGCGATCAGCAATTCTTCCATTGCCAGACGCGCTACGTGTTCCTTCCCTCGCTTTGCCTCGGATGTGCGTCTCGCGCGGATCTGCCCAGGGATCAATTCCAAAACATCAAATTCTAGGTATTTCTTTGCCTTTCGCGCTTTGACCTCGTCATACGAGTCCCTCGGAATGCTTCCCAATAACGGCCGAAACCAACCCACATCGATGGCCTTGTATACAGGGTGCTTCGACACCGCAGCCAACACAGCAGCCAGCTGAGTGACGAGAGGGTTGCCCTTCAGCTTACGGTCATTAATGCACCAAGAGATGTAAGCCGCAATGATGGGCTTCCGAATGAGCTGACCCAATGATTCGATGCCCTCGTACCTTTTGATCTTGGTGGCAAAGCCGAACAAGGAGCTGAAAGTCTGCCGCACACTCTCGGCAGATACTTTCCGAATGCGTGCGCGGTTTGACCTGTCAGGTTCAAACTCCGCAGACTTCCAGCGCAACAATTCAGCGACTTCATCTCTCAGTGGCGATGGGAAATCAGAGTGGAGGATCCCATAATCCTTCGTGCGGAGATTCGCAATCGGCACATTCTTAACGTAACCACACTGCATCAGAGTGCGCCATACTTTGCTGACGTTCAGGTGCGCAGTGGAATAGCGCATCCCCTGCTTGACGCTCAGTTGAGTCCAATTGTCCAAGTCATCCTGGGTGATCTGGTCTGGAGACCCCTTCTGTTGTGCCAGAGACTTGGTAATGGTCAGGCACATGTTCTTCTTCGCCATGTCCAGCATGGCTTGCCATTCCTTCGACAATCGCGAATGCGGCATCCATCCGAGTTCGCCCGCTGCATCGAGGAGCATCCGGAGGTAGTTAACATAAGCTCGAACAGCACCTTCTTTGTGCCGTTGACCCTCGAGGAATGGGCGAAATCCTTCTCTATTTGCATGGATCAAGTCCAGCGAGATCTCTTCGGGAGATCTGCCCAAGAAGGCTGCAATCTTCCCAGCAGTCGAACGTAACATCGGGGTCTGCGAGGTCGGCTTGCTCTTGAGGTACAACAGAAGATCTGCGAGCGATTCCACATTTGTTGGTGGAGTCGCGATCTCGTTGGCAGTCGGGTGCAATTCGCAAGCAATTTGCGCACCATCCTGAACAGTTACGTCTGACATATGTGCATTTCCTCCGTGACAAACTTGTACTTGAGCTGGTTAAAACTGCGTATAAAACGCGCACGATTGCGTCGCAGAAGCCCGGGAAACGATGCGCTATGCAGGGAAGGACAAAGCGACTGATATATGGAAATGGCGCGCATTAGAGCGCAGCCAATTCCGTAGTGCACGGAGGGCGGCGGGCTAATCACCGGCGCCCCCGAGGACTCGTGCGAAGGAATTCTTCCAGGTCCTGTGGGAAGAACCTCCAGCGGCCGGGGAGATCCCGCGGGGTCAGGCGCCCCGCGGAGATCCAGTTCTGAATAGCGCGGACGCAGACCTTGAAGATCTTTGCTACGTCGCGGTTGGTATACATCGGTTGAAGAGGCAATTTCTGGATGTCCAGGATTGCCTCGAGCATCGGGTATTGTGCAGCTTCCAAATTGTCCATGTTCATTTCCTTCTTTGGCCGCCAGACACACGTCAGGCGTCTGCACGCAATGCATGCACTGGCTGGCGGATCAATTTGTAAACGGGGTTATCGGAAGGTCGATGGCTCCGGAACGATCACGATGTGCTGACCATGGACCGGAACCCTGCTGAAGCCTACCGAATTCCTGTGTACTGATGGCAGAATAGAGGAGATAGAGAAATCGCGGTATCAGGCGAATCCCTTAGATCGGCCCCAAAAACGGCCTAGAGCGTCGCATTGCGGTACAACTGAGCGGTATCCGTAGGCGCTTATCGCGGGCGAACGTCTCGGCTGGTTCGTGAATCGGTCTGATGGACCTTGCGCGCCCTGCGAAGCCAGTCTTCGGTAGCCTCGCGCAGGAACGTTGAGACATCCTGGTCGAACTCCCTTGCTAGGGCACTCAATTCCTCCCACCAAGAGAGCGGGATTCGAAGTCCAACCATCTTGGATGGCTCCTTCTTTCTACGTCGCAACGACGCTGGAATCTCGTCGTCGTTGAAGTGCTCTGTTGGTTCTTGGTTCATGAGATTGTCCTTTCTGGGTTGATGATTCGGTTGATGTTGGCGCCGGGCGGTGATGGGAAGCTCGGCGCAGAAGACAAGCCCCGGTCAGCGATGGCCGGGGCTTCGTCGTTTACTGTTACTAGGCTTCTTGCTGATTGCTAGCTCTTATTGCAACCATTACTGCTGGAAGACCCAAAGACCTCGTTCCTCGCCGACCAAAGTGAATGGTCGTAGGTCTTTGTCACCTCGCAGAATGCATGCTGGGCGGGTTATCAATTAGTAACTTCCGGGTAGACGGTTATTCGTTCGCGATGTTGCGGAGAAGGAGATTTCTCAGCAACATGAACGGCGGAAGTTCAAGGATCATGACGTTGAACCAGAGCAGCTTCCATTCGTCGATGCGCAACAAAATCGCAAGGAACGTAGCGGCATGAACGGCAAGCAAAGACGTTGTGAGCTGCCAAAACCGCCTCTCACGGAAGAATCTGCGACTATCGTTGATGAAGAATCCAAAGATGAATGTCGTGTACAGAACCAGTCCGCCCCAGCGAATGAAGTCACCAGCAATGATTCCGACCATTCCTGATACCACAAAGACGCCAGGGATGATCAACACATAGGGCCATGTGAGGTGGGCTGGATCGAGGTTCCAGACGCTGCCTGTCTTCTTTGGCATTTTGGGCAACAGTCCACTCCGGGTAATCGCCTATGGGTTCGAACGACGAGACACAGCGCGGATCATCCGTTGCAATAGGAAGAAGAGCGTTGCGAAACAAAGCAAAATGATCAAGACTATCCACGCGCCGAACAACCAGTCCGGAACATCGCCAGCACTGTTGATGGGGATCATTGCCAGAAAAACGATCAGCGTGATGCTGCCACACTCTATCAACCTATTTCCGGGATTGCCTTTAAACAGACGCCAGAAGAACAGCCCATAGAGGCCAAAAACCAACAAGCCACCGCCGATACTGCGAAAGTGGTTCCCATCTGTAGCGACGATCATGGCGAGGATTTTAGCGCGATCCGCGTGAGGGTGTGGTGATGGCGACCACCAGTCGTTGAGTTAGGTGCCGGTTGAGGCGGCAAAGAGGCGTCTAGCGAGTATTTTTAGGCGTTCTGAGAAGGTGGTGGACAATCCGGAAGTTACTCTTCGGCAAACCGCTACCTTCTTATTCCCTACGTCTCCAGACCCCCGTCCAAATCGGGCTGACCTCTGCTTTCTTGAGTTGGCGAGGGTTCGATCAGGGTGCTGAAGGCAGTCTTCGGGTGCCTTTGCGCGCTTTCTGAGCCATCAGTGCGCTGTAGAATCAATGAGTTACGGTTCGGGTTCTAACTGTCACGGCAGAGGTCGCGGGTTCGAGCCCCGTCGTCCCCGCCATTCAAACCATAAAAAATCAATGGTTTATGGCAAGTGACATTCATCGAGATAGCCCCTCAAAATCCTTTGTACGGCAATAACACGGCAAAGCCGTTGTGATTCTTTCGTGCCTGATCTAACGCTGCGTTCGATCCGTTCGCAGCCCACGCGACTGAGCGGAGAGCCTTGCCCCAGACCCCCACACCCCCAAATCGCCAACCGGCGCGGCGCGGGGATGCGCCTCCGAATATCCGGCTCATATATGCAAGTTCGGTCATGCCCCAATAACGCAGCGATGCGTTCGCCTGGCCGCTTTCGGAATTCGCAGAATCATCAACCCTGCGATGAGCACCGCCGCCGTCACCAGCCTCAGTCCCAAAGTGAATGACGCTCCGGTGCGGGTGTACACGTAGCCGAAGAGGATAGGCCCGGCAAAGCCCGCTATACTGCCAACCGCGTTGATGAGTCCCACCGCCGTGGCTGCTTCTGCCCGGCTCAGGATCTCGGTGGGGATCGCCCAGAAAACGGAGATATAAGCGATCAAAACGCCCGCGACGGTGAGGCAACCGGTGGTTAACACAATCGAGTGGCCCGGGAAGGAGAGGAACAAATAGGCGATCCCGGCAACGAACAGCGGTATAGCAGCATGCCACCGCCGCTCCGCGAGCTTATCGGAGTGCCAGCCATTGACCTGCATCGCCAAGAAGGCGATCAGGAACGGCAGAACGCCTAATATCCCAACGCGGATATCGGTGAAGCCCGTCAGCCGCTTCAGCATGGTAGGAAACCAGAAGACGAAGGTGTACTGGCCGATGTAGGCCAGGAAAGTGAGCGAAGCCATCCACACAATCGTCGGTGATCGCATGGCCTGCCACGCCGTGATTGCGGTAGTGGAAGGCGGCGTCTCCTCTTTGAGTTTCTGCTCGAGCCATTGCCGCTGCTCGGCGGTGAGCCATGCGGCTTCCCTTGGCCAATCGGTCAGAAAGAAGAACGCAACCGTTCCCAGCAGAATCGCCGGCACCCCCTCGGCCACAAACAGCCAGCGCCATCCGGGGAACCCCAGCCAGACGCGGCCCAGAATCCAGCCCGCCAGCGGCGATCCCAGCACTGCTGAAAGCGGAATGGCGCCCATGAAGTTGCTGATGGCCTTGGCGCGGTCTTCGAAAACGAACCAGTGGCTCAAATACACGATGACGCCTGGAAAGAAGCCTGCCTCCGCTGCGCCCAGCACGAAACGCGCTACGTAAAGCTGCGCGGGAGTGTGCACCAGCGCGGTCAGCACGGTGAGCGAGCCCCAGACAATCATGGTGACCGATATCATGCGGCGTGCGCTCCAGCGCTCTACCAGCAGCGCGCCGGGAATCTGCAATGCCAGGTAGCTGATGAAGAAGATTCCAGCGCCCAGGCCAAACACGTGGTCGCTAAACCCCAGTTCGCGCGACATGCCCAGAGCCGCGTAGGCCAGGTTTGTGCGGTCTACGTAATTAACGATGTACAGAATGAACAGGAAGGGCAGCAGCCGCAAGCCGACGATGGTCCGAGTGTGTTCGCCGGCTTGTGTCGCGGTGGGCGCCATCATTTCACGATACAGCAGCCCCCACTCTCGCCTCAGAAGGCGCCTTGATCACGCCATCTTCCTAAGATGAAACGAACCCCAACCCGCAAAACGCCGGGTGCCCCATCCAAGCCGCGTCATTTGCGGCTTGGGTGGGAGACCGCCGAAATCAAGGGCGACGTAACCACCCTCGAAGACTTCACCGTAATCGCCAGGCTCCGCGAAGCCGAAGAATGCTGAGAGGCGCTGGATTCGGAAGCTCAAGACCTCTCAAAGTGATTTAACGATTTCGCGCTCTTCGAGATGTGGGCCGCGGTTCGGCGATTTGGATCAAAAGAACGGCGTTTTCGGGGACTGATCCTGAGAATTGCGCGTAAGCTGGGCTCAGTGAGAGACTTGGCCTCGGTGATTCAGATCCAGGTGAACCTGTCGCCGGCGTTGGAAAGGACGCGTTAGCCTTCTGGTTCTCGAGGGCTTGGTGCGACTTGGACTATGCGAATTCGAACAGACAGGAAAAGGAAAGGTAAGGAGGACCGAAAGCGCCGCGCTGGTATGTCTTCATCGTGAAGAACAGGAGCAAACGAGTTGGGCCTATAATCGCGCTTAGCCTGCTGGCGGTGTGGTGTGTCCGCGTCGCGGCGCTCAATTCATCCCTGGACTTCGGCCAGCACGCGCATGCTGCATGAATCCGGCCAGACATTTTCTTTTGGGCAATGTCTGCGCGATAGCCTGGGACCTCCGATGCCTATGCCCGGCCTGGCGTCGAATTTGCCCTGTTTATCGCGTGTGCAATCAGCGAGGCAACCAATGACTTCAGCCATTGAACCAGCTCAGAGCATCGCGCTGGAGAACTGTGTTTCCCGGCGAGCGCACTTCAAATGCGGAACATGGGCTCGTTGTGCAATCCTGCTGGTCCTGCTTGCCCAAGGCTGTGCGCGAACCCCGGTGCGCCAGCCGGTAACGCTGGTTTACCTGGATCAGCGATTGGTTAACCCGATGTATCAGACGGAATACGAGCGCGAGTTTGAGCAGTTCACACGCGAAACAGGAATCGTCGTCAAGCTACTTCCCCACCCGGAATCGACTCAGGATCAATTGGCATTGTGGCAGAGACAGCTCAACAACGGCTCTTCGGGTCCCGACGTCTACGGAATCGATGTTGTGTGGCCGGCCATTTTGGTGGACGATCTCGTCGATCTCAAGCCATACTTCGCCGATGAGATTCCGGAGTTTTTCCCCACGATTTTGAAAAACTTTACCGCGAACGGCAAGCTGGTGGCGATCCCGGAGGGTTCGGATATCGGACTGCTCTTCTACCGCGGCGATCTGTTGCAAAGGTACGGATATCGCCGGCCGCCGGAGAGTTGGGATGAGTTAGAGACGATGGCCGCGCGCATCCAGGCGGGCGAACGAGCACGGGGCGACAAAAAGTTCTGGGGGTTCGTGTGGTCGGGAATCGCCACAGAGGCTTTGACATGCGCTGCTCTCGAGTGGCAGGCTTCGCAAGGCGGCGGCCGAATCATTGAGGAAGATGGGACGATTAGCGTCAACAACGCAAAGGCGATCAAGGCGTGGGAGAGGGCGGCGCGCTGGGTGGGAACAATCTCCTCGCCCAGCGTGGTGGCCTATAACGAATACGACTCCTCGAATGCCTGGTCTGCGGGCGAGGCTGCGTTCCTTCGAAGTTGGCCACCGGCCTACAATGAGGCTGAAGCGTTGGCTTCGTTTTTTCCACATAAGGTCGGTGTCGCGCTCCTGCCCGGTGGTGAGAGCGGCCATGTTGGAACTTTGGGAGGAATCGGGCTGGGAGTCTCGCGCCACTCAGCCCACCAACATGAAGCCATTGAGTTGGTCCGCTTTCTCACCAGTCCGGACATGGCTGCGAAGAGGGCTCGCCTGCTTTCCGATCCTCCCAGCATGCCCGCTTTATATGGGATTCCCCAAGTGCTGGCGCCGAATCCGCATTTCAATGTTGTCGGTCGAGCTCTGGTGACTGGGATTGTGCTGCGGCCTTCAGACGCGACGGGCAAGAACTACGATAAAGTGAGCGAGGCGTACAGCAGGGCGGTTCATTCTGTTTTGACACACGAGCGGAGTGCGCCCGAGGCGGCTGCCGCGCTGGAAAAGGAGTTGGTCCATATCACCGGACTGAGACCCGGGCCGCCATTGAATCAGCCGACAGACCGGCTGGGAAGGCATTCGCCGGACGAACGCCGCGCGGACAGGTAAAAGCCATGCGAGCGCAACTTGCAACAAGCTTGTGGTCCTCGGTCGAGAGTCTCCCGCCCAAGACTCTTCGCGTGGGTTCGCCGGGTACTGGCCGTCGCCTGATCCTGTGGCTTGGACTGATCGTTCTTTCCATGCTCGCCGCGGATGGTTTCATCCTGTGGCAATTGCACAAGGTCCGAGCCGAAACTTTGCGGCTTACTGGGATACAGGAAAAGCTGAATGCAGTATTCGGCATTCACACATCGGTATCTGCGCTTCACGACCGGCTGAGGGAGCTGGCCGACTCGGAAGATACCTCCCGCGTGCTGCAAGAGGCTGGACCTCTGGAGGTTTCCGTTCGCGACCAGGTGCAACGAGCCAAGAGCAGCCTCATGCAAATGCCGCCTGGGGTCTCCCTGGATCCGACGATCGTTCCGATACTGGACGATATTCAAATCACATTGCAGACGCAATTGGAGGGAATCAGGTTACTGGCCATTGTGCACGACTGGGTGGCAATTCGCCGGCGTCTGGACACCCAGATCAGGCCGGTCGAATTTCTGAGCTCTGATCTGGTTGCGAAAGTCGATCATGAGGTCGGCATGGAGGAGGCACAGTCGATTGAGGCGACGAGAGCGGCGGAGCTGCGTGCCTTTTATCTGACGAATTGGTTTCTCGTCCTCTGCGCGGCCGTGTTCCTGGCGCTGCTTGCGGTGGCCTACCAATGGCGTATTTGGCAATTGCAACACCAGTTCGAGATTGCGCTGGAAGCGCGCGTCGGCGAGCGCACGCGTATTGCACGTGAACTTCACGATACTCTGCTGCAGAGCTTTCATGGTTTGCTGCTCCAGTTAGAGACTGTTTCCCAGCTCTTACCGGAGCGCTCGCCGGCAAAGGAACAACTCGACAGGACGACTGAGCGAGCCGCCAAGGCGATCACCGAAGGCCGGGATGCGGTGCAAGGATTACGCGAATCCCTGGTCCAAAGCAACGACCTCGCAGGGGCTGTGAATACCCTGGGAGAGGAACTCGCGGCGAACCCCGCCAACAATGGGTCTGCGGCGTTTCGGGTCACCGTTGAAGGCGAGCCGCGCGATTTGTATCCCATCCTGCGTGACGAGATCTACAGGATTGCCGCTGAGGCGCTGCAGAATGCGTTCCGACACGCCGGGGCACGGCAAATCGAGGTTGAAATCCGGTATGACCATGACCAATTCCGATTGCGTGTGCGGGATGATGGAAAGGGCATGGATCCCTCCGTTGTCGCGCGTCAGAGTAGTGAGGGACACTTCGGCCTGCCTGGAATGCGGGAACGTGCCAAGCTCATCGGAGGTGACCTGACACTGTGGAGCGAAGTTGGCACGGGCACCGAAGTGGAACTGCGCGCTCCTGCCTCTGCCGCCTACGCGACAATTCGGAGAGGTTCGTGGTTTTCACGGACGCTTGCTGGTCATCGGCGCTAGTTCGAATCGGTCCTTGTTCTACCGCCAATCTGCTGCTAATCAGCGAAGCACCCATCGAGCCGTTTGGGCTGGAATTTCGGGTTCCGGGTGTGTCACCGCCTACTCGGCAATTACTAGTTGATCGACAGCTGAACAGGGATTTCGCCAAGTCGACAGAATAAGTAACGCGAAGTCGGCCAGCGTTGAGGAATGACCGCGACAGCCCAACCCTCTGATCCCGCAAACCAAAAACTTCTCCCCGCTTTGCAGGTAATTTCCCATCAAAAGCGCACAATCGAAGACGAATGAGCAAACATCGCCAAATCTGCATCGATTTGAGCCACACGGGGAGACCATCTGCATGAACAGCGAACCTGAAACCAGTCAACAGGATCAAATCACCGCCGCAACACAGAACCCCGCTGTCGCCCGCTGCTGCGAAGCCTCCGCGCAAGCACGCCATGCAGCCAGGCAGCGCCGCCGGAGCAGTTTCGATGTGGACCGCTCCGGCGCTGAGGCCTATCGCAAAGCAATGCCCGCCCTTTCAGGCCGCGAAAACATACGTGATTTCATTGCCTGTGTAGCGCATGGCACGCTCACCGGAATCTTCCCGGCCAATGAGACCACACGGCTCCTCTACGCAGCGCAGGTAGCGCAGGCCGGCGCCGAGCGCCAGCCCCCAAAGCAGAAGACGTCTACCGAATAGACGGCAGAAACCTACCCCCACCCCCCCGGGTCCCATTCTCCCTCTATTCGCCTTTTCCAGCCGCAAGTCACATTTTTCCAGCGAATTACCGGATTATGATCCGCGGAATTCTGAACTGATTTATGTGCATTTGTCGCTTCCGCCAACCTGCGCGTTGAAACTGATCACTGACCGCGGAAGAATCTGCAGTGCAAGTCATTCCGCAAATTCGTGTTAAGCGATATGCTTCCTGAGAATATCCATGCGCGAGCTCGTCTATAGCGTGGCCACCAGTCTCGACGGCTTCATCGCCGGACCGAACGGCGAATACGACTGGATCATCCAGGACCCCACCATCGACTTCGGCGAGATCTTCCAGCAGTTCGACACCATCATCATGGGCCGTCATTGCTACGAATTTATGCAGCGTGAAGGCCATTCGGCGCGGGAATTCGGCATGAAGGTCTTCGTCGTCTCCACAACGCTCGATCCCGCAAAACACACCGACGTCACCGTTGTAGGATCCGATATCGCGAGTCTCGTCGCCGACTTGAAGCACAAATCCGGCAAGGATATCTGGCTATTTGGCGGTGGGACTACCTTTCGCGGCCTCCTCGACGCCGGCCTGGTTGATCGCGTCGAGGTTTCGGTGATTCCGGTGCTTCTCGGCGGGGGAATCCCGCTGGTTCCCAACGGCCGCCGCTGGTCGCTCAGATTCAAAGACTCTCGGACATTCCCCAGCGGGATCGTTTCGCTTACCTACCTGGTCGGCCCGGAGCCGCAGATCTGAAACTGGTTGCGGTTCCAGGCAAAACCAAAAGGCGAAGGCAAGAAGCCTTCGCCTCGGTCCCTGGCTGCCGGGGATCAGAAGTGATACACCATCCCGATGCCGGCGCGTGCGTTCCAGCGCGTGTGCGAGGAGTACCCCGTCTGGTACGGAGAAATCGTGAACGCCGAGCCGATGTTGTCGCCAAACATCCGCAGCGACCAGCGCTGGTTCATCTGGTAGTCCATCCCGATGCCGATTCCCCCGGCAAACGAAACCTTTGGCTGGATTGAGACGCCGCCGGTGTGTACTCCGCCCATCATGCCCTCGAAAAAGGCATCAAACTTTTCGGAGAGGTGCCCGTGAATCACCGGGCCGGCCAGGAACATGTCCACCGTCGGATTCCCGGCATTTGTTGACGTCGTGGACCACTCATAGTGGCCGCCGTCGACCTTCAGCCCGAAATGATCGCCAAATCCGCGCGTGATCGAGGCGCTGAAACCCTGCAGGCCGCTGCGTGAGTGGGTCACCTGGTTCAAGCTCGTATACCCATATCCAACGTAGGCCTGGTACTTGTACTCAGGTCCCGTCACATTCTTGGGCGGGCGATCGGGGGCGACCTGGCCTCGGGCAGCCATCGGAACAGCAATGGCCGATACAACGGCCACAATCGAAAGCAGCAACTTACTCTTCAATGCAGATTCTCCTCATCACCTTCCTGCGCCGCGGCGCAGCTTAGCGGGCCCGCCAGCCATCGCCGGCCCAGGTCCGTGCGGGTGCCATCACTCAGATTCGGTACCCTCATAGACTACCTTCTCGCCCCCGGTTCCACGAAGCGCATCAACGCTGTTGGACGACAACCGGCGTACCCAGCCGCACCAGCTTGCCTGAAGACTCGGTCACTCTGACCTTTGCCCCGTGTTGCAGGTAGCGGGCCATTGCTTCCGGACTGGTCCAATCCAGATCCCACCCATCCTCAATGGCGACAAGCTTGTACTCGCCGGGAGAGACATCGCGCAGCGCGAAGCTCCCGTCGGAGTCCGACTGGTCCCGTCGCGTCAGGGTTCGCCACTGCGCCGGATTCTCCGGCAGAAGCACGATCATCGCCCCCGCAAGCCCCTTGCCGCTCTTCATCGCAAATCCCTCTACATTGGTTTCGAAGTCGCTCAGCGTTACCAGCAGTTCCGGCGCATGGTCGCGCAGGGTGACGATGTTTCCGGCTTGTTGTGCCGCGTCCGTGCCCACGGCGACGACGGTGAGCGCCGAGCTGCCGCTGGTGGCCGCAACCGCCCACTCGCCCGGAGGTACCGCATCAAACTTGAATCGACCATGGGTCGCAAGCGCGGCGTAGGTGAACTGGCCGGGACCGTTATCCACCCGATGCAGCGACACGGTAGCGTTGTCGGGCGCCGGTGCTCCCGACAGCATCCGAATCCTGCCCGCAACTGCGTTCGCCGGACTTCCGGCCGTGGGATCGACTTGCTGACTTGACGCGAGATCCAGATCGACTACGCGCGGCGGATCGAACTGGGTAACTTCGTAGCGTCCGGGAGCGATACCACTCACCTCCAATGCGCCGGTTTCGATGCCGCCGATATTTCCCGCACTTTCTGCATTGATGACGTTCCCAAAGGCCATCTGCTGAACCAGCGGCATCACGATTGTTCCGTCCGCTTTGCGCGGAGTCGGAATTGAAAGATGCAGAGCAGGAACCGCGTGCAAACTGATGTTCGCCTCTTCGCGGCTTCCCCCGGCAAGCACGATCGGCGTCGCCGAAGCTTCATCCGTTGTCGAGTCGAAGTACGTCACCGGGTAGGCCACATCCAGCGCCGCATTGCGCTTTCCCGGCGCGCCGTCGTGCACCGCGTACCATGGCTCGGCCATCACCGCCAGCAGATACTCTCCCGCGGCGACGTCGCTGAACTCATATGCCCCGGTATCATCTGTCGATGTTCCATCTGCCGGTTCGATTCGCTCGCCAGCGCCCGGATGCTTCGGACGCCGAAAGAGCGTGACGCGCGCATTCGCCACCGGATCGCCGGCGTCACTCGTTACCACACCGTGCAGCGTCGCCAGGGGTGTGAGCTTGAATCGCAGATGCGACGTATCCTGGTCCGGCCCGGTGACGATGGCCGTGCTGAACTGATCGTGCTCGTCGTAGAACGCCGTGCGGAATCCGCGCTTCGAGGCAGTCAACTGATACTTCGCCGCGGCCAGCCGATCGAGCACGAACCTGCCCTCGCTGTTCGTGACGCACGTGGCCACCGCGTGACTGTCTTCTTCTTTCAGGGCCTCCACCGTCGCTCGCTGCACTGGCTCGCCGGTTGAAGCGTTTACGAGCACCCCGGCGATTCGATAGGAACCCGACATGTCTGCCATCGCAGGCTGCGCCGTCTGCGGACTCTGCGCCAACGCTCCAGCCGCGACCGCCACCGCGCACAACGCGAGCAGCGCAGCGCCGTGTCTGGAACAGAGTCGCATCATGGTTGACGCGCCTCGACGGTAAGCTCCGTCTCCGCGCCCGGGGCCAGCGTCACGGCTTGCGACGGCAGAGCAGCAAGCACAGCGGGATTCCGGTACTCGAGCCCGACCGGCCGATCGAAGGTGTAGACGTGGTAATTGCCCGGCGTCAGTCCCGTCAGCGTGATCCGCCCGCCTGTCGAAGGCCGCAGCGTCTGCGGTTCCGCGTCCTGGGTCGAACCGGAATCCGGTACCGCATAAACGGTGTAGAAGCGTTCCTCGCCCGCAGCCAGGCCAACCGATTCCGGAAGCTTGAGCGTCAGCCTGGCGCAATCATCGCGGAGAGAAAGAACCAGCGAAGCAACAGCCGTCCTTGAGTCGGTGATGACGAGCGGCTCCCGCGCAAGACTCGCACCGCCCGACGTAAGCGACGATTCGCACAGTGCCTTCGGAGCAATGCTGGTGTGGACCCAGTAGGAGCCTGCGGGCGGATGCGCGGTCTGGGCCAGGACGGAGATTTTGCCCTCTGCAAAGGCGGTCACCGTGCCGTCAGAGATCCATTCGCCCGCCTGCGAGAGCGTGATGTAGACCTGAGGTTCAACGGCCTGCGGCAAGCTATCCGGGCTGTGCGAGATCGAAACCTGTATGGAGCTGCTGCCCGCATTTGTCATCGGGATGCGGAGATTCGAGACGGCGTGACCTGCGACCGCGAAAGTAACCTGGCCCGAAATCCGGGGCAAGCCCATGCGATACGCATCAGACATGATGTGATCCAGGTTGGGGATGAGTGCCGCCAGGAAGGTGTAGCTGCCGTCCGGCAACCAGGCATCGACCGTGTGCGCGTTTCCGTCATACTGTGCGGTGTAGGGCAACTGGTGCCCCTGCGCATCCAGCACCTGCACGGACACATTCTCACCGCTGCCCGAGCTCATCCGCGGCATTGCGACTCTCGCCGTGACCAGTTGAAAGGGTTCCAGCGTAAGCGCGATGTTCGCTTGTACTTGATCGCCTCCGGCAACATGAATCTTCGCTGCGCCTGCAAGGTCATGCGCATCCGGGTAGAAGACGCTCGAGTATCCCTGGCGCGCCACGTAGTTCCCGCTGCCGTTCTCCACCAGGTTCGTGGCCGCTTCGCTGTCCATCGTGGGTTCGGTGTACACCGCGTACAGCCCATCGGCGAGCTCGCCGAAGTGATACACGCCCTCGCTGTTGGTTCTGGCAGTTGCCGCCTGCTGCCAGATCGATCTTCCATCCTGCACGGATTTCCGCAGCAGAATCACGCCGATCGCCTGCGCCGAGTCGCCCGTGGAGAGTTGAACTTGCCCGCGAATCGAGTTGACCGGCGTCATGTTGAACGTCAGTTCGGGCATGTTTTCGATCACGAAGACGTTGTGCGCGTAGTCGCCCGGGTTTCCCCCTAGCTCTGCGTTGCCGGCGTGTGCCGCAGCATCCAGAAAACCCGGTTTGATGACTTCGAACATCTGCGGTCCGGAGGGCAGATCCGCAATCTCAAATCGTCCGTCACCATCGGTGAGCACGCCCGTGGAAGCGTCTCCCTCGATGCGCACGAGCACGCGGGGCAGCGGCTCACCTGAAACAACATTGCGCACCACTCCGTGCACCACGGCCAGTGGCATTGCACCCGGATTTATTTGTTGCTGCTCCTGCGCATTGGCGCTCGCGCCGGATGCAAGAAGAGCGCCGAGCAGCACGAACAAGAAGACGCGTGCTGTCATCTGTTGCAACCGGCCCGTCGAAGCAGAGGTAAGACGTCTCACTTGTCCACGTGTTCTTGTGGGGTCCACTCACCATTCTGACGGTTTCAGGCGAAGAAGGGAATCGCGGTCAGACGAAATCGTCGGCGTGGGTCTCGTCAGCCGGTCAGCCGCGCTCCAGGTACCAGGGAATGTTGATCACGATGATTCGGCGGGTGCCGCGGAGCAGAAGCATCGCCTTCAGCAGGTTTGCGCGGCGGTTGTGCAGCAGGTTCTCCCACCAGTGCAGCACCACCAGCTCGGGCACCAGCACGCACACCTTGCGAACCTCCGACTCGCGCTCCACTTGCAGGATGTACTCCACCATCGGCTGCAGCACGTAGCGAAACGGCGATTGCAGAATCTCGAGCTTCGGCACGCATTTGCCGGCCTTCTTCAATGGCTCGGCGATGTAACGGTCCCAGTCCTTACAGATCTCGTCCTGCTCTTCGCTCGCCTGTACGTGCAGGCAGCGAATATCGTTTGAGAGCGACAGGGCAAACGAAAGCGCCTTCTCCGTGATCCGGCTCCAGCGATCGACCGGCACCACGATGATGGGCTCGATCACCTCCGCCGGCACAATGGGCCTGGTGAGCGAAACCTCCCGGTTGACGCGGCGATAATGCCGCTTAACCATGTGCATGAAGATGATCATCAGCAGGACCAGCAAGGCTGTGATCCAGGCGCCCTCGGTGAACTTCGCCACCAGCACCACGAGCGTCGTGATGCCCGTGGCAACGGCGCCCAGCCCGTTTGCAAACAAGCGCAGCGGGGAGCCGCCCCTGCGACGCCAGTGCATTACCATGCCGGACTGCGAGAGCGTGAATGCCATGAACGCGCCAATCGCATACAGCGGAATCAGCCGGTCCGTGACACCGCGGAAGATGACCAGCAGCAGCGCCGTCAGCGTCACCAGCACGTAGATGCCCCACGAGTAGAGCAGCCTGCGCCCGCGCAGCAGAAATACGCGCGGCATGTACTCATCCAGAGCAATGGCTCGCGTCAGTCGCGGAAAATCCGCGAAGGCCGTGTTCGCCGACAGCGCGAGCACGAGCAGCACCGACCCGATCGTGACGTAATAGAACCATCCGTGACCCATCACCGCCCGCGTCAGCATCGAGAGCACGCTCTCGTAGTGCGACGAACCCGGATCGGTTGCACCGATGCCGTAAGCGCGGCACAGCAGCGCAATCCCGATCAGCAGAATCATCAGAAGGACGATGATGATGGTCAGCGTGATCTTTGCATTCTTCCGTGTGTCGTCGCGAAACGCCATCACGCCGTTGCTCACCGCTTCCACGCCCGTCATCGCCGTACAGCCCGATGAAAACACCTTCAGCAGCAGCCACGCGCCCACGGCAACCGTCGCCGGCGGCAGCGGGGGTAGCGGAGTTACCGCGTGGGGATGTCCTCCGCTGAGAACCGCGTGGGCCGTGCCCACCACAATCACGATCAACAGCGTTCCCGTGAAGAGATACGTCGGAATCATGAACACCACGCCGGTATCGTGCACACCGCGCATGTTTACAAAGGTCAAAATCAGCAGCACGCCGAGACATAACTGCAGTGTGTGCGGCTGCAGGCTGGGCACGGCCGAAATCAGCGCGCCGACTCCCGCCGAAATTCCCACGGCAGCTGTCAGGATGTAGTCGATCATCAGCGCCGCGGCTGCCAGCAGCCCCGCGCCCTCACCCAGGTTCTGCGAGGCCACCGTGTATGATCCGCCGCCCTTGGGATACGCATCGATCGTCTGCCGGTAGCTGATGTAGACGATCGCCAGCAGCGCCACAATCGCAGCGCTTACCGGCACAATGTACTTCACGCCCAGCAGTCCCAGCGGCAGCAGCAAGGTCAGCGCCGCCTCGGGACCGTATGCCGCCGAGCTCAACGCATCGAGTCCGAAGATCGGGATGCCAGCGATGGGGCCGATATGCTCGGCGCGCTCTTCGCTCGTCGCCAGCGGACGCCCGAAGAGCAGGTTGACCACGTTCCTGGATACGTTCATAAGAGAGTCATTCGGCAGCGAATATTCGGAGCAGGGAAGACCGTCGAAGGCATTGTCTCACGACGTGCTGCAAGAAAACCGGCATCCAGTTGATGAAGCGCCGACGGTTCAGCCGGTTTCGACAATCCGTGCCAGGCGTTTTGGCGCCGTCTGCACGTAACTACCTCGCACCAACTCTGTCACCTCGGTCCAGTCCACGGTCCGGCGATCGAGACGCAACCCTACCCATCCCCGCGGCCCGATGTAATCCGGCATGTAAAACTTCGCCGGGCTTGCCGCAATCAGCCGTTCGTTATCGCCGGGCAGCGCCTTGCAGCAGACGCTCACGATGCCGTCGCCATGATGGTTGTTCAGGTGGTAGGCGAAGACCTTCTTCGATACCGTGAAGGCCGCATGCGATTCCTTGTCCTCGCGCACGGCATTCGGCAGAGCCATGCAGATGGCGGCGAGCTTCTCAAACCGTTTTTTTGCTTCACCGGGATCGATCATGTTCGGTGTCTACCGATGCCTCAAGAGTTCGGCAGCTTGCAGCAGTTGCCCGCGGCCGCCGGCTCGTTGGCGCCGGCATCGAGAACGACCTTCCAGCTTCCGTCCGGCTGCTTGCGCCAGATGGTCATATAGCGCCCCGTCGTCGTCACCGGGTTGCCTGCCGCATCCTTGCTGTGCCCTTCGAAGTGTCCCCAAGTGTAGCCCATATCGCCGGAAGGACCCATCTGCGCGTCCGTCGGCGTCCATGTAAGTTGGTAGTCCTTCGGCGACCAGTTCGCCGACTTCGCAACCGCCACCCGCCCGATCACCGGCGGTTGTCCGTTGCCCAGCGCAACGCCGTCATCGGCAAACCACGAGGCGAACCCCGCTCCGCCCCGCTCCATCGTGTCCTTCGCAAACCGGGCTTCCAGGTCGAAAAGCAGCACCTTTCCGGGCTTGGCCGTCGGATCGGTCAATGGATTGGGATTCGGCGCCTGCTGTTCCCCAGGCAACGGCAACTGGGCCCAGGCAGTCCGAAAACCGCCCCAGACCAGTAGTCCTGCAACCACAACACCGGACAAGAATCCTCTATACATGGCGAACACCTTTTTTCTCTGCCTCTACCCCAGAATCCTACACAAACCGGCCGCGTCGTCGTGTCGCCCACCACATCGGTTTGTCCCATCAAAGCAATACCTTAGCGTACGAAATGCGTCTAATCTCCCAATGCCTGAAACTGCCGATTGGTATACTCTTGGTTGGGCAGAGCCGGCTTTTTGAAGCAGTCGCCCAGCAGTGGGCTGATTGCGCGAGGACAGCCCGGCTTTCCCGGGGAAAGGGTGAAAATGGGAGCTTTGCTTGAGACGATCCATTCGCCTGCCGATCTCAAGCGCCTCAACCCCGCGCAGATGGCGGACCTTGCGACCGAGATCCGCGAATGCCTGATCCAGACGCTGTCAAAGACCGGCGGCCACCTCGGCCCGAATCTCGGCGTCGTCGAGTTGACCATTGCGCTCCACGCCGTCTTCAATACCCCGACGGACCGCTTCCTCTTCGACGTCAGCCACCAGGCCTATGTCCACAAAATTCTTACCGGCCGGTTCGACCGTTTCTCCACCATTCGCCAGCCCGGCGGGCTCAACGGTTTCATGCTGCGCACTGAGAGCGAGCACGACTGCTATGGTGCAGGCCACGCCGGAACCGCTCTTTCCGCGGCGCTGGGAATGGCGGTTGCCCGCGATCTCGCCGGAGGCAAGGAGCACGTGGTCGCCGTCGCAGGCGATGCTGCCTTTACCAACGGCATCTCGTTTGAAGCCCTCAACAACATTGCCGAGCAGACCAAGCGCCTCATCGTCGTCCTAAACGACAACGAATGGTCCATCGACCGCAATGTCGGCGCCATCGCGCGCTACTTCCACCGCATCGTCACCAGCGAGCACTACAATCGCCTGCACGACTCCGCTCGCCGCATCGTCGAAAAGATCGGCGGCAAGACTGCCGTTGAGGTCGTCCGCCGTGCCGAAGAAGCCGCGAAGAGCATGCTGTGGCCCTCGATCATGTTTGAAGAATTCGGCCTGCAATACTACGGGCCCATCGACGGACACAACCTGCCGCTGCTGATCGAGACATTCAAATTCCTCAAGACCGAAAATCGCCCGGTCCTGCTGCACGTGCTCACGCAAAAAGGCCGCGGATTCCAGCCCGCGCTCGATGGCCAGAAAAAATTCCACGGCCTCGGTCCCTACGATCCCGAGACGGGCATAACCAAGCCTGCCGGCGTTCCGACATACTCCGAGGTCTTCGCCAATACACTTGTAAAGCTGGCAAACAAGGATTCGCGCGTCGTTGCCATCACCGCCGCCATGCCCAACGGCACCGGCCTCGACCTCTTCCGGCCGCATCATCCTAATCGCTACTTCGATGTGGGCATCGCCGAGGAACACGCGGTCATTTTCGCCGCCGGCATGGCTACGCGGGGCTTCCGGCCGTTCTGCGCCATCTACTCCACATTCCTTCAGCGTGCCTTTGACCCCATCGTGCACGATGTCGCGCTGCAAAAGCTTCCCGTCGTCTTCTGCATGGATCGCGCCGGCCTCTCCGGCGATGATGGACCCACACACCACGGCCTGTTCGACATCAGCTACCTGCGCGGCGTGCCCGAGATGGTGCTGATGGCGCCGAAGGATGAAGACGAACTTTCCGACATGATGGCCACCGCGCTCACACTCGATGGACCGAGTGCGGTCCGCTATCCGCGCGGCGCTGTTGCCTGCGTTGACTGCAAGCCCGAACCGCAGCCCATCCCGGTCGGCAA
>Ga0326728_10001804_pt1 | contig 73855 bp, 56 predicted proteins | sample MB3enrmetagenome_FD_207602 | JGI IMG/M metagenome (GOLD analysis project Ga0326728, IMG submission 207602) | Lab enriched peat soil microbial communities from McLean, Ithaca, NY, United States - MB31MN | ecosystem: Environmental > Terrestrial > Soil > Wetlands > Peat | place: USA: New York...
GCTGACCCTTGGCTAGACTATGCAGCCCTTTCAGGGCAACAGAGTCAAAAACCCCCTCAGGACTCGTGCACGGCAGACAGATACCGTCCTCTCTCGTCTTCGAGGTACTCGTTTGCGCGATGAGCCTATTTGTATGGGTGTAGATATCAACATCCAAATTCTCAAAAATCGCTCAATTTAGGTTAAAATCAACTCATCAGCCTGGCCCACCCATGCCCTGTATGCCGATGGACATTACTCCGCAACAACGATTGGAGGTAATTCTCATATGAATCCCAAGCAAACCGAAGCACGATACCCGGTTGACCGGCAGCCCTCTATCCGTGTCCTTTTGATGCCGCGCGACATGAACCCGCTCGGCACGATTTTCGGCGGCGTTATCCTGTCTCACATAGACTCGTCGGCCGCGATCGAAGCCCATTGTTATTACCCCGGTCGTATGGTCACGGTCGCAATGGACAAAATCGTCTTCAAACAGCCGGTTTTTGTCGGAGATCTCGTTTCGTTTTTCACCGAAACAGTGCGTGTCGGCACAACTTCGGTGACGGTGAAGGTGTCGGTCTGGTCGCAACGGCGCCTTACCAGCCAGGAATTCGTGTACGTGACCGAAGCATTGGTGACGATGGTCGCCGTTGACGAAGAAGGCAGGAAAGTTCCGATCCGGAAGTGTCAGGTGGGAAATGGTACATGAAAATTTGATTTTTCCCTGATTCCACGGTAATGGAAAACAAAAGGGAAAAAATGACACATTTTAAAAAATCATTTCCTCTGATCCTTTGCCTGGTAGTGGTTCTAGCCGGACTCCGGTTTCCATCGGGCGCTTTGGGCGGCTCTGCGCCAAAAGGCTTCGTCTACGTAGATGAAGCCGTGCCGGGCATAATGCTCGACATCAGGTACTACACGAATCACAACTTCGTGGGTGAACGCATCGACGGATATACGGCGCCCAGAGGCATACTTACAGGAGAGGCAGCCAATGCGCTTGGGAGAGTTCAGGAAGAGCTCAGCCGTTTTGGTCTTGGATTGAAAGTCTTCGATGCATATCGCCCGCAGCGGGCCGTGGATTGCTTTGTCAGGTGGGCGAAAGATCTCGCTGACATTCGAATGAAAAAGGAATTCTATCCCGTCATAGACAAAGAGAACCTGTTCAGGGACGGATATATAGCCGAGAAATCGAGCCATAGTCGTGGAAGCACGGTGGATCTGACCATAGTAACGCTCGATGCGCGCTCACCCGGCATCGAGCTGGATATGGGGACGAGCTTCGATTATTTTGGGCCTCGGTCCTGGACTTCCTGTATCGAAATCAAACCCGAACAGAGAGCAAACCGAATGTTATTGCAGGAAGTAATGGAGAAGCACGGGTTTAAGCCCTACCCCCGGGAATGGTGGCATTTCACGCTGGCAGAAGAACCTTACCCCGACACTTATTTTGATTTCCCGATTCGCTAGAAATTGAGCTGCCCCTCGGGAGCGGGCTTGAGGTCAAGCAGGGCCGTGGGCATAGAATGCTTTTGAGTAACACTTTCATTCGTTTGAGGATTTTGGTATCTTTCAAATAGTTGCTTGTTCCGCACCACGTCTTATTCAGCGTCTTGCGCCACAAATCGAGCGCGAACCGAAGTCTTGCAATCCTGCCGAGCGGAATCCAGCTCGTCCTAAATCATGGCCACCATGTTCCTGCCCTTCTTTTTTGCCTTGTACATCGCTTTATCCACGCGATTGAAGACGTGCTCCTGTGATGCGTCGCATCCCTGGATTTGAGTCACGCCGACGCTGACGGTAAGGCAGATTTCCTGCTTATGGTAAACAAACCGGGTGTTCTGGATTAACTTGCGGATTCTTTCCGCCACGGCGCCCGCGCTTTCATAGTCCGTGCCCGGGAATATCACAACGAATTCGTCTCCTCCCCAGCGGGCAATGAAGTCCGTTTCGCGCAGAATGGGTTTTATACGTTTTATTATTTCTTTCAGGCACTTATCACCAGCCCAATGCCCGTACTTGTCGTTTACCACCTTGAAATGATCGATGTCGAACAGGATCATCGAGAAAAAATGTCCGTAGCGTTGGAAGCGGTGCAATTCGTTTTTCATGCGTTCCCTCAAGGCGCGCCGGTTGGCCACGCCGGTCAGGTGATCGACAAGGACTTCTTTTTCCAGCGCCTTGCGTTTCTCATGCACCTGGTCTACTTCTTTTCTCATCCTCTGAAGGTTTTCATTCAGAGATTCCATTTCTTCCTTGAGACTCTCCTGGCGGAGCGCTTCACAGCGGCGCTTTTCTTCGAGGGCGGCCCGTATGGCGGCGATCCTGGACATGACCAGACTTCTGAATTCAGCGAGGGTGGTGCTGAGCTGCGCTGATTTTTTCATGTCCTCCATATGATTTTCGATAAGGCTGTTGAATTTCTTGTTTTCGTTCTGGCTCTGGCCGGTCTGACTTATCGAATCGAGGTACTGTCGTTCGACTTCGAGGAGGCCGGTGCCGATCTCCGATATAAAATCGGCGACCATGCTCCGCTCTTCATTGACGACCCTGTTATATCCCTGGACGACCGCGAGGATGTCATCTTTGAGCAGCATGAGATCTTCGACCCTGGCGCTCTTGTCGATGTCCGACCGTAGCCTGGTCAGCCGAATCGAACACTCTTCCCCCATGTCATGGTCGAATTCGGCGATCAGACCAAGAAAGATTGACCGAAGCTCATCGCGGAGGCTGTTTGTCCCGTTTCCGGACACCGGCGCCTCCGGCTTGCGGGAAGAATCGACCTTAATTGCCTCGGCCACACCGGGGGCTTTCGGGGCGCAAGGTTGTTCGCTTTTGGCTATGGCGTTTCTAAGTGCGCTGAGGCTTCGCTCCATCTCTTCGACAGCGCTCGTCCTCTGCACCGAGTTTTTAAAATCGGATAGCTTCTCGATTACGGCTGAGTCCTCGTCCTTTATAAGAGCTGAAAGGGCAATGATGGATCTTCGCAGTAAATCTTGCATCCGAAGCGCCTGTTCCTGGTCCTCGACAGCTCTTCTGAGTCCGTTCGGCTGGCCGGAAATTTTTGCCGGATCCGCCTGGAGTTCTTTTCCGTGTTGGGCCAACACATTTTCTTCCTGCTGCCCACCATTATGTTCCATCATGATCTCAGCCTCTCCCTTTTCTCGTGTCACTTCGGCCGCTGCAGCTCCGGCCCCTGTCCACCGCGCTTCGGTGTGAAAAGCTGGCACTGGATGCCGGATGAAGCGTAAACGGCGACCGCGGGATTCTGGCGGCATTTAATACCCCATGCCAAGCAGCCGTAAGGAGCTCCCGCGACCCAGGTTATGAAGTAATGAACGCAACGAGTGCAGTCGATGTTTTGCAAACACACCCCCATTGACGGGCATATGAGCGCCGGTGTATTGAGTCATAGCAAGTTTGTAACAATTTCCATGCCAGGACAGCCAATGTCGCGACTCGCGGGGAGGACCCGAAAAAATTTGCTTTCAAAACGAAAAAACAGGTTCGAATAGGATTTTGACCTTTTTGTTTTAAAGAATTAATTGTCTTTTACCGATGTATTGGCTGGAGGAGTAGGACATGATCATAACGAACAGCCAGGTGCAGAGCGTACTGCGCACATACACCCGTGAATTGCAGCGGTCGAAATCTTCTGGGAAGGCCGAATCGCAAACGGGCAGCGGGTCTTCTTCTGTGGAGAAAGTGTCCATCTCCAGCGAAGGCCATCGCACATACATGATGAATCGCATGACCAGTCAGGTTTTGGAAAAAATGTGCCCTAAGCAGGATAATGATCTCAGGCCGGCAAGAAACGAATCCACGGTTGAGAACGGGCCTGTAACGGAAGGAAACGGATGAATATCAGAAAAATTTCGCCATATATGATGGATGCCGTCCAGAATTCGAAGGCGTCAGGACAGTCCGGCACGGAAGAAAAATCCGCGGGAGTAAATGGCGTTTCGACAGACCAGGTGCGTCTTTCAAAGGATTATCAGGACTTGGCCCAGGCGCAAAAGGCTATCGGGGGCTCCGGAGAAATCCGAAACGATAAGGTCCAGGAGATTAAAAGCCAGCTCGAAAGCGGAAGTTACCAGGTAAAACCGGACGAAGTAGCCCAAAAGATGATAGACGAAGTCATCTGAAATCGGCATTTTATTGACGCAGCCCGCAGAGGCCCGGCACGGAAATTTTGACGCACCGTGTCCGGGTCGGAAAACAAAAGTCTAAAGCGGGTGGGTTGGAAATCGGAATCAGAGGGCTAATGATAGGAGACGCGCACAATTTCTTTTGACCTTTTTTGTAACTAATTTGCATTAGCACGCTCGCTTCTCTCAGTTTCTTCAGTTTTTTCAATTTGCTGCAAGATCGTTTGTGATCTCGTCACCAGCCTTATTAGCTTGCCTAAACAGAATAAATCTGCGATTATTGATCGAATATTATCTCGAAATAAGAATCGGAGCCTATTTTTGACCTTTCCCAAGTTACGAATTGGAGATCTGGTCGCGAGGGTCCCCATTATCCAGGGCGGTATGGGTATCGGAGTGTCCCTTTCGGGTCTCGCCTCGGCCGTTGCCGACCGGGGAGGCATCGGTGTAATAGCCACTGCCGGGATGGGTATTTTAAATCCGGACAGCGGAACGAACTACATCGAAGCCAGCATCAATGTCCTGCGCGAAGAGATCCGAAGAGCGAAAGAGGCGACCAAAGGCATTCTCGGCGTAAATATCATGGTCGCCCTTACCAACTTTGCCGACATGGTTGAAACCTCGATTACAGAGGGAGTAGATCTTATCCTGTCCGGGGCGGGACTTCCGCTTGACCTTCCCAAATATTTAAAGGAAGGGGTCAAAACCAAGCTTGTCCCCATAATATCTTCCGCCAAGGCCGCGCGCATCATCTGCAAAAGATGGCTCGCGCACTATGGCAAGCTCCCTGATGCCTTTGTTGTGGAAGGTCCGATGGCCGGCGGTCATCTGGGCTTCCGGTCCGAGCAACTGGACGATCCGGTTTATGCTCTCGAAAAAATTATTCCCGAAGTTGTCGAGACGGTCAGTGCTTTCGAGCGGGCGAACGGGACCGAAATCCCCGTGATAGCCGCGGGGGGAATTTACACCGGCGCGGACATCCTTGAGTTCATCAGGCTCGGCGCCGCGGGGGTCCAGATGGGCACCCGTTTCGTTGCGACCCACGAATGCGACGCCGATATCGAGTTCAAGAATTCCTATATCACCGCCAAGGAAGAAGACCTGATAATTATCGAAAGCCCCGTGGGACTTCCTGGAAGGGCCATAAGAAACGACTTCATAACCGACATTTGCAGGGGGCTCAAGAAACCGTTCCAATGCCCCTACCATTGCATTACCTCGTGCAATTGCACGGACAGCCCCTACTGCATAGCGATGGCCCTGGCCAACGCCAGAAAAGGGAAATTCAAAGGAGGGTTCGCTTTCGCGGGCAAAAACGCTTACCGGGTTGATCAAATCCTCTCGGTCTCGGAATTGCTCGACACGCTCGAAAAGGAATTCGATACGGCCTCAAATAAGACCCCGGTTTAACTGGTTTGGATGCAAGCATCCAATGGTCCGTCGGCGGCTCTCGGCCGGACGTGCCGGGATCTCGGCGGGGTGCAGGCATCACGCGCTGCTCTTTGGAGTACTTAAGAATTACCGCTTTGAACACATCTTCGTATCAGTAATAGTAGGACCCCTTCTTTTTTTTGTGCCGCCTTCCCGTAGCCCATCCCATAAACCAACCTAAAAGCAACACGAGCGCTCCCGCAACAAACCACTGGACGCGCTGGGAGAGTTTAAGATTGTCGTTTTCCTGGACCATCGTCTGTATGTGCTCCTGGGCGCTCGCCAGGTTCGACTTCGCCGAATCGTACTCGGACTTGAGCTTCAAATAATTTACCGATCCGCCCTTTAGCTCCTCGTAGGCAACGTTCAACTTCGTGAGTTTGTCACTCAGATCTTTTTCTCTTTCAGAGAGCCCGGCCTTTTCCTTATCAAGTTCGTCCAGACGCTCCTTCAGGGCCTCATTTTCCGTCTGCAACTCCCTGGCCGCGGACGAATCGGGAGGCTGTGCGCTCAAAAACCTGGATGCTACCCACCCTTCGCGCACTTCACCGCCGGGTTTTTCGTAACGAACTTTGGTATATGAGTGCGGGTTCGCGAGTTCAACGCTGGATGCCGGTGGAATCGTAAGCAAGGTCTTAGCGCTGCTCGATGGACTGACTCGAAGCGGCAGTTCCTGCGTATCGGTTGTATATGCTTTTACGGCCAGCGCGGAGCCAGCCGGGATTACAATTGCCAGAGCGGTCGCCAGGACCAGTGCGGATCTGAATTTATTCATATTATTTTGCCTCGCAGCCTTATAATTAAATTCGCTCCGTATGGAAACGACTATGTTTGAGAAAGACGTGAGGCATTATAGATTCGTACTAATCGACCGGCAAGGAAAAAGCCGATATGCGCCCTGCAGTTCCTCATGACGGAGAGTCGCAACATATGCAAATGATTCCTGAATTGATCGACACGCACGCTCACCTGGATTTCCCGGAATTCTCCGATTCCATTCCGGCCGTCATTGAAAGGGCCCTGCAGGCAGGGGTCACCACAATAGTGACTATCGGCATCGATATCGAGACCAGCCGCAGAGCGGCCCAAATAGCCCGCGCCTCCGACCGCGTTTACGCGTCGGCGGGGATTCATCCGCACGCCTCCTTCAGCCTCGATGAGCGTGATCTGCGGGAGCTCGAAACTATTGCGGCCGGCCGGAGGGTCGTCGCGGTAGGTGAAATAGGCCTCGATTATTTCCACGACAGACAACCACGTCCGATCCAGGCGGAGTGCATGCGGGCTCAGGTCCAACTGGCGGTCGATTCGGCAAAGCCGGCCATTTTCCATGTCCGGGATGCATGGGAGGATTTTTTTCAAATCGTCTCCGAATTCGCCCCTTCCATGCGGCCGTCCGTGATGCACTGTTTTTCGGGGGACTGGGGCGTTGCGCGTCGCTGTCTTGACCTGGGACTCTACCTGTCGATCCCGGGAGTGGTCACATTCCCAAAAGCCGAATCTCTCCGGGACGTTGTGAAGCGCGCACCTGCGGATCGCCTCCTGGTGGAGACCGACGCCCCTTATCTTGCCCCTGTTCCATACAGGGGAAAAATAAACGAACCTGCATTCGTCCTGCACACGGCTGCAAAGGTTGCCGAAATCCGCAAAGAGCCCCTGGAGAAGGTGGCCGCTCAGACTACACAAAATGCGCGGGCCGTCTTTGAACTATAGGCCTTCTTCGAATTTAATAATCGAATGATGCCCGGCAGGAGCGGTGAGTTTTAGATTCACTCAAACCATGCTTATCGTATTGCATCAGCAAAAAACATATTTATAGTACATTAGACATGTAACCATTCGAGTTCACTAAAGTTTATTGAACTCACTTTTTTAAACCGGAGCGCATGGCTTCAAAATAAAGGAAGGAACCCATGGCAAGAAAAATTATCGAACTCGCCTCGGAGATCGTGCAGACTCAGGTCTCTCTGGCTCCTATGTCGGCTGGGGAAATCGCTACATCTCTCCGGCAGGTCTTTACGACTTTAATCGAACTGCAAAAGGTGGAAGCCGGCGAAATTGAACTGTCCGGCGCGCAGGAATCTGCGGGTTCTCTAGAAAAGGGCTTGGCACACATTACGCCGGAAGATTCAATTCAGAATGACAAGGTCATTTGCCTTGAATGCGGCGCCGAGATGAAGCAATTGACACAGAAACATCTGAAGTCTCATGGCATCAGCCCGAGAGAGTACAAAAAGAAATATGGTTTCTCGCTGAGAACTCCACTGGCTGCGAGAGTTTTAACAAGAGCGAGAAGCAAGGCCGCCAAGAAGAGAGGATTGCCTGCCAACCTGGTGAAAGCGATAGAAGCAAAGAGGCAGAAAATGGCGCTGAGCGGGGGAAAAGAAAAGCGGCCCGCTCAGAAAAGGTCCCGGGCAAAGGAAGGCGAATGAACCGGTCCGGACCTGTAACTGCAGGCATTACGGACCGCCCCGAACGCTCCGTTCAGTGCCGTCAGGGGATGAGGGAAGTAACCACCGGTTCCGGGAGGCCGTCCGTCCGTTTTTTATGCGCCTGAACCAGGGCGGCATCAACCGGAGCGGCCTTTGAAAAAATGCTTGCTCTTCTGCACTTCCGAATCAATTTCTTTGAGCAAAGTCTGGAGGTCTTCCTCCATTTCAGGGATGTTTATGGTTCCGTTGTTTTCCCTTTCGACTTTCGTAATCCCGGGATAACGGTCTTCGAGTTTTTCAAGAATCGAACTCTGGTGGCGCACGGTTCCCAGAAGGCTCAGACTTTTCCTTAAAAGCTCTCTTTGTTGAAGCGCCTGTTTGATGGTGATGCAGAGTTCAATCCCGCTGCACGGCTTGGTCAGAAAACGATAGACATGTCCCTGGTTGATCGAACGCAGGGCGGAATCAAGATTCGGATGCCCGGTCAAAACAATCCTGATCGTCTCCGGATATCTTTCGCAAACGATGCCCAGGAATTCGGACCCAAGCATGCCGGGCATCATTTCGTCGGATACCACCGCATCGACATTTTTGCCGGCAAGGATTTCGAAAGCCTCGTCCGCCGAACCGGCGCTCAGCACCTGGTAGCCTTCTCTGTGCAGAGTCCGCTTGAGCCCCTCCAGGATTAATGGATCATCATCAACGAGCAGGACTTTGTGAGCCATGGCGCCCTTTCTTCAAATGCCGTCCAAAACCATTTTTGCCGGAACAATCACGGTTATCGGTTCCTTTATGCCAACCTTGACGGAAAAATTCTTCATCCGCTCCCGAAGGGTACGGTTAACCTCATAGCCCCTGGCCACGAGCATCCGCCCATCCTGGAGCCGCACATCCTGGCCAAGAATCATGCCGTCGATCAGGCCGGCTACCATCACGGTCCTCTCCTCATCGCCCGACTCGGCGGCCAATATCTCGTGGAAGGCCTCAAGTACGGTGGGATCATATCGAACGCGCCTCCTGGACAGACTGGCGAACGCCTCGCCGTTAGCTACTCCCCGGGCCTTGAGCGTGTCAAAATCAAGGACAACTTTCAGTATCCTCGCGCCAAGCGGGACGCTTTCCTCCTGTTTGGAATCCTGAGTGGGCCCGGGCTCTTCAAAAGTCTTCTCCTGGTTGGCAATAATGTTAGCGATGGTCTGCATCCTGGGAATATGAGACAGCAGGTCCGAGCCAACATAAGGGTGCATTGCAAATAGCTGCGCCTCTTCCCCGGACAGGTCCTGACCTCTGTAAAGCTTTTTCAGGGCCGTTTCCGGCAAAATGACGCAACCTATTTGCGAAAGCGCTGCCGCGGTTTCGATCTGCCATACGTCCGAAACCCCCATTTCGGTGGCAACCTTGCTTGCATACCGGGTTATGCGCGATGCCCGCCCGAACGCTTCGGGGTTGAGCAGATGGAGGATCTCCGACAGGACTTTGACGCTGCCGCGCAACGTCTTTTCCAGGAGCTCACGTTCGGCGGTTAACAACTGATACTGCCGGACTCCGTCGGAAAGGGCTTTGAGCAGGTCCTGCTGTTCGCAGGGTTTGGTCATAAACCTGAAGATGTTTCCTTCGTTGACGGCGCTGATCGCCGTGGGCAGATCCGCATTGCCGGTGAGCATCATCCGAACGCTGTCGGGAGCGGTTTGACGCACCCTGGAGAGAAATTGTATTCCATCCATTCCGGGCATGCGCAAGTCGGATACAATGACCGCAAAAGGATCGCGGCCCTCCACGGCCTTCAGCCCTTCATTCCCGCCCAGTGCGGTGTAAACCTGAAAATACTTCCTCAACTGACGTTGGAATGCGGCCAGTATGTTGGGGTCGTCATCAACAAACAGTATCCTGGCAGGCATCTCCTTCTCCATCGCTTTTTGCGCAAAACGAACGCCATAGCGTGACCCGGTCGGCTATCCCCTGCCTCCTCAGATATTCGGCATCCAATTCGGGCACGGATCCCGTCTCAAGGCTGCAGAGACTTTTACGTTCGAAAATATTGGCCATGTAAACCGCGGCAAGAACATTGGGGCGGGGTTCCGGGCATAAGCCGGGAATATGGTGATAGGCCACCGTTTTGATGATCGGCTCGGATAAACCCCATATGCCCAAAAGGTAAGCCCCGATCTGCGCGTGAGTCGTTCCGAATACTTGCCGTTCGGCTTCGTACAGGTTGACGTTGTGGTGAGTCCTCTTAACCAGTTCGCGACATTCCTCGGGAAACTTTTCCACGAGGATGAGCTTACCGATATCATGGAGCAGCCCGGCCATAAAGGTTTCATCAGTTTCCTCCTGCCCCCATTCTTCCCCCCTGGCTATCTCTCTGGCGCATAGTCCGGTCCCGAGGCTGTGACGCCAAAGTTCATCGACCGAATATTCCTCCAGGTCGTCTCGTGAAAACATTGAGAAGACCTTCACCGTAAGAACGAGTGCTTTAACCGTATCGAAGCCGAGGAATTGGACGGCCTTGAGGGCACTCGTGACATGCCTGGGAAGTCCAAAGAACGCCGAGTTGACCAATTGCAAAATTTTTGCCGACATTCCGGAATCTTTCGATATGATTTCTCCGACCCTGTTGAGAGATCCCTCCGCTGAATTCAATTCCGACACCACCTCCGAATAGAGTTTCGGCAGGCTGGGAAGAGATTCTATGCCTGATACCACCTTTATCAGCGCTTCGTCTTCAAGGAGGTTTTGGATCGAACAGACACGGACCACGGTAGCCTTCAGTGTCTCCGCGTCGCAGGGTTTTGAGAGGAATTGATGCGCCGGCCCAACGGATCTGAGCAACATATCCATATCGGACTGACCTGATAAGACAATACGGATTACCTGGGGATAGTGCCGCCTTACCTGATTTAACAACTCGCATCCATCCATGCCCGGCATGCGCATGTCGGTGACTATGACGTCGAATTTGCCGCCGGCCAGGGTTTCCAGCGCCTCATGGCCGCTCTCCACAAACTTCATATCCCATTCATTGCGCATTGCGCGCAGCATTCTGCGAAGACCGTCGAGCACCATTGACTCATCGTCTACAAAAAGTATTCTTTTCATCACTTCTCCGAACCGTTTTGGTTTAGAGGCAGCCGAATGATAAAGCATGTGCCCTTGCCCACCTCGGAATCGAAAGTGATCGTTCCGCCGTGCTTATCCACGACAACCGAGCGGGATATGGCCAAACCCTGGCCGGTGCCTCTTCCCACCTCCTTTGTCGTAAAAAAGGGATCGAAAATTTTCGACCTGATATTTTCCGGAATGCCGGTCCCGGTGTCGCAGATGCGGATTTCCGCGTATTGGTCAAGGGCCCGCGTCGATATCTTTATGGCTCCCTTTGTTTCCGATCCGTTTTGCTTCAGGGCGTCGGCCACCGCGTGGCTTGCGTTGATTATTATGTTCAGAACAACCTGATTTATTTCCGCTGGAAGGCAGGGGACAAACGGCAGGCCGGGATCGAAATCCGTTACGATATCCGCTACATACTTCCATTCGTTCCTGGCGACGGTTACGGTGCTCTCGATTGCTTTGTTCAAGTCTATGCCGGTTTTCACATCCGTGCCCGGATGCGAGAATTCCTTCATCGCCCTGACAATTCTGCTGATGCGTTCGATTCCTTCAAGGGACTGCCGGGCGGCTTTCGGGACCTCCTGCCTCAGGTAATCCAGATCGACCTCTTCGACCGCTGCTTCAATTTTTGGGACCCACTCTTTCATCGGGTGCTCTTCCCTGAGGTCCTTCAGCAGTTGATCGTAAAGATCGTGGATGTGTTCGAGATCGCCGTACGCTTCCAGCAGGAAACGAACGTTATCCCCCACGTATTGAGCGGGCGTGTTTATCTCATGAGCAATCCCGGCGGCAAGCTGCCCTATTGACTCGAGTTTTTGCGCCTGGACGAGTTGGCTTTCCAGGATCTTTTGCTGAGTAGTCTCATTGCCCAACAGGATTATGCCGGGCAGCCCATTTTGAGCACCTTCGATCGCACTTACCGTTATGCCCAGGAAACCTTCCTTTTCGTCCGTTCGCAGGAAACGCATATCATCGAGCATTGTTGTCGATTTTCCGGCCCGGCACAAGTCGATAGCCTCGGAAATCTTCTTGATGTTCCACTGGATCCCGCACTTGTCGATCGGAACTCCCAGAACCCTGTCGCCGGTTATCCCGAATATCTTTTCCGCCGCGCGGTTCCATCTCGTAATTCGATGTTCGGAGGACAAACCAATCAGAAACGACGGTATGGAAGCAACCAGTTGCGCCATCTCCACATTGGCCCGGCGCAACTCGTCCTGCGTTCTTTGGATTGCTGTAAAATCGCGCATGGATTCTATTGCGCCCAGTATCCTGCCGTCAGAGCTGCGCAGGACCCTTGCCGTCAGGACAAAAAAAGGAGCCACTCCATCTTTTTCGAGCCCGGGCATATACCCTTGGCCTATGAGAGCTTCACCCTTTTTTTCCACATACAGGTACTTCTTTTCGAGCGCCTTGTCGGCTTTGAGGACAAGATCTATGAGGATGGGCCTTCTTTCCCCATAAAAGGGAAGCGAGTATTCGTAATTGCCTTTCCCGAGCATGTTGGCGGCCTTGATCCCCGTCACTTCCTCTATGGCTTTATTCCAGGAGATGACTGTTCCTTCACTGTTGACCACGAAAGTCGCATCCGGCAAGAAATCGATTATATTTTCAAGTTCGCGTCGAGATTCCCGGAGCGCCGCCTCTGCCTGAAGTCGTACGGCAATTTCCTGATGCAACTGTTCATGAGAAGCTTCCAGGGCGTTGAGGGTCTTTTTTATGTCGCTCAAGTCCCTTGCCACGCAAACGCTCCCGATAATTTCGTTAGAACCGTCCCTGAGGAGGCTGATGGATATTTCAAAAGGAGCAGCCGTCCCGTCCTTTTTGTTCATCATCAATTCATGTTTCTTGATGGTACCCTCACGCTTCAATTCCGCCAGCATGGCGTCCAGTTCGTCTTTGTCCGTATAAAAATCAAAGGCGGATTTTCCTCCGAGTTCTTCAAAAATGTATCCGTATTGATCGGCTGCCATCTTATTCCATTTGATGAACTTACCGTGCTTGTCCACGATTCCGATGCCGTCCGGTGAATTATTAAAAATATTTTCGAGGTACTCATTCGTCTGTGCAAGTTCCGCCTCGGCGTGTTTTCGCTCCGTAACGTCATGCACGATTGAAAACAACACCACACGGCCACCCAACTCGATGGGAGAGGAATAAACCTCGACCGTCCTGACTTCACCGCTGCGGAGCCGATGTGGGAAAACGAAATTATTCGTCTTTTGTTCCAGTATGCTCCGGCACGCAGCGCCAATCTCCTCAATGGACAATTGGTTGATCTGGCTTATGTTCATGGAGCACAGCTCGGCCTTGGAATAGCCGTAAAATTCCACCGCCGCGTCATTCACGTCCATGATCTTCCCGGAATCCGGATCGACCAGGAGCATGCTGGCTCGATGGCGCTCGAAGAGCGAGCGGAAACGCTGCTCGCTTTCACGCAAGGCTTTTTCAACCGTTTTCCGCGTTTCTATTTCCCACCGCAACTGTTCGTTAACATTGGAAAGCTCGGCGGTCCTCCTGGCCACCATGCTTTCCATGTTATCATATGCATTTTGAAGCTCGATTTTATCCCTCCGGCGCTCCGTTATATTCTTTACTAAACAGATAACGATGGGGCCTTCGTCCGTGCTGCTCACCGTCGCATTGATCTCAACCGGGACGATGCGGCCGTCGCAGTTCACATAATCGATTTCAAGATTCCTTATAAGGCCGTCCGCATAGCATCTTTTCAGTGCCTCCTTATTTTTTTCCCGATCTTGGGGCGCGGTCCATTCCTCTATGTTGCGTCCCAGTATTTGCTCCACGGTATAACATCCGCACAGCTTCGCATACTCCGCATTGGCGTCCAGCACTTTGCCGTCCGCATCCAAAATCAGATAGCCGGTACCCGTGGTTTCAACGAGATTTCGATACTTCGATTCGTTCGCCCGCAGCGCCTCCCCCGCGTTTTTGCTCTCGAGGCTTCTTACCTCCAGCATCAATGCCATGTCGTCGAAGGATTTCGCCAGTTGTCCCAGGTCGTCCGATGTATGCGGCAAACTCGTCCGAACGGCCAGATCGCCTCCCCCCATACGCTGCGCAACGGCTCTCAGCCGGGAGATCGGCCTTCCCAAAAACCACACGACGGCAAATGATATGACGGCCGCAATTCCAAGGAACGACAAGTCCATCATAATTTCAGAATTTGACTTTTGTATGATCCTATCGCTGGGCACTCCGATAAGCATATACATATAAGGGGCTTCACCGTGTCGAAGGCGCAACTGCCTGAAAGCATACAGACGCCTTACACCGTCCTCCGGTGTTGATTCAAGAGTTCCATGGTCGATATCGCCTGAGATTTTTGCAAAAGGTTCTTTTTGAATCGGCATTCCGGGCAAGGTCATGGGATGTTCCGGTTCCCGGTACAACCGAACACCTGCGCGGTCAAGTATTGCAAACGAATACCCTTCAGGCAGTTTCACTTTTTTAATAAAGCTGGAGAATGCATCAAGATTGAAACCTATGCTAACGAAAGCAACAGGCGCGTTGTCATTCAGCACTGGATACGTGTAATTCAATGACCTCACATTGGTTATTCTGCCGATTATATATTCTCCTGGAGACAAATCGAGCGTTTTTAAGGCGCCTTGAAAATGTTTTCTATCTGATATGTTGACATTTTCGAAAGGAACTGAAGCCGCAAACATGGTTCCATCGGGAGTAACAGCGTTTATGTTGGTGTAGGAAGGATTGATTGCGCTGAGTTCGCGAAATAATTTATTGCATGCGTCGGCATCCAAATTCTTCAATGCCGGCAGAAGAGCTATGGTGCTAAGTGTCTGCCTCATTCCGATAGCGACTTGTTCCTGCTGGGCCGCCAGGCTCTGAACCAGATTCGAGGCATTGTTCGTGGCCGCCTCGATTTGCTCGTCGCGTTTGCTCAAATCTGAAATGATCACAATGCAAGACGCAATTGCAAATACTAGCACCAAAATCAACCATAGCTTCTTTCTTATGGATATTGACATTTCACATCACCCCATCAGGGTCAATTCAGCCGGATGTCTTTGAAACTGCCGAATGGGCGCGCACTAATAATAAATCGGGGAGAATGCAGGTTTTCTTGACCATAAAAAGCCAAGGTCCGCTAAACCGTCAGGTCGAATAAAAGGTCAGGAAACCTCCTCTTTTCCTTGACATGTCGGCGGCAATGTTATTTGTCTTTTCCGCACGGCTGGGAGCTCTTTTCCGCTTAAGCACCACAGCTCCCCGTTAACGGGAAAAGATGACTATGTTTCCTGATTATGATATTCGTCCCAAGAAATTTCGGCCGGGTGGCGGTCACTCAGGTTCATACAGCGGCGCTATTCCCGATGACCAAAACGAATGGGGTTTGCCTCGCTTGCGGCAATGCCGCACAGGACCGCAGTCATAGATCAATCGAATTAATCCGGGGTTAATTTCTATCCATGAAGTCGAATCTATTCAAATGGCTCTATGTTCTTGCAGGGTGCGTTGGAATTGGATGTCTTCCGGAATTCACCGCGCTGTGGGCGGCCATGGAGGCTCCGACCATCATCATTTCCCAAACCGATTTTAATTTTGGGGAACAGTCCGAAACGACGCTTGTATCCCACGTTTTCATCGTGAAAAACGGGGGAAAAAGCACCCTGAACATCAGGGACGTTCAGCCCAGTTGCGGGTGTACGATTGCCCGATTTGACCGCGCAATTTCTCCGGGCGCGGAGGGGCAAATTACTTTGGTGGTCAATCCCAAAGGATTCCAGGGACATGTCAAAAAAACCGCGACCGTTTTGAGCGACGATCCCGCAAATCCTCGCCTGGTACTGGCCTTGGAAGGCACTATCAAGCCCCTGATCGAGGTTCGACCCGAGAAAACAGTCTATTTCCAGGGAATGGCAAATGAGCTGGCGGGAAAAACAATCGACCTGATTACAACCTCAAAGCCTTTTCATATCCGGAAAATGGCAGACGATCTCGATAATAAAGTCGGATACAGGCTCGAAACAGTTGAGGATGGAAAGCACTACAGGCTCACCGTGCACAACAACATCCTTCGAGGAAATTACAGGGGGTCCATCACTCTGTATACCGACTTTGATGAAAAGCCCGAGCTTACCATCTGGGTGAACGCTTTCATCGAGGGTGAAATCGCAATCAGGCCAAAGGTGCTTGTCGTGGGACAACTGTCCCCCGACCAGGGAGTAATTTCCGGGAAAATCCTGGTAATCGATAATAAAAAGAAGGCTTTCAAGATCGTAAGATGCACATACGACAAACGATTTATTAATGTGACGCAGACAACGATGCCCAATGAGGCAGGATTCAGCCTGGAAGTGAAGCCCGAGATGCAGAACATACCTCCCGGCAGCCGTATGCAGTCTCTATTGACAGTTGAAACCGACGCGGCGCCGGAAGAAAAGCTGGAGGTCCAGATCCAGGCGATCAATCTGGGCGCTTCGCCCCGATGATCGGATCCTGGAATCCGCAGGGGTTGAAACAGGCTTCGAAGATGCCAAACGTTTTTGTTGAAGCTTTAAATAATCTTACTTATAATTGCGGGCAAATTTTGCGGGCCGCGGTTTTGCGGAAAACAGCGGCGTTTCGGCTTGATCTTTTGTAATTCAGCCTGATAAATCCTTCAGGGAGTTTTGCCTTTAAGGGAGACTCCCTTTTTTGCTTCGGCAGAGGACGGTGGAGTAAATGCTCGATATAACTAAACAACTTTTGTTTGTGCCCTGCTTTTTGGCCGCTTTTTTGAGCAGCGCCGTATGCTGCGGCGGTTTTGCTCTTGCGGCTCAGAACCCGGTTGCTTCAGACCTGCCCGAAAGGCGCACGGCATTGGTCATCGGCAATGCCGCCTATGCATCGGGACCTCTTCGAAATCCCATCAATGACGCCCGCGCCATGTCAAAAGCGCTCGAGAGCCTCTCTTTCGAGGTAACGCTGAAGGAAAACCTGGACCAGAAAGAGATGAAACGTGAGATCCAGGCTTTCGGAGAAAGGCTCCAGAAGGGGGGCGTGGGTCTTTTCTATTACGCCGGGCACGGGATACAGGTCAACGGGCATAACTACCTTCTACCGGTCGGCGCGGCTATCGAACATGAAAAGCAGGTTGAATACGAAGCCGTCGACATGGGTGCGGTGCTGGGTGAAATGGATTTCGCGCATAACAGGATGAATATCGTTATCATTGACGCATGCCGGGACAATCCTTTTGCCCGAAGCTTCCGCTCTGCGTCGCAGGGGCTCGCATCGGTGGATGCTCCGACCGGCACGCTGATAGCTTATGCAACAGCGCCGGGTTCCGTGGCCAACGACGGTCAGGGGGAAAACGGCATTTACACGGGCGAACTGGTGAGGGCCATGGTTCAGCCGGGGCTGAAAATCGAAGACGTCTTCAAACAGGTGCGCTCGGCAGTGCGCGAGGCAACAACCGGCAAACAAACTCCCTGGGAATCTTCCTCCCTTGAAGGCGATTTTTACTTTCTTGCCCAACCGTCCCGTCCGGCCGCACGGACAGCCTCTATCGCCCCACCTCAGCCCGTTCTTTCCAGCTCACCCGAGCGTGCGGCTCCGGGACCGTCCGAAGAAGCTGCCTCACGCGGGGAAAAGTCCGTCAAGAGCATCAAGGCCTGGAAAGAGCCCGTTACGGGGCTGGCGTTCGTGTGGATACAGGGCGGATGTTTTCTCATGGGCAGTCCAAAGAACGAAAAAGGTAGATCGGAAGACGAAGGGCCGGTCCACGAGGTATGCGTCGATGGGTTCTGGATGAGCAAAACGGTGGTGACCAACGGGCAGTTCAGGCAGTTCCAGAAGGATCACGACAGCAGGGACTATGCCGGCCATTCGCTCAATGGAGACAGCCAGCCGGCCGTATTCGTGAGCTGGCGGGACGCCAACAACTTCTCACAGTGGCTCACCGGCCAGAATGGCGGACAATACCATTTCCGGCTGCCGACCGAAGCGGAGTTCGAGTATGCTTGCCGGTCCGGTTCAGAGGCGTCCCGGTATTGGGGAGAAGACACCACCAGAGCGTGTATCTATGAAAACGTCGCCGACTATACGGCGGAAAAACAGTTAAGTCTCAAATCGGTTCATGAATGCGATGACGGCTATGCGGCCACCGCTCCGGTCGGTTCTTTCCAGCCTAACGCCTTCGGTCTCTACGATATGTTGGGCAATGTCTTTCAATGGTGCTTGGACGTTTATGGAGTTGATTCATACGTGCGGCACGACAGAAACAACCCGCAAAATGCCGATGAGAGCATGGGCCAGAGCCGTGTGATCCGGGGAGGGTGCTGGCATGGCGCGGAGAATTCCACCCGATGCGCAGTCCGCCGGAGCGGACTGCCCGACAGCATGAACGACGACCTTGGGTTCCGCATAGTGCGCGAGCCCTGAAATACAATGCATTGTCTTTTCCGGAACTCGGAACTTTAACTGGAGGCGCACATGATAGTTGTCGGATTCAACGGAAGCGCGAGAAAAGACGGTAACACCGCCATTCTGATCAATCATGTCTTCAGGGAACTGGAAAATGAAGGGATACAAACTGAATTGGTGCAGCTCGCCGGAAAGAAAATCACCGGTTGCAAGGCATGCTTCAAGTGCTACAACAACAGGGACGGCCATTGCGCGGTCAAAGATGATTTTCTAAACGAATGCATCGATAAGATAATGCAGGCAGACGGGGTAATACTGGGCTCCCCTACCTATTTTACCGATGTGAGCACCGAGATGAAGGCCCTTATCGACCGGGCGGGCATGACGGCAAAGGCGAACGAAGATATGTTCAAACGCAAGGTTGGGGCCGGAGTCGTGGCCGTGCGCCGCGCCGGATCGACTCACGCATTCGATTCCATCAATCATTTTTTCCTGATCAGCCAGATGATCGTGCCGGGATCCATCTACTGGAATATGGGATTCGGGCTGGATAAGGGTGACGTGGAAAAAGACGAGGAAGGGATTCAGACTATGAAAGCCCTCGGAATTAACATGGCCTGGCTGCTGGGCCGGATCAAGTCATAGGTGGATGCATCGCCGGCGGGGACTATGCTCGAAGCCCCGCCCGGCATCATTGGGGACAAACATATGAGATTCAACACCGTAACGTTCTCGGCCGTTTTCATGCTGCTCTTCCTGCACCCGGTCTTTATGCCTGCCGGAGTATCGAATTTATCTTTTGCAGCCGAAGATGCCCGGGAAAAATCACACGACCCGGAAGTGGATTTCCGCTGGGCATTCGCGGCCATGTCTGTGCGGGATGGAAATAACAGCATGTTGCCGGTCACCCAGGACATGGTCCTCAAATCCGGCGACCAGCTCAAAATGATGGTCGAACTGCAGCGAAGATGTTTTGTGTACATTTTTCACCACAACGGGGAAGACGACCTCAAAATGCTCTTTCCGTATGCACTCCAGCAATTTGGCGGAGGGGACTATCAACCCGGTCGCAGGTACTATGTCCCGAGGGGAGATGCATGGTTCACGCTGGATCAAAATCCGGGCCGCGAAGTATTCTATCTGATCGCCTCTTCCGAACGCCTGGATGAGCTGGAGAAGGCATACCTGCGTTACGATTCCGCCGAGGGCCCTCTTAAAGCCCGGGCGGCGGGGGCGGTCCTGGATCGGATAAAGGAACTCAGACGGGAGCACCGCGAACTGACTTCGCCGGCCGAACGGCCCGTGCCGATTGGAGGAGCCCTGAGAAGCGTAGATAAAGTCGCAGATCCAAAGCGGTTCGACATCGCAGCTTTTGCCGACGAGATCCTTTCGACCGGCTTTGTAGCCAGGACCTACTCAATTGAGCACAAATGAGCGGCGGCGGTGCTCGATTTATCTTTTTTCGGCGATTACCGCGTTTGGTCTCGTGCAGTTGCTTTCATGGATTTTTCCGGGACCGTTCGAAACCTGGAATTCCCAGGTATTCGACAGTTTTTTCCAGATCCGTTCCTCGATCAGCGCCTTCAGACCGCCATACGACGGGACAGTAGTTCATATAGATCTCAACGACACCGCTGTCCAGAAGCTTAAAACCTTTTATCTGACCCGATCCCAGTATGCCCGTGTGATCCGGAACCTTTCGGGAATGCGGGTGGCGGCCCAGGCATATGATCTGATCTTTGCCGCCGGGACAAATGAGGCGGACGATCAGTCGATCATAGGGGCCGCGCACGAGGCCGGCAACGCCTATTTCGGCATGGCCATGGGGTTGGGGCTTAGAAACGACGCCCGATCCGACCGGGTCGCCCCGGAAGTCAGCCAATACCTGGACCGGACAAAATGGAAGGTCAAAGTTGATGGCGACTCAAAGGCCTTTTTCACGGGTACGAGGCCCTTGATCACTTTCCCGCCGCTTGCGCAAGCCTCCAGGGGGATCGGGTTTTTAAGCCTCAAAACCGACCGTGACGGAGTGATTCGCAGGGTCCCGCTGCTCGTCCGTTATGCCGACGGGTTTTACCCCAGTCTGCCTTTCCGCCTTGTTTGCGATTATCTGGGCGCAGGACCCGAAAAAATTACAATAAAGCCCGGCAGCTATATCCGGATAGAAGGTGCGACGGCGCCTGGAAAAGAAGCCCGAGACCTCTTCATACCGATCGACCGGAACGGATCGATGATAATCAATTTTATCGGACCATGGGGGGAGATGCGCCATTACAGCTTCGAGCAGATCCTTTCCGCATCGGGGGACCGGGATGCATTCGAGATGTGGACCGAGGAGCTTTCGGGAAAAATAGCCGTAGTTTCGGATGTTTCAACAGGAGCCACCGACCTGGGGGCCGTCCCGGTGGATATTGTCTTCCCTCTCAGCGGCCTGCACGCAAACGTGATCCAGACGATCCTCTCCGGGGCCTTTTTATCCGAGGTGGGCCGAACCGGCATGCTGGCAATTGAACTGGGGATGGTTGCAGCCGTTTTTCTGTTATCCTGCCGTTTGTCGCCTCTATTTTTCAGTGGCGGAGCCACGCTGACCATCGCCGGCTATGTGGCGGCCGCCCTTGCCCTTTTTCTCGACCGAGGGCTGATGCTCAACGCGGTCCGCCCGGCAATTTCGGCCGCCGCCGCCGCTTTACTCATTATGGGTTTCCGGTATTTCCACGACTCAAGAGAAAAAGAGGCCCTGAGGAGGTCTTTCGAATCTTATTTCCCGCCCTCGGTCGTGAAAAGGATCCTGGCCGATCCGGCCATGATCAGCAGGGGGCAGAGAAAGGAACTGACGATTCTTTTCAGCGATATCAAAGACTTTACCGCGCATTCGTCCTCATACTCGCCTGACCGGATTCGGGGTTTTTTGAACGAGTATTTCGAAACGATGGTGGATGTCGTTTTTACATACAGTGGAACTGTCGATAAATACATAGGCGACGGGCTGATGGTCTTTTTCGGAGACCCGGAGCCCACGCCCGACCATGCCCTGCGATCCGTCCAGGCGGCGGTGGAGATGCAGAAGAAGGCCCGGGAGCTGAGCGAAAAATGGGTGCGTGAAGGCGGTTTCCCGGTTCGCGTTCGCATCGGAATCAACACGGGAGAGGTTGTCGTTGGAAATATGGGGTCTTCTCGGAGATTATCTTACACTGTGCTCGGTTCCGCGGTAAACCTGGCAAAAAGACTGGAATCGAGCGCGCCCGTTGACGGTATCCTGATTTCTCACAGGACCCGTGATCTCATTGCCCCTTTTATTTCCACCCGGCTTTTCGGTGAAATCCAGGTCAAGGGACTGAATGACCCGGTCCGGACCTATGAAGTGGTTCAGGAATGAGCCCGATGATGCGCATGTCGTTTCGAAGGGGAAGAAATTACCCGGATCATTTTTCGCTAAAGAATTTTTTGGGTACATCCGATTTATCCATTACCGGGGGCTTTGGTTAAGGATTTTTGCAACATCCGCCAAATGCGAACGGGGAACCGGATGTTACTGTATATCTCACTGAGGAAAGGGGCAGGACTCACGTTCGAATGAATTCGCATGGCTTTCGGCAAGGTACTTCTCAGCATGACGGCCCCAAGTTGCCCGGGGTCATATTTCCCATACGGGCGCTCGCGGTCACGGCCCTGCTCCTGGCTGTGAGCAGCACCGGCGGCTGTATGGCCACTCAGCTTAAGGCTGGTTCGAACCGGCCGGTCCAAGCGAAAATGGATGTATTTGTCCATTCGGAAATCGGACCGCACATGATGGACCGCATTTGCATTCTCACTTTCAGCGCTCCGCCCGAGATGGCGGATGCCGCCTTCCCGCTCACTGCAGCATTTCAGGCGAGGCTTCTCCAGAGACGTCCTTTTCGGGATGTGGTGCTGGAGCGCCACGCGGTCAAGTCCGACGCGGAAGCGCTATGGTACGCCAGAAGCGCGGGATGTGAGCTGGCTTTGGCGCCGGTGCTCATTTACATGATGGACGGCACCGGTGGAGTGCCGACGGAGCTTGACATCCGCATCCGGATATTGGATACGCGCACCGGCAAAGTTCTCTGGGACGTCAAACAGTGTGCGCAGTCTGAACCGGGCGCCGATATAGATCTTTTCTGGAACACGATCGTCGGCCAGCCGGCCCAGAGGGTCCGGCCGATGGCCGACTACCTGGCCCAGCAGTTTGCAGACTTCCTGACTCCGCCGCCGGAGACATAGGTCAAAGGGATTGCAAGGCCTTTGGCGAAGTAAATAAGTGGTTCGGCAAAAAAAAGGGCGAAAATCCCCGTAAGATGTGCATCCTTTTTCGCCACGGGATGAGAGAGCTTCGAGGCGTTCTATTTAATGGCAAGGCGCGACGCCTTGTGGTAAAGTGAAATAAAATGAAATCAGAAACCGAAACGGTGGCTGTACGGGTCGTTGTGGCCGATGATGATGAGATTTTCCAGGAAATTCTGGCCGAAGCGGTCGAGGAAACCGGAGCGTCCGCCGAGCTTGCTTCCGACGGCTTAGCCGCTCTCGAAAAACTATCGGCGGGTGATTTCGATATCCTTATTTCCGACTTGAATATGCCTCGGATGGACGGTTTGACCCTGCTCAGACAGGTAAGAACTCTGTATCCGCATATTTTGAGCATCCTGATAACCGGGTTCGGGAGCCTGGAGTCGGCTATTCAGGCCTTGCGTCTGGGAGCTTACGACTATATACAGAAACCCTTCATGGTCGAGCAGGTGTCCGTAACCGTGCGCAACGCCGTTGACCGGGTTAGAACCTATAAGGAAAAGGCGACCCTGATACGGGAAATAGAGAAGCTGCACAGGAGGATCTATTCCCTTGAAGGAAAACACTATTCGGATTGCAAGGTTTTCGACAGATCGGGCAATTTGATGAGTGGCCCTCTTTTGGCGGATCTTCCCGCATTTCGTCCCGATGCATTTCTTGAGAAACCCCTGGGTAATCCCAACAGGGCGATTGTTTCCCTGGAGGCCCTGAAAGGGCTTAGGCGCGATGGTATAATTTCAGACTCGGAACTCCGCAGACTAAAACAACTCATTATCGATAAAATAGAGTCCGGCAGGTTATGAAAATTCTGGTCGTTGAAGACGATATAATGCTCGGTGAGCTTCTGCAGGAGTGCCTGCAACGTCTGAAACACGAGCAAGTGCGTGTCTGCCTGACAGGACAGGAAGCCTTTAACGTAATCGCCGAGGAAGCCTTCGATTGCGCTTTCGTGGACCTGCGTCTGCCCGATCTTGACGGGCTTTGGCTCTTGACGCAGATCAAGCAGCGGGACCACGGTCTTCCGGTCGTCATGATGAGCGGTTTTCCAACCATGGACCATACGATCGAAGCCATGCGCAAAGGGGCTTCGGATTTTCTCACCAAACCGTTCACACTCCAGGATGTCGCTCTCACACTGGAGCGCATCATCAAAGAAAAACAACTCCTGCTGCGCAATCTCAGCCTTCAGCTCGAAATCCAGGCCCGCAAGGAACTCGAAGAGGTGAACAGGCAGCTTGAAAGCAGGGTGAGCGAGCAGACAAGGCTGTTTCACATCTCCAGGCAGATGGACGAAATCCGCTCCAGCGAAGATCTTTATCCTCGAATTGTACAACTCGCCTCTTCTCTGGAATCGGTTGAGAAGGTCGGTTTTTTCCTTGTCCCACAGGATGGGACCGGCCTTGTGAGTATGGCCTGCTGTGGATGTGAACCTGACGATTGCCGGCTTCAAAACATAGGGCTCTCCGAAGAGCGGATGCGGGAATTGCTTGGAAACGGCGCAAGTCATGTCCTGATTCGGCCCGGGGAGATTACGGCGACCATTGAGAACGCGGAGAACATGCTCTCATGCTGGCCGATGCGCATCAGGGGGGAACCGTTCGGCCTGCTGATCGCATTTCACAAAGACTCCAGCCCGTCGATTTCCGCGGAAGAAGCAAGGCTTCTCGATTTCCTGATCAGGAAGGCGTCTTTGGCCGTCGAGAATATGGCTCTTTACGAAAGTCTCATAAGTAACTTTTACGGAATATTGAAATCGCTGGTCAATGCCCTGGAAGCCAAGGATCTCTACACCGGAAAACATTCCGAAAGAGTGACCCGTTATGCGACCGAGGTGGCTACGATCCTGGGGTGCTCGGGAGCTCAGATAGACTCCATGCAGACCATCGGCTATCTTCACGATATCGGGAAAATAGGGGTGCGGGACAGTATTTTGAATAAACCCGGGCCCTTGACTGCGGTCGAATACGAAATAGTGAAAAAACACCCGGTGATAGGGGATTCGATTGTATCGGAGCTGGGGCTGAGCCCCGAGGAAAGGTCGATAATCAGGCACCATCACGAGAGGTGGGACGGCGCGGGATATCCTGACGGCCTTGCCGGTGAAAATATTCCGTTGCTTGCCAGAATAGTAAGCGTGGTCGATGCATTTGACGCCATGACTTCAGAGCGTGCCTATCGCCATGCCATGTCGCGCGAGGAATCTCTTTCAGAGTTGTTGAAAAATCGGAACAAACAGTTTGATCCATCCGCCCTGGACGCATTCCTGGAAGTCTTAAAAAAGAACGGGACCGAAGAACAGGGTTGAGCCCCCTTTGACACGCAATATCATAAGCTGAAAATAATGGATGCAAAGAAGTCTTCGAAAACCGAACCGCAGATCATCGAACAGTTCCTCGGGGCTTTGTACGAAAAGGACCGGCTGAATTACTCGGCCAAATTCGTCCAAGGCTTCGTTCATAACGCAAACGGCCCTCTCCAAAACCTCACCATGCTTACGGAGATGCTGGGGTCGGGCATTGATGTCCAGGACCGTCTATTCAGAAGCAATCCCGGGGACAACGAAAAATGGTCCGAGATAATGGCCAAGCAGCAAAGACGGCTGACTCAGACGCGAGAACAGATACATAATCTGGCGGGTGATTTGCGCGAATTTATGCAATTGCATGAAATCGAACGATATGGGACGGAAATAGACATCAACATCCTTGTCTCAAGAATTGCCAGGATCTTCAGGTCTGATCTTTTCTTCAAACACCAGGTCAATTCCGAGCTTCGCCTGTCAAAAAATCTGCCACACATAAAAGCATTGGGCCGAGACATGGTCCCGGCCGTTTTTCACCTGTTCCATAACGCTGTTGTCGCCCTTGGAGGATCGTCCAAAAAAGAATTGGTCGTCGAGACTCAAATGCAGGACGACTGCCTGGTGCTCAGCATAACCGATTCGGGTTGCGGACTTGGGGCTGAGGATAATCCGGACGTTTTCTTTGAGCTGTTTGAGTCGAGATGGCGGAATTATGACGATGAAACCGCCGCCAGAGACTTACACCTGGGATTTGGCCTCTATGCGGCCAGACAACTGTTGCTGCCCTACGGATTTACGGTGGTGCTTGAAAAACAGAGCGAGGGTACCTCGGCCATAATCCGCATGCCCCTGGAAAACAAACCGGCATAAAATTCCACTCGCCGGAAATTCTTTCCCGCAGATCCGTCAGACTTGAGGTTGGCATCCAATTCCCGGTTGAGTCATGCCCGGCTGAGTTGTTGGTGGAAAAACCCCGACGCGCTATTTTCAATAATATTGCTCTGGCTGTCGGTTTGGCAGAGTATTTGCTTCAAGATCGTCTACGAATGGAAATTTTATCGTTTGCCCGAAGCGAGGTGCGATGAGCCATATGAGAGTGGACGAAATTCTGAAGCAACAGGCCGTACAGGAGAACCAGCAGGTAAATGGGCGGCAAAGCGCGGGCACGGATGACGCTTTCGCCCTGCTCCTGGAAAATGAAATGTCAGGGTCGGGAACACAGGCGGTTTCCGATGACGCCGTTAGCGGGGTGGAGGACTTGTCCACTACTTTGGGCGTCCAATCCTCCATTTTGAATACGGGGCAGTCTCCCGAACTGTCAAAGGCCATCTCCGCGATGGATGCCGCTGTAACACAGCTCGGTTCTTTGAGCGATGCCCTGCAGCAAAACAGGTCCCCGAAGGAGATCGATACCCTGATCGAACAGGTCAACGGGCAAGCCGCGAGCCTGGATGACAAAATGAGCGGACTTCCCCCGGATCACCAGTTACGGGGCATGGCCGAAGAGTTCAAGGTGACGGCATACATGGAATCACTCAAATGGAAGCGGGGAGAGTATTTGTAAGATTCTCCAGGGAGGGTCGAAATGAAATGGACCGCGTTGCTTTTTGTCATTCTCACATTGAGCCTGCTCCTGGCGGGCGCTCGCGCCGCCTTGGCATCCAGTGCGGATAAGGCCGGCACATCGTCTAATGCTCAAGTCCAGCGGGAACAGCTCGGCCCAAATCAACAACTGTTAATTGCCGACCGTGTCGATGCGAACAGCGAGATTACGTACAGCACCGACAAGGAAATGGAACGGACAATGACCGATCAGGAGAAGGCTGAAAAGGAAAACGAAAGAAGGTCCTGGCAGATGTTGCAAAATATGAATATTATTCAAGGCGGCAAGAAATCTCAGTGCCCCATTCAAGGTCCTAACCAGGGCTCCGGCCAGAGTCCCAACCAATAAGGCGAGACCTCTCAACGGTAAGGCCGGATGCCCTTGAGGGTCCATCCGGCCCTACTACTCTGTTTTTCCATTAAATATACGGTATTTCCCCCATTTTTAGCCATGCCCGAAAACCTTACAAATTGACAGGTTTTAAGTACCCATCCGGGAAATCGCATTTCCTTTTTCATCTGTTCCTATAGATCTGGCTCCGAGGTTTGACGCATGGATCAAGATTATCGGGAAAGCAGCGCCTTCGGCTGGTCTCAATGGCTCGATTCGGTTTCCGGCTTTTGGCTTTGGGCGGCCCGGGGTTGGCAGGAGCTTTCCTCTTCAATGGCCGATTACTCTGCTGTCGAAAAACACGTCCAGGCCTCGCTTGCGCTGTGGCGCTCTTTTCAGTGGCCATGGCCGGGCCTGCAGGCAAAAGAATCCTCCCAGCCTTCCTTCGATATTCTCCGTGGAATGATGCGGGTGATGGATTATGGGGGACTCAGCAGGGAGATATCGAAGTGGCTGTTGATTGGAGGAGGAGGTTCGGACGCCGGCTTCGAAAAACTCCCGAATGAGGCGCTCAGGACATGGACGGATTTTCATGAAAGGGCCATTCGACCGCTGCTGAGAATTCCACAAGTCGGGCTCACGCGAGTTTTTCAGGAAAAAATCAACCGGTTTGCGGACAAGTTCAATGACTACCATGCGGCGGTTTCGGAATTTCAGATGTTGCTTTCGGTTCCCATGGAAAAGTCGTTTGCCACTATGAGGGAGGAACTGGACGGGCTCAGGGAAAAAGGTGAGCTGTCGGAAGACTATAAAGTCTATTATGGAATGTGGATCAAAGTCCTTGAAACCCACTACATGTCGCTTTTCAAATCGGCTGAGTACAGCCAGGCCCTTGCCAGGCTGATAAATGAAACGGCGGCCTTGAGGATGACGGGCAATGAAGTGTTGACCGAGTTCCTCGAATTCCTTCCGATTCCCACCAACAAAGATATGGATGAAGTCTACAAGGAAGTCTACACGCTGAAGAAACAGGCCCGAGAGACCGCCAAACGAATCAACTCGTTGGAATCCGCGCTGGCGCAAAAGGCATCCCGCTGACCGCCCAGCGCGCATGACGGACGAGCCGAGCGGGATGCCTTCCGCGCTACGCGAGGCACACTGCCAGGGTGATGCGCCGCCAGAGCTTGACGAAGTGATTACTTACTGTTGTTACCAAGTCTGTCATACAAGGATAAAGAATGAATCCCGGTGGAATGCCTTTAAACGATATTATGACCAAGTGGTTCGAGGGCATCGAGAAGTCTCGAGAGCGCCTTCTCAAGTCAGGGGACGTACTGCTCGGCGCACTCGATACGGAAATCGGTAAAACGCCATACGACGTGGTGTACGAGGAAGACCGCATCAAGCTGAAGCATTATCGCGGCGCCGCTGAAAAACAGGTCGCTACGCCACTGCTGATGGTTTATGCGCTGATCAATCGCGAGACCATGCTCGATCTTCAGCCCGGAAGGAGTGTCGTTCAGAACTTCCTGAACGAGGGGATCGATGTTTACATGATTGATTGGGGTTATCCGACCCGAAAGGACCGATATCTGACCATCGACGATCATGTAAATGGATACCTGGACAACGTGGTTGATTTCATACGGGGCCGGCACGGCATCCCAAAGATCAACCTGATGGGAATATGCATGGGCGGGACATTTTCGATCATCTATTCGGCCCTGCACCCCGAGAAAATAAAAAACCTCATTACCACCGTTACCCCGAGCAGCTTCGAGACGGACCAGGGACTCTTGCATATCTGGACAAAGGGAATCGACCTGAACGGGATAATCGAGGCATATGGGAATATGCCGGGGGACCTGCTCAATTTGGGCTTTCTGCTCCTCAACCCGGCCCGGCTGGTTATCGACAAGTACATCGGCTTTTTTGAAAACATCGACAACAAGGACTTTATCGAAAACTTCATACGTATGGAAAAATGGATTTTCGATAGTCCCGATGTGCCGGGCGAGACCATCCGGCAGTTCATTGAAGATTGCTACAAAAAGAACCTGCTGATTCAGAACAAAATGGAAGTAGGAGGCAAAAGGGTAGATCTGGAAAATATCACCATGCCCCTGCTGAATATCTATGGCAAGTACGACCACCTGGTCCCGCCCAGCGCCTGCGACCAACTCACCGGTAAGGTGGGGAGCCTGGATACCGAGGACCTTTGCCTGGAAACCGGTCATATCGGAATCTATGTAAGCTCCAAGTTCCAGCGGCAGTTTTCGCCTAAAATCGTCCAGTGGCTAAAACAAAGGGAAGCAACATCCGAGGCCGGACTCGGAAGGAACGCGGAAGCTGAGCGTTCCGCAGGCAGAGCGGTAAAAAAAGCCGAACAGGTAGTCGAGGACCGGTCCGGGCGGAAAATACGGACCGGCAAATCGGCCGGAATTCCCAAAGCATGGCGGCAGAAGAAAGAAGCCCCTTTGGAGGCCCCGCTGCCCTGAAACCCGGAAATCGCCCTCATGAACGATGAGAAGCATTCTTACATCAGGATTGATCGTTCATGATTCAAAGGCCAGAGAATCTTCTATTATTACCTCGAGTTCGGCCAGGACGATATCTTTGATAGCCATTGCGTGGACTTCGGGCAAGGCGGCCATTACCAGGGTCGGGTCCGGTTTAAGGCTGAAGCCTGTTTTCGCGCACACCTGGTCCACGGTGCGGACGGCTATGAGCAGCATGTCCGCGCTGTCGAAATCCTCGTCGTGATGATGTTTTACCACATTGCAGTAAACCTGTGGAATACTCCATTCGCTCATCAACGTGTGTCCCTGCTCGACATGCATAGAATCAAGGATCTCGAGGATAAACGCTTCGGGCAGTGATATATCTTCATTTTCCGCCCTTATGGTTTCAAAAACCCTGAGCAGGAGCAGCTTTCCTATGTCGTGGAAAAGGCCCGCGAGAAATCCTTCGTCCGAGATCTCCGAGTATCCGGTTTTGCGCAGCAGCCACTGTGTGCCCCTGGCGGTCGCCAGGGCGTGTTTCCACAAGACCTGGAGATACACGCTTATTACGGGATCGCGCGAAACATAGTAGTCCTTCTGGCTGCCCGCAACCAGGCAGTTATACACCTGGTTGACCCCGAGCCGCATGATGGCTTCCCGTATGGTGCGCACCCTGTTCAAGCCCGCGAAAAACGCAGAGTTGGCAAGCTTCAGCATCTGGCTCGCCAGGGCCTGGTCCTTGGCGATGACCGCAGCTATGTCAACGATCGAGCTATTCTCGTCGGCCATCTTTGAATACAGTTCCTGGGCAACACGGGGGAATACCGGAAGGTTCATCGACTCCGAGACCGCGTATTCTTCCACTATGTCCAAAAGTGAGATATTGTTTTTACGCATAATCATTGCTCTGTTCCCAAAAGGCGTCTGAGTTCGTGGACCGGTCTGGGTTTGCCCACACGCGGAAGAGACCTGAACACCTCCTGGATAGTGGTCACTCCGTTTGCGGCTTTTACGATCCCGTCCTCAAGGAGGGTTACGAGACCTGATGTTTCCGTGCTGATTTTTCTTATATCGTAAGATGTCTTCTTATTGAGAATGGCGTCCTTGACGGGTTCGTTCAAAATGAGCAGTTCAAATATGCCCGTGCGCCCCTTGTAGCCGGTGAAGCGGCATTCGGGACAACCGCGCCCCAGTTTGAAATTGCTCCCTTTTAAATCGCCCGGCGAATAACCGAGCCGGTGAAGGTCCGCGGGTTGGGCTTCATAATCTTCCGCGCAGTTGCAGCACACTTTTCTGAGAAGCCTTTGCGCGATCACGCAGACTACCGTGGAAGAAATCAGAAAAGCCTCTATGTTCATGTTGAGCAAACGGATGAGACCTCCGATGCTGTCTTCGGTATGGAATGTGCTCAGCACCTTATGTCCCGTCAGGGAGGCCTGAATGCATGTTTCCGCGGAAAAACGGTCGCGTATTTCCCCGATCACAATGATATCGGGATCCTGCCTGACCACGTGCCTGAGGCTTTCCTCGAAGGTCAGGTTTATCTTGGGGTCTATCGAGCATTGAGCTACTCCGTCAATCAGGTACTCAACCGGGTCCTCCACCGTTATGATGCTGGTGTTCACGTTTTCGAGATGGTTAATGGCGCTGTAAAGGGTAGTTGTTTTTCCTGACCCGGTCGGACCCGTAACAAGGATAACGCCGCTCGGGATATCAAGGGCGTCGTATTTGAATCTTTCGAGCATCTTCGGGTAGATGCCGATCTCGTTCAGGTTAAGGAGCAGCCCTTTTCTTCCAAGCAGTCTGAGGACGATTTTTTCGCCCCAGACGGTCACGTAGAAAGAAACCCGGATATCCAGAGAAATCCCGGTACGGTGGTCCTCAAACTCTATCCTGCCACCCTGGTGTCGCCTCCTTTCAGCAATGTCGGCCTTCGACATGATCTTGAGCCTGCTTGCCATGGGTGGCCCCATTTGCAGGGCGATGTCCTTATGATGGACCAGGACCCCGTCGAGACGAAATCGGACCCTGATCCTATCCTTCATAGGCTCGATATGGATGTCGCTGGCATTAATTCTGGCCGCCTCCTCGAGCAGGCCGTTCACCATTCCGACTACGGATTTCTCGTCGGTTTGGCTGGTTTTTGCAAGGGCCTGATCGTGCTCGAGGACACTCACTACTTCACGCAAATTGGATTTCGAACATAAGACCTGCTTGACTTTGCCGAAAACTTTTTCGGCTGCATCGAGGCTCTCACGATTCAAGGGATCCGCAAACGCCACGGTTACTTTCCCATCCGCACGGCTGACAGGAAGGAATTCATGAAGCGAATACCAGTTTGGTGGTATCTTTCTGAGCAGATGGGCGTCCAATCGGGAGATTTCAAGTTCGTAATATGGAAGCCCCAACTGGTAGGAAAGCACCTCTAAAAGGTCCCGCTCTCCTATGAAGCCTCCTTCCACGAGCATCTCACCGATTGTGTACTTGGCGGCAGATTCTTTTTGCAGGCGGATCGCCGTCTCTAGGTCATGGTTGGTGATCAGCCCGAGTTCAACGAGGAGCGCACCGATTTTGAGATTTATCTTGCTCTCGGACAGCGTGCTCTGGAGCTGTTCGGTGGTGATGTATTTAAGTTCCTGCAAGACTTGGGTAAGTGTCTTATCGACCGCCAGTTTCGAATGGACCCTTTCGGCATATCTCAATTTTTCCTCATCGAGATATCCCTTGTTAATAAGCATCTCATAGATTACCCCGACATGCTCCTTTCTACCGGAAGCTGGCTCGGGGCTGTTTTCCATCACACTGAGATGCTCCGCCTCGGCGAGCCTCAGACCTTTTTGGTTCTCCACTTGCACGTCCCCTCGACTGATTGCAAAGAAAGGATATCCCGCGACTATCATTCTCAGAAAGTACAATCGGAACCTTTAGGAAAACACTTGAGGGATTTGGGGTATTTAAGTATGTTAGGAAAAAGCGATGAAGAAGCTGTTTGCAACTCCCCTGAAATATTTCGATTATCTGTCGGCGCCATTACGGCCCTTTTTGCCGGCTCTGGCCGTCTTCATTATCGGCGCAAGCATTCTTTGCTGTAACCTTGGGGCGCGATACCTGTGGCAGGATGAGGCAGATACGGCAGTGCTGGCTCTCAGGATGATGTCTCACGGGCGACCTCTGGCCTACGACGGCCGAAACCTCATTACAATGGACCTCTATTTTCCGGAAGAAACGCGGAAGCTTCCGACGGGCGATCCGGCTGAAGCCGTTCAGTACTATGTTCGGCGGGGGGATTTCAGGTCCGATATTGCCTGGATAGGACAGCCATGGGGACAATTCGTCGTGGCAGGGGTTTTTCTAGCCCTTTTCGGGCATGATGCCTTCGCGGCCCGGCTGCCTTTTGCCTTGGCCGGAGCACTCACCGCAGCCCTGCTATACATTTTCGTGCGCCGAAGGCTGGGTTTGTACGAGGCTGTGTGCGCGGCGGTCCTGCTGCTGGGAAATGCTTTTTGGATCATGCACATGCGTCAATGCCGCTACTATGCATTATCATCCTTGTTCCTGCTCTTGACCCTGGAGGCTTATCTTCGCTGGAAGGACGGCAGGCGATACGGCGGACCTGTTTTCATCGCGGTCGCCTGGTTTTGGTTTCAAATGGATTTTTGTTCCGTGTGGCCGGTTCTTGCGATTCTCGGACTGGACTCGTTTATTTCCAGGGCCCGGCGTCTTCGAGAGACCGCTTTGGTATTCACGGGGTTTTGCGCAGTGACCGCTCCTTTCTTCGTCTATTATGAATTGGCCGGCAGGGCCAAATACACGGCGGCCCAATGGTCCGACGCCATCTTGAACATGCTCTTCGAGGTTAATCAGTTTCAGCTTCCGCTGATTATCATCCCGGTAGTGCTCTGTTTGCTGCTGATGGGAAGGAAAGGGCGTCCCGATACAGCATCGCGCTCCCTGGTCGGATTGTCTCTTGCGATCGTTTGCACCCTCACGATATGGATGGCCGTCGCCGGTCCATTTCCATTCTACCGCTATGTCGTGCCTCTCACATCGCTCTCAGCCATTGTGACGGCGTACGGAATCGTGGAACCGGCGCGGCTCCTTCTGCGTGCAAAAGATATCCCCCGGTTGGTTCCATCCGCCGTGGCGGCGGCGATGCTTCTTTTCACCATCACCAATCTGCCCTCCCGGCCGGGAGGACTTGTTTTTACTGAACAACACCGTCTAAAATATTATCTTTCATCGGTGATGAAGCCGGAAATCGTGCTTCTAACGGGCGATTTGGCGGGAGGGCGGGAAGACGACCCGAACCGCGCAACCGTCGAGTTCATTCGACAGCGCCTCAAACCGGGTGACGAAGTACTATGCAATTATGAGGACGTTCCATTGATGTTCTACCTCACCAATAAGGTCCGAGGCGGCATCTCCTGCTTCAGGGTCACGGATGCGGGGAATGCGCGATTCGCCGTGCACAGGCAAGGAATTGGTTTTTCACATGATTCCATCTACCTGCAAGAGTTCCGGGAAAGCCGGTGGACGCCTCATGTTATTGAGGCGCCCGACATAGTCTGGGGCAATTGCCCCGACCCGCGGTTTCACCACAAGCTTTTAGCGGCCGGATCACCACCCCTGACGATTTTCGAGCGGGTGTCGCAATGAAAAATCTACTACTTGACCGCATCCTCGACGTTTTGTAAAAGCGAAACGGAGGCGTTCTCCCCGCCATTGGCAGACGGGTGGAATCGATGGCGTAGCCTATGTTCAAAGACAAAAAGGTCGTCGTGGTCATGCCGACCTACAATGCCGAGAAAACATTGACGCAGACTCATGCGGAGGTGCTGGCGCAGGACTGCGTCGATTTGATAATCATTGTGGACGATTTAAGTCACGACGGGACGATCGAGATCGCCAAGGGCCTCTCCAAGACCAAGGTGTACACCCACGAGAGCAACAGGGGCTATGGCGGTAACCAGAAGACCTGCTATAAGCGTGCGCTGGAAGAGGGAGCGGATATCGTCATCATGGTCCATGCCGATTACCAGTACACTCCAAAACTCATCCCATCCTTCGTTTCGATGATCGGCAGCGGCCTTTACGACTGCGTGCTCGGCTCCAGAATTCTCGGGGGATATGCCCTGAAGGGAGGCATGCCCTGGTGGAAGTTCGCGGCCAACAGGGTCCTCACCTTTTCAGAAAACCTTCTTATCGGCGCGAAGCTTTCGGAGTATCATACCGGGTATCGGGGCTTTTCCAGGAGGTTACTCGAAAAGATCCCATTTCAAGCTAACTCGGACGACTTTGTTTTCGATAACCAGATGATTGCCCAGGTTCTGTGGCTTGGATTCCCGGTTGCCGAAGTCAGTTGTCCGACAAAGTATTTCGACGACGCCTCCTCAATCGACTTTTGGCGAAGCGTGGCGTATGGCATCGGTTGCCTCAAAACCGCATTTGAGTTTCGCCTGGCAAAAATGAAAGTTATTAATTCAGACCTCTTTCGACTACCGGAATCTTGAATGAAAATGATGAGTTCGAAATCGGAACCCTGCCAAAGGATCGAATCCTTTCGGAGCAGGGCATTTATAAAGGCGTCCGTTCTGCTGGTTGCAGCAGGGATTGCGGTCTGCATTATAGAGTTTACCCCCCTGAAGGTATACCTGAATCCCGAACAACTCGAAAAAATCATCAGCGGAGCCGGTATATCGGGCCCTGCCCTGCTGGTGATCTGCACTGCGGTGGGGACTTGTCTTTTTGTCCCGGGAACCCTTTTCGTCGGGATCGGCGCGGCTGTGTTCGGTCCTTGCCTGAGCTTTGCCTGCGTGTTGCCGGGGACCATTGCGGCCGCGGCGATCTCTTTTGCGATAGCCCGATGCCTGGGACGGGATTTCGTGGCCTCCCTCATTGGAGACAGGCTCAAAAACTACGACGACTCGATCCGCCGTAATGGTTTCAAAACGGTTCTTTTCCTCCGGCTTATGTTCGTTCCCCTTGCGCCGTTGAATTTCGGCATGGGACTGACCAGGGTCCGGTTTTGGGACTACCTTTCCGCCACCGCCCTTGGCGAAGCCATAACCACTTTCGTTGTTGCTTTTTTCATCGGCGCACTACGAGATATCTGGATTTCGGGAGACTGGGGCCGGTTGTTCTCAATCAGGCTGGTTTTATCTTCCGTCTTTCTCATGGCACTGGTGCTGGGTTCAAACATGGTAAGGATTAAATTCGAAAGAAACAAAACCCCGGCGGGTGAGGCCGTCAACCTCAAGTGAACCTGTCTAAAACGAAAGCTTGCGATTGAAAGGTCGTTATTTCACAGCCGATCTGCATTTTTTTCTAACCATGGCAGTATTGGCGGCGGCCGTTGCCGCTATTGTGATCATCCGGTTTCAGGCTGCGCCGGCGCCGCTGGAGCGGGATGAAGGGGAGTACGCCCTGATGGGCCAACTCATCCTTGACGGAACGCCGCCCTACCGTGAAGCGGCAAGTATGAAGCCTCCCGGTGTCTATTATGCCTACTCGGCTATTCTGGCTGTTTTTGGGCAGACGGTCACAGGCATTCGCCTGGGTCTCATGGCCGTCGGCTTGATCTCGACTGTGATCCTGTACCTGATCGCAATACGTTTGCTGGACGCATCCGGCGCGGCCCTGGCCGGGGCAGCCTTCATCGTCATGTCCGCGGACACCGCCGTTTTAGGTCTTTTTGCGCATGCAACGCATTTTGTAGTGCTGTTTGCACTGGCCGGAACATGGCTGCTTTTGCAAAGCTCGGTTTCGAAACATCGAACGCCTTTTTTGTTTGGAGCAGGCATCTGCCTTGGACTGGCGTTTCTGATGAAGCAATCCGGCGTTTTTTTCGCTCTGTTTGGAATGCTTCTGGTCGTATTTGACGCTCTGCGCGGCCGCCCCATTGATTGGCGAGGTCTTTTTGTGGATTTGTGCGCGTTGGCGGGTGGGATCATGTTGCCCTGCGCTGTGGTCCTGGCCCTCATGGCATACCAGGGCGTGCTTGGCGGATTTTGGTTCTGGACGGTTGAATACGCCCGCGCCTACGCATCGGAGGTGGATCTACAGACGGGCACCCGGCTTTTTCAGTCGGGAATCGACCCCGTCGTTCGAAATAACAAGCTGATATGGTCGATGGCCGCGGCGGGCATGATCGGCATCTGGTTTACGGCAGCAGGGAGAAAAATTGCTCCTTTTCTGACCGGGTATTTCCTGTTTTCATTTCTGGCGGTGTGCCCGGGTCTTTACTTCCGCCAGCATTATTTCGTGCAACTCCTGCCCGCGGTGGCGCTTTGCGCCGGCGCGGCTCTGTGGGCAACGGGAAGACTTGCAGCCCGATATACGAGCAGGTGGAGAGCCGTCCAGTTTTCAATGCTTATCGCCGCGGCCGCCTTCCTGCTTACCGGGCCTTTTTCCATGGGGCGTGTTCTTGCCGGATTGACCCCGGACCAGGTGAGCCGTTCAATTTACGGCCTGAACCCGTTTCCCGAATCGGTAAGAATCGCCGAGTACCTCAAGGAAAACACGAAACCCGGCGACCGTATCGCGGTCATGGGCTCCGAGCCGCAGATATGCTTCTATGCCCACCGCAGGCCCGCCACGGAGCACATATACATGTATGGGCTCATGGAACCTCAGCCCTTCGCGTTGCGCATGCAGGAAGAGATGATAGCAGAGGTGGAGAAGAGCGATCCGCCTTTCATTGTGCTCGTGCCGATCTCGACATCGTGGCTTCAAAGGCGCGGGTCCGAGCAAACGATATTCCTCTGGATGGACCGGTATCTTGAAAATTACCGGCCCGTCCTGGCGGCCGAAATCTATTCCGATCACACCCGGTGGCTGATGGATAAGGATGCCGAATCATTTAGCCGCGGCCCCGGATCGAGCCGGGTAGTCGTATTAAAACGTAAGAGCGCCAAGTGAAAAGGCCGGTCCGATGTTTTCCATATTGAAAAACAGGCAAATCCTGTCGATCTGCCTTTTACTCGCGGCTCTCACCATCCTGGCTTTCCTGCCGATCGGCGGGTGCGATTTCATCAATTTTGACGACCCTGCGTATGTATCCGAAAATGTTCATATCCAGAACGGCCTCACGATGGAGGCGATCCGGTGGGCATTTACGACCTCTTATCAGGCAAACTGGCATCCTCTGACCTGGATGTCCCACATGCTGGATGTCCAAATCTTTGGATTAATTCCGCGTTGGCATCATCTGACGAACCTCTTTTTTCACATCGCAAATACGATTTTGCTCTTCCTCATCTTTTGCCTGATGACGAAAGCTCCCTGGAAGAGCGCTTTTGTCGCGGCTTTGTTTGCGATTCACCCACTGCACGTTGAATCCGTGGCCTGGGTGGCCGAACGCAAGGACGTGCTTTCGACCTTCTTCTGGATGCTCACTATCGGCGCGTATATCCACTATGTCGAGCATCGAACAGAGGACGGAGGGCAACGGACCGGTGTCTTCCGTTTACCGTCTTCCGTTTTCCGTTATTCGGCTGTTCTCACATTTTTTGTCCTGGGGTTGATGGCGAAACCAATGCTCGTAACCCTTCCCTTCGTGCTGCTCCTTCTGGACTTCTGGCCCTTGCAGCGTTTTGACAAATTGGGCCGGCAGATTCTCACGGAGGAAAATAAGTCATTACCAGGCAATAAAGGAAAAAAGAAATCGAGCGGCGCAAAAGGCCTCAGCGGTGTGGGGCAGGTGCAAAAAACCGAGATGCATCGATACCGGTGGGCATCGATCCGGCCACTCGTCGTTGAAAAAATACCCCTTTTTGTCCTGGCCGCACTCTCATGTGTCGTGACCTGCGCCGCCCAGGCAAAAGGCGGGGCGGTAAAATCTCTTCAGTCATTTCCTCTGGACTCCCGCATAGCAAACGCCCTCGTTTCATATATCGTCTATATCGGAAAGACTGTCTGGCCAAGTGGTCTTGCCGTGTATTATCCTCATCCGGGTCTTTTGCCGATTTGGCAGGTCATGGGAGCGGTCCTTCTGGTTATCGCCGTGACCGTGGGAGTTGTTTGGCGGGCAAAAAGGTTTCCGTTCCTGGTAACGGGATGGTTTTGGTTCGCCGGAACGCTTGTGCCGGTCATAGGGATCGTGCAGGTCGGCAATCAGGCCATGGCCGACCGCTATACGTACATTCCCCTGATTGGGTTGTTCATTTTGGCCGCGTGGGGCATCCCGGAACTCTTGAGTAAGCTACGCTGCCGAAAAGAGGCGCTTTTTGCGTCCTCGGCGCTGGTTCTTTCATCCCTCCTCGTTGTCACCTGGCTGCAGACCGGCTACTGGCAAAGCAGTATTGCGTTATACGATCACGCATTGAGTGTGAACAGCCGTAACGATGTTATCAGGTATAACCTGGGACTTGCCTATGCAAAAATTGGAAACCTCGGGCAGGCGATAGAAAATTATGACCGAGCTATCGACTTAAATCCCGGATATGTGGACGCTTATGTAAGCCGAGGTATCGTCTATGACGAACTTCAGTCCTTTGTCCGGGCAATCGAAGATTTCGACAGCGCAGTCAAGATGGATCCCAAATGTGCATACGCCTTTAATGACCGGGGCGCCGATTACGCAAAACTTGGAAACGGGAAGCAGGCAATCGAGGATTACGGCCGGGCCATCGAGGCCAACCCTGAATACGCGGAAGCTCATTACAACCGGGGCATTCTCTACCAGGCACGCGGCAACCTGAGGCAGGCAATCGAAGATTATGACAGGGCCATCGAGATCGACCCGAAATATGCGGAGGCGTATGGCAACCGTGGCGCCGCCTATTACACTCTCGGGAATCACAGGCAGGCGATTTCCGATTACAGCAGGGCCATCGAAATCAAACCCGGGCATGCAGAAGCATATTATAACCGCGGTGTCGCCTATGGAGGGGTCGGCGACTACAGGCAAGCCATCGCAGATTATGACAAGGCCATTGAATTAAATCCCAAATACGCGGAGGCTTATAATAACCGGGGAATCGCCTGCGTCAGACTCGGAAACTCTCTGCAAGCCGTTCAGGACCTGAAAAGAGCGGCGGGATTTGGAAACGAAGACGCCAGGAACTCGTTGAAAAAGATGGGGATCGAATGGTAGAGCGGGCTACTCTGTTTTCTCCATCCAAAATGTCGAGAGGTCTCCATGGCCTCTAATCTTCCTTTTATCAATTGTGAAAATCCGCTGGTGTGATTATTGGAATAGAATGAACGAAAATCTTGGGCTCGATTGGAAAAATCGGCCCAAGGACCGGACGTATGCTGCCGGATTATGCAAAATCGATTATAATTGCAGGAAAACGCTGGACGGAAGGGATCCGAGTGCTGCTCTCTCTAATTGGTATGTCGGGGTCGGGAAAGTCTTACTGGGCCGAAAAGCTCTCCCGGCGAGGATTCAGACGGTTCTGTCTCGATAGTCTCATTGCTCAAAGACTCTCGGCTAACCTCCAACGAGAGGACGGCAGCCTGATGACCCTGGGCGAGTGGATGGGATTTCCTTTTCAGGAAGGCTATCAGGGGAGGGAAGACCTGTATCTTGCCGCCGAGAAACAACTTATGGCCGAAGTTCTTGACTGGATCGAAGAAAATGCCTGTGCAGGCTCGGATGAAAACGTCGTGGTGGATACCACCGGAAGCGTAATCTATGTTGGAAAAGACCTCATTGATAGACTCAGATCCCTTACCAGTATCGTAAATTTTACTTTCCCCACGGTAGTCAGGGAAGCCATGCTAAGACAGTATATTTCTAATCCGCAGCCGGTGCTTTGGAGGGGATTTTTCAAACTGGAGCACGGCGAAAGCGTTGAAGACGCATTGTTTCGCTGCTATCATGAGCTGCTTGATTCGCGGGAGATTGCCTACCGCAAAATGGCGGATATCGAAATAGACTACTTCACGCGAAACAGCCCCATCTTTAGAATTGCCGACCTTTTGGAAATTATATCAAAGCCGGTAAAAAAATACTGCTGCGCGGCTCGATGACAATCTCGGGTGCGAAGGAACATGGCAGGATCGTCGTTTTCCACCAGGGGGCGCTCGGAGATTTCCTGATGGCAGCCTCGGCGATCGAGGAGTTAGCCGAACTCTTCAGCGGGGCACGTATCGATTTCTGGTCCAAGCCCGAACACGCGGCTCTTCTCAAGGCAAAGAGCTACGCTGCTGACTGTCATTGTCCCGACGGTACTCTTGTCGCATGCCTTCTCCAGGATAGCCTCTGGCAAACCGTCACTCTTCCCGATTTTCTGCTCAAGGCCGATCTGGTCCTGATCTTCGGCCAGGAGGGATCTCGCGTTATGGCGGAAAGGCTTGCAAGAAGACTTCCCGCAAACGTGAGCTGGATTCAATCCTTCCCCACCGTAAATGACGCGGATACGCATGTCTCCCGTTTCCTGCAAAGGCAACTAAACGGCCTCGGGTATTCGATCGGCGGCAAACCCATCCGCCTCTTGCCGAATCCCGGTGAAAAACGGGCGGTTGAAGACTTCTTAAAGGGGCTGGGTATTTTTTCGCCGCCTATTCTCATTCATCCGGGAAGCGGCGGCAGGCGCAAGGTCTGGCCGCTCGGGAACTGGCATGCCCTGATCATGTGGCTGCGAACCGAATTATCCTTTCAAGTGCTCCTGTCCATAGGACCGGCCGACGAATATCTCAACAAGTTCTCACGGGTCATGCGGGAAGCAGGAGTGTCCGTCGTAAGCGGCCTGAGCGCGGTCAGGCTCTCCGCCCTGCTCTCATTTTGCCGCCTCTATATCGGAAGCGATTCCGGGGTCAGCCATCTGGCAGCCGCGGTGGGGATCCCCGCGATTGCCGTCTTCGGCCCCACCGACCCGCGCGTGTGGGGACCGAGAGGGACCAATACGGTGGCTGTGCGAAGGAGATGGGAGGCATCGGAGGTCTCTGCGTGGCGCCCGGGCCAAATTCGGACCGGGACTCAAACCAGGAGCGCCAAAAGCCCCGAAAAGCCGATCTCCTTTCGAGACCGTGAAATTTCCGATTTGGTTTTGTCGTTGGTTTCGAAAGAAAAACCTTTAACGTAAATCATGGGGGTGAGCCGGCCTGTGATTCGCGATCATCCGGGCTGAGCAGACGAGTAAACGCGGCGATAACGGCCGGTTGAGGTTTGCGGATGGCCGGAAATGACTGGTATTGTTCCCATCCCCCCCCAAGGGCCTTATAGAGTGCGACGAATTGCTCCGCAGCCGCTTGCTGCGAAGCAACGTACTGTTGTGCCAGAATAAATTCCTGCCGTTCCGCATCGATTACATTGAGCGAGTCCGTCAGCCCACGTTCGTAGCGTTGCACTGCAAGACTTACGGACCGATGGCTCGCGGCCAGTGCGCTGCTCAGATAATGCAGACGATCCTGCTGGCCTTTATACGTATCGATTGCCGTATCAACTTCTCGAACGCCATTGAGCACGGCCCGTTTGTAATTTACCAAAAGCTCGCGGGTGCGTAGGTCCGCATTGTCAACCAGGGCGTCCAGGGTGCCGAAATCCAGCAGACGCCAGTTAAATGACGGGCCGACGGACCATATTGCATTCTGCACCTGCGGTGTAACTTTAAAGCCATCACCTTGATATCCGGCTGCGCCTGAAATCACCAGATGGGGAAACAAATCCGCCATAGCTACGCCGATACGGGCCGTTGCAGCGGCCAGTCCCCGCTCGGCTTCTCTTATATCAGGGCGGCGGCGCAACAAATCGAGCGGCATACCTGCATCGATTTCTTCAGGCAACGGTGGAACCGTCTCTGGCTTTTCGAGTTCTCCGGCGAGATCTTCCGGGAATTTTCCAATCAAAACTGCAATAGTATATTGGGCGGCTTGGACCTGGGAAACCAAAGGTTGTTTTTCCGCTTCCAACGAAGCCAACTCCCGTTTTGCCAGGCTTAAATCCAATTCATTGGTAATACCTCGTTCAAACCGCTCCCTGGTCAGGTTAAAGTAGTCCAGAGCGACTTCAGTGTTTTTGTCCAGAACAGTCAGTTGCATCTGCAAAGCGCGCATGTCGATATAAGCGCGAACGACGTCGGCAATCACTGAAATCAGTACCGAATTGCGGGCCGCCGCTGCGGCCTCGGCATCATAGGAAGCAGCCTCGATTTCGCGCCGGTACTTGCCGAATATATCTAGTTCCCAGCCGGCATCGAACCCAAAAACCTGAGTGACTCTACTGACTTCTTTAGTGTCATTAGAGGCGACCAGAGGCGGAGCGGCACGTCCACGAGTCATATCGTTTCCCGTGCCTGCGCCGCCGCCCGCGCTAAATCCCGCCGTCGGCAAAGATGCTCCCACAATAACGATTTCCGCCGTCCTGGCTTCCTGCAACCTGTCCAGCGCGATCTCGATATCGAGGTTGTTCCGCAAGGCGCGTTCGACAAGAGAATCCAGCTCCTTGTCGCCAAGCGCGCGCCACCACTCGGCCGCGTCTATCACGGGCTTGCTACCGACATCTTGCGCCGTTTTTTGTGGTTCCGCTGAAATTGAAATGAAACGATCTGGGACTTTTATCGCGGGAGGATGGTAATCAGGACCCACCGTACAGGAGCAGAGGCAAAAGCACGCCACGGCCCAAGGCCAAAAGTTGCCTGGCAAGTTATTGATTTTCGAGCAATTCGAATGCGGCCTTATGAACATCCCCTCGTGCCTCCGCCAATTCGTGAACTTTGACCGCATCACCATCCGCAATCTGATTGCTGATATTCAACGCGACCCTGTCGCCGGCTGAGACACCCGATCCGAGTTCCAATGTATCTCCATTGTCACGAACAATAGTGACTCTGTGGAATTGCAGGTGATCGTCCTTATCGACCAAACCAACCCGGGGACCCTCAGAACGAAATACGAGAGCCGCAGCGGGAACTTGCACCAAGCCTTCGGTGGGAACCTGAAACTCCACATTAACATACATTCCGGACACCAGAGTATGATCGGGATTAGGAATATCGGCCTCAACCCGCAAAGTGCGTGTCTTTGGGGCAATGGCATTGGCAGTACGAGTTATCTTTCCAATGAATTCGCTATGCGGAAAGCCGTTCGTATAAATTCTGGCTACAGCACCAATCTTGATATCGCCTGCGGCGCTCTGTGGAACAAAAGAAAAGACACGGATGGGATCATCTTTTACCATGCGGTAGAGCGGTGTCGTATTGGCATTGCCAGCGGTGACCAGATTTCCAATATCGATATGGCGTTCGGTAATCGTACCGTCATAGGGCGCGATGACCATCTTAAATTGCGTCAGGGCCGTATACCTGTCAACATCCGCCTGATCCAGGCCCACTTGTGCTTTCGCCTGGTTTAGCTGAGCAATGGCGCTGTTGTGACCTGCCTTCTTGGCCTCACGTTCCTGTTCGGACACAACGCCCTTTGGCGAATCTTTCCACCTTTCATAGGTAGTTCTTGCAAAATCGGCATCGGCCTGCCTGGCCACGACCACGGCCTGGGCAGCCTTAAGTTTTGCTTGAGCGGCCACAAGCTTCGCATCCAGGTCGGGTGTTTCGATAGTAGCAAGCACTTGTCCTTTCTTCACATGGTCGCCGATATCGACCTTCCAACTGCCCACATAGCCGTCGACCCTCGCATAGATCGTGCTATCATACCATGCGGCTGTTTCTCCGGGTAGAGTCAGTGAAGAGGATGGCGGTGCGTTTTGAACCGTAATCACGTTGACAAGAGGCGGAGAAGAAGCTTGTTTGAGTGCCGCGTCTGCCGAATTCACCTGATATGTCGATTTCACGTGGTGAACGATTGAAAAACATACGATAAGCGCTACGGAAAAGATACCCGCCAATATTTTTGCTTTTCGTCCAATATCCAGCCTGACGCCGCGATCGGCGGCATCAGGCCCGTTATTGGGATGCACTGCCTTCATGACGATCACCTCTTGTCCGGGTCACCTGGCTGAGCAACAGCAACCGGTGCCCGACGCAGAAGATAGTACATGGTTGGAACAAAGACAAGCGTAGCAAAAGTGGCAAACACCAGTCCTCCAATGACGGCGCGCGCAAGCGGAGCGTTTTGTTCGCCGCCTTCACCAACGCCCAAAGCCATGGGAATCATGCCAAGGATCATCGCGCCTGCCGTCATCAAAACGGGGCGCAGGCGGGTAAATCCCGCCGTTTCGGCGGCGGACCGGGCGCTGTCTCCCGCTTTCATTCGCTGATTGGCAAAGGTTACGACAAGAATGCTGTTAGCCGTGGTGAGGCCCATGCCCATCAAAGTCCCCATGAGGGCAGGAACGCTGAGGTGGGTCTGCGTCAGATAGAGCATCCACATTACGCCGCCCAGGGCAAAGGGTACGGCCATAAGCACGATCAGGGGGTCGAGCCAGCTCTGGAAGTTCATGACCAGAAACAGGTAAACCAGCGCTGCGGCAAGAGCCATGCCGCCGAACAATCCCGAATAACTTTTGCGCATGGTTTCGGCTTGTCCGCTTAGGACAACCGAAATAGCCTTTGAGGGAGCGGGGCGGTCGGCAGCGATGACTTTATCGATATCGTTTGCAACCGAATTGAGATCTTGCCCCTGCACACTGGCACCCACATCGAATACCGGCCTGATGTTGTATTGTGACACTACCATAGGTGCGGTGCTGCGGCCGAACTTGGATACATTCATCAAGAGCTGGCTCGACCCATTGTCCTTTCGGACGGTCAGCGGAATCGTGCGTAAGTCTTGTGTCGAATTGATACGATAGGTCGGCATCTGAACAACGAGCGGGTAACTGACCTGGGTGCGTGGATCGACCCAGAAGTTCGGCGCCGTTTGAGCGCTGGAATTGGTCGCAACCAGGACATCGCTCGCTATCTCCTGCTGATTGATCCCAAATTCGGTGGCAATCGTACGGTCGATGTCAATGGTCAGCGACGGCGCATCCGGGACCTGAAATACATGGGAATCCACAAGTCCAGGTATGGAGCGAAGATCATGCGCCAGTCTTGAGGCCACCTTATAAGCCTCTTTGTCATCCGGGCCGGAAACCCGGATATCAATCGGGGATGGTTGACCGAAGTTCAGCACCTGGTCGACAATATCAGCCGGCTGAAAGAAAAATTGCATTCCGGCAAAACGCTTGGGCAACTCGCGCCGAAGCTTTGCCATCAGAGCCGGAGTGGGCGAATGCTTTTGTTTCAATGATATGAGGATTTCGCCATCCATGGGGCCGACTGTGGCGGAATCGCTCAGGGCAATGTTGATGCCGCTGTAAGGCAGTCCAATATTGTCGAGAATGACGTCAATCTGACTATCTCCGACGATCTGACGAACTGCGGCCTCAACTTTGGCAAAATCTTCCTGTGTCTTCTCAATCCTGGTTCCCGCAGGTGTGCGAACATGAAGGCGCATCAGGCCCGCATCGACCTGTGGAAAAAAGTCGCGTCCCAAATATGGAAACAGGAGCAATGAAAACACCATCAGTATCACGAAAAATGCGACGGTCTTCCCGGGTTGCGATAAGGTCCACCTGACGGTTTGGCGATAGGTTTCACGGAATTTATCGAAGCCAAGCTCGAATCGTTGATGTAAGGTGATGAAAAGATTCAGCTTATGGGTAGGAGGTGAGGAAGGCGGATCGGATTCGTTATGAGCTGCAACTGAGGAACGCATCAAGTACTTGAACAGCACCGGCACCAGCGTGAAAGACAGTACCAGACTCGCTATCAACGATGTACAAACCGACAGCGAAAGCGGCGAAAAGAGATATTTTGCCGTGCCCTGAAGAAGGAAAATCGGCACAAAAACAACACAAATGCAAAACGTAGACAGGAAAGTCGGGAGTCCGACTTGACCGGCCCCGCTGACTATTCCGCTTTCCAGAGAACTGCCCGAACGCAGATGACGCTCTATATTTTCGATTACGACCGTGCCGTTATCGACGAGAATTCCGACTGCAAGCGCAAAGCCCCCCAGCGTCATCGTGTTGAGTGTCTGCCTTCCGATATACATAACCAGTACTGCTGTGACCATCGACAGAGGAATGGAGGCAAGTATAATGAGGGTCAGCCGCCAATTGCCGAGAAACAACAGAATCATCATGGCCGTCAGGCACGCAGCCATAACTCCGCCCATAAGAACACTGTTTAGCGCCGCTTTTACGAAAATCGATTGATCGAAGATCGCTTTAACGAAAACGCCCTTCGGCAGGACCTTTTCTATGTCCGGCAGAGCTTTGCGAATGCCGTCAATCACAGACAATGTCGATACACCGCCGGTCTTGCGGATCGTCATGAGAACGCCCGGCTTCCCGTTGACGGAAACAGAGTTTGTTTGCACCTGAAATCCGTCATGCACATGCGCCACATCACGTATGAACACTATTTTCCCGCCTGCTTCCTTAACCGGAAACGCATCGATTTCCTTTATTATATTGGGACTGCTGTTCATCATCAGCGCGTAGTCTTTGTGACCTATCTTGACATCGCCCGCCGGAAGAATCACATTCTGACGCTGCAGGGCTTCGCTGACATCCGACGCTGACATGTCTCGCGACTCCAGCGCCTGCTGGTCGAGGTCGACCATAATAACGCGTGGTTTGCCGCCATAGGGAAAAGGCACTTCGGCTCCGTGGACGACCGCGAGATCGGGCCGAATAATGTTCTGGCCTAAGTCGTTCAGCTTGGTGTCCGGCAGAGAATTGCTTGAGAGGCTCAATTGAATTATCGGAACATCCGTGGCGCCGTAGCGCAGAACAAGGGGCGGCGTGATATTGGGCGGCATATACTTGAGCACGGCCAAGGCGGTGCTCGCCACCTGAGAAACCGCGCGGGTTACATCTGCACCTTCGTGCAAAAAAACCTTCTCAACACCAACCCCGGTGTAACTGGTGGCCTCGATTTTCGAAACATCATCCACAAGCGAGGCCATCTGCCGTTCATGGAGCGTAAGGATGCGGTTCTGAATATCCTGCGCGTCCATCCCGCTGTACGTCCAGACAACGCTCACGACCGGGATGTTAATCTCGGGAAAAATATCCACCGGCATGCGCGAGACGGCGCCCAAGCCCAACAGGCATATTAAGATCAGTGCGGCAACTATCGTATAAGGATGCTTCAAAGCATAGGTTACGACCGACATGGAATCACCAAACGTCTGAAGTATAAGACGGAACTAAATTTCAAAGTTTTACTCTCTTCGCGTCTTCGCGCCACTGAACCGGCAGAGTAAAGGCCGAAGACGCTCGCAATGTGTTTTTCTGAGTACAAAGTAATCATGCGTCAAATGTCGCTCATCCCGCCAATTTCGTTGGCGCGTCGCGCCTGATTTTCAATTGCGGGAAACGAATTCCTCGATAATTTCAGAGGCAACCCAAAAGAGCGATGTGGAAAACCTCTTCTTGCCAGGTCAGACCTCCCGCTGCACCGTAATCTCGCTGGGCTTTCGCGCCGGATCCGGACGATCGAATTAAAAGTATATCCACAATTTCCCGGAAAAACCTCGTGAAAAATTGCTAACTGCTCGTTATTATTGTCGAATCATCTGTTATTAGGTCACTCGCCTGGACGGAGAACGGCGCTGGCGAACACATAATCATGCCTCTAATCCGGGTCAACTCCGTTAGCTGAGAGGTGGACAGGCAGGGGATTGCAGAAGCTCAGAGTGCCCGCCAATCAAAGGGTTTACAGGGTAAGACGAGTGATTGAGCGCCGGTTCGATCATGCCCGGGTTCTCCGGCTGCGTTCATTGCAGCGGAGATCAACCGTTTCGCATGAAGCTGTTGCTGGGAATGGTCGCAATTGCCGGAATATGGGCCGGAAGGCATCCGGTTGAGGCAATTGACAAACCGAGGCACGTGTTTAATATTGTGCCGTAGTAGAGAATGACTATGGTATAGTAGTTGTTCTTCGATAAAGAAGAAATTTAATTGCCCCTCCGATGAGAATTGCAGACCTTACCGGTGGGTGCGATAAATCAGGGAATGTTCTAATGAGTTTTTTAAGTTTTGGGAAAAACTGGAGGATTTAACATGCGAGCGAGGTTTTTGTTTCCGATTCTTTTATTTGTGTTTCTAGTGGGCCCCTACTTGTTCGCCGGAACGGCCCATGCCCAATATCAATATTTCTGTGCAACGCCCGACGGCCTCACGTATTGGGATCACAATCCCTGCGCCTACGAGGGATTTAAGAACCACGATTTCGATAAAGGACCCCCATATTCTTTTAACCGGCATACTTTTCAAGGTAGCCCCCTGGACGAAAATTCGAGCAGGGATTTTGATTTTGGCAACCAGGCCCGCTAAGGACGTGAGCATCACGTCAGCCGATGCCGGCTGACATCGGTTTGTACTTCAAGCCGGCCGGAGGGATCAATCGACGTTGGATTGCTTCTTACTGGAGGCAAGACAAAAAGGGACGTCTTCGCTGTTAGTCATGCACATCAATTGATTCCGGCCTTTTCGCAAAATCCCCGCATACGTGGGGATTTTGTTTTTCTCCGGAGCACTGTCAGCTTTTCTCCCGAGATAATCTCAACTTAGGGCATCCATGCCGCCGGAGTAACGGCAGACTATGGTTCGGGCAAAACAAGCGGTTTGAATTTAAGTTGATCAACGGAATGGGAAAACTGAAACCATCGAACCTTTATCAAGACCCTCCACGTGTTCGGGAATCACAATATACCCGTTGGCGCGGGCCAGTATGCTGATCGCCCCCGATTTTCCGAATATGGGAGACGCCTCCTCAACGCCTCCGGAGCCACCCGAGAGGGAAACCGGCACATAATCGGTTCTGCCGTGCACGGACGGAAGTTGCCGGTTCAAAACAGCTCTTGCCGACGGCGACGGCTCGTCTTCAGTCATACCCTGCAGCCTTTGCAGGCTGGGAAGAACAAATGCCTGGCAGGTAATGAACGCCGATACGGGTTGACCCGGAAGACCCCAGAAAAGCAACCTGCCTGCTCGACCGAATATGGTCGGTTTGCCTGGCCGGATTGCGACCCCGTGCACCAGGAGCTCGGATTCGGGCAGGCTCGCCAGGACTTGTGTCGTGTAATCCCTTGCGCCAACCGAGCTGCCGCCCGATAGAACGATCACGTCATGATCCCCGAGCGCATCCAGGCATGCCCGCACGAGGTCTTCGAGCCTGTCCGAAACGGTTTGTCTCAATCCGATCAGAGCGCCGGCGGATGCGATTTGGGCTGCAAGGCCGAAGATGTTTATGTCCCTGATTTTCCCGGGCGGCAGAGGGCGGGTCCCGATCGGAACAATTTCATCACCCGTCGAAAGCAGGGCTACCCTTGGAATTTTGAAGACCTCAACCTCCTCTATCCCAAGGGCTGCAAGAACACCGATGTCCCGGGGCCGCAGCATGGCGCCTTTGCAAAAAAGGCCGGCGCCCGGCGCTATATCTTCCCCGGTTTGGAGCACATTTTCGCCCGGCGCAACCGGCCTGGTCACTTCGATTGTAATATTGTCAACCGACAGGGTATATTCGACCATGACGACCGCATCGGCGCCTTCGGGGAGCATCGCCCCGGTAGGAACGGCTATTGCTTTCCCTGGAGAAACCCGACCCCCCGGAGTCTCCCCCATGAGCACTTCACCAGCGATTTCCAAAAGGGCGGGGAGGCTTTCCGCAGCGCCGAACGTATCCCTGGCGCAAACTGCATACCCGTCCATGGTCGCGCGCGGGAAGTGAGGCACCGGTTCGGATGCCGAAAAACCCGAGGCGAGTCTCCTGCCGCAGGCCGAGGAGATGGAAACCCGCTCAGGCTCTAGCGGCCTGATGCTTTTGAGCATCGACAATACGTCGTCGGCCGTTTTGACTTTCAGAAACTTGGCCATATACCCTCGCGTCAATGCAGGCGTGGAGTGGGCGATAACAAGCAGCAACACCGGGGGCACAAGGTCGCACACGACCCCTTACCCGGCGCCCCGATCGGAAGGGGCATAGACAAATTGTAACAATTTTCGGCGAAAAAAACCCGGATGGAGATCCTCCATCCGGGTCCGGACGGCATAAGCCGATCCATTTTCAGGTACTTTTTCGGGTTAGACCGCCTTTTTCATCAGAAGGCCACCTGGACGCGCGTTTCGAAAATGTTGTCCGTACCGGTCGTGAGCAGGTTGCCGTAGCTGTTGCCCGCCCCCAAATTCGAATGTGCTCCGATGGACGCATGAACCCAATTCACTTTCACCATCACGGCTGGATTCAGGTACCAGTTTAGGCCCGCGGTGTAGTCGGTTTCCAGGCCGCCTTCGAAACCGTCGCGAAGGTCGTTGCAATCCAGTTCTTCAATCCGGAAAGCCAGTTCCCATGCTCCTATGCCGCCATGCAGAGGATCGAAGTTACTGTTCGGAATCGGCCTGCCGAAGGTCCCCTGATAGGTGGCAGGCGAGGCGTTTAAATTGTACGGGCGATGCTCGCCGGTCAGGAAATAGCTGACTTGCGCATACCAGCCCCAAAAATGAGCATTAGTGCCGAGTGTCGCGATTACGTTGTCCGGCTTCGTCCCAAAATAAGTAGGCGCCCCCGAGATACCGTTGGCTGCCGTCCAAATGTATTCAGCCTGCAAGGAAAAGGGCCCACACACCATCGCTAATTCCGGATCGAGAATATCCACCCCGTTGGCCAGAAAATATCCGGTGTCGACCAATGGGCTATAAAGACCCGCTTCGGGTGAGGACCTGAAGTCGAGCGCACCGGGGTTACCCTGGGGGTTGGTGGTCGACAAAGCTTCGTTATTGGAACGGAACTCATGGGTGTAGCCTATGCCAAGATGGATCAGCCTTTCTCCATTGTTCTCATACAAGGGAAGGGCCGTGATCCTTCCTGCAATCTGAGTGGCGTCCAGATGCGGCGAGAAAAGATCCGCAGTCGTATCCAAAGGCACGTTATTGGCGTTTAAGGCTACCTGCTGCTGGAAGAAATAGCCCACCTGCCAGCCAAGGCGACCGTCACATGTATTATTTATAACCGAGATGCCCGCATTACGTCCGGGAATGAGCGCATTGACCGGAAGGGCCTTCTCCATGAATGTGTTCCAGTTATCGGAGGTCATCTGTTCGATGGAGATGGGCTCGTACATCTGCCCCACCCTGACGCGGCCGAGATATGGAATGTCGGTGACACCCACCCACATATCCGCGAAAGTGACCGCAGAGCCGGTAGTGAGAGTCGTGGTTCGCGTGATAGGAACAAGAGCAGTACCGGCCGGAGTCCTTTCGACGCCGGTGGTGGCCGAATAAGCCGGGGCAAAATCGGGTTGGAAAATAAATTCGACATTGTTGTAGATGGTCCCGTCAATGTCCAACCTCGCTCTGCGAATCTGGTCTCCATACCCGCCGACCTTCGTCGGAGTGGACGTACCTTTGTACTTGTTTCCAGGTGTAAATGAACCGGATTTGGCGTCTGCCCAGTCTGCCAGGGGGTCATTGGGTTCCGCATCCGCGAAATCTATCTGGATCCTGCCGCCCACGTGTATGTCGAACGCTTTGTTGTCCGAGGTAAAATGGAGGCCGTCGGTCGGTCTCCAATAAGCCCTGAAATCGTTCGGCTGCCGCTCGGGGACCGCCGCCACTCTCTTTTCCACCACTTTCTGAGCTTCTACCGCTTTCTGCGCATCTGCCGCAGTCTGCGCTTCCAAAGCTTTCTGCGTATCCACCGCTCTCTGCGCTTCGGCAAGTTTTTCCGCCTGCGCAGCTTTTTCCGCGCGAGCTTGTTTCATCAGTTCATTGTATTGTTCCTGACTGATCTGGTGGCTCTTCAACATAATGTTGAGTATTTTTTCCGCCACACTCTGATCCTCAGCGTAGAGCGAACCGCCCGTGAAGACCATCATGGCGCAAAGCAGCACCGTCACGGTCAACGCTTTGAAGATCACTTTTCGACCCAATTTAAGACAACTCTTCATACCGGTTCCTCCTCAAAAGCCGATAACTGAACACTCTTCCCTAAATAAGCCCCAACTCACGGATTTTAGTGCTGGTTATCCCTCCTTTCGTTCATGAAAGAGTTTACAGTTCGCCCCTATACAATATTAGAAAAATAGTGGAGAAAATGTATTGGAATGCCTCCGCGATTGTCAAGCGAAAACTCTAGTCAATAAAAATGAATTCTATATCGCTGAATTTTATGGGTCAGAGTGAGTGAATATTAGTAATAGTTAGGAAATAAAGCTGAGGTGCTTGATATAACATGATGTTTTCCATTGCCGATCGCGACTGTAACCACGAATCCCGCGTTTCAGCCAAGCCTGCCGGAAGCGACGCAAACCGGCGATAATGGCTCATCGCTCTTCATCCCCCGGTGTTAATGACCGATGATTTGCGAGGCTTCCTTAATTTCAGCCACCTCGAAAATTATTTCCAGGAAACTGCGGAGCACCCGGTTTTTTTCTTCATGGCGCCAGATAACGGCCAATTCGGTAGTGGGCGCCGGCCCCTCCAACGACCTGTACACGACTCCGGTCCGCTGCAGCCTTCTCAATGAGGCCGGGACGATGGATATGCCCATGCCCACGGCCACCAGGCTTATGATCGTCTGGGTGGTGCGCGCCTCCTGAACGATCTGCGGAAAAAATCCGGCCCCGGTGCAAATGCTTATGAACTGATCGTAGAACCCCGGCGCGAGATGGCGTGGGACCTGCAGGAAAGGTTCCCCGGCAAGAGCCTTCGGCGAAATCTTTTTCTGCCTTGCCAGCCGGTGCGTTTGCGGCAAAACGACTACCAGGGGCTCCCGGGCTATCACCTGCATGGTCAACGATTTGGAGGCAATCACCGGGGGCCTTATCAGGCCGATGTCAAGCCGACGAGCCTGTATGGCTTCCATTTGTTCCTCGGTGGTCAAATCCCTCAGGACCAGCGAGATTTCGGGATACCGGGTCCGCATGAGGCGAAAAATTGAAGGAACTTTACCGTAAACCGCGCCACTGACAAATCCCACCTCCAATTGTCCGGTCTCGCCGCGTGCGGCGCGCTGGGCCGCATGCACGGCTCGATCCGCCTCGGCAAGAACCTGCCGGGCTTCACGGGCAAAAACCGTTCCGGCCGCGGTGAGTTCTACGTGGCGTTTGGTCCGCAAGAGCAGCAGTACGCCGATTTGCTGTTCCAATGCCTTGATCTGCTGACTCAAGGGCGGCTGGGCAATGCCCAATTTCTCGGCCGCCCGCCCGAAGTGCAATTCTTCGGCGAGCGTTACAAAATATCTTAAATGTCTCAGTTCCATTAAACCTTAGCTCTAGTAATATATTTTAACTATCACAGATTGGATAATAATATATTTGTAATCTTAAAAACGCAAGGTTATATAGCCACCTTTGACTCAGCTCGGAAGCCGGTCCTAAAAGGAGTTTTCTCATCATTTTTTCGCGGCTTCGCGGGTTTAAGTGAAAATAAAATCGGTTATTCAGGAGGATTGCGCTGGTGATTCAGGAGGCCCCGAGACCCAAGACCGGACCGGCCAGCCCCCCCCGGACCGCCGCCCGAAGCCGGGTGGGAACCCTGACGGCCTTGTTTATCGCGGGATTCGGCACGTTTCTCACGGTTTATGCCACTCAGCCTGTGCTACCCAAATTTCGGGAGATCTTCCAGGCATCCGAAGTCATGGTGAGTCTGACGGTGAGTTCGACGGTGCTGGCAGTGGCGTTGATGGCCCCGCTGGTCGGTTTGCTGGCCGATTCGGTGGGACGCAAGCGAGTTATCGTTGCCGCCATGCTGGGGCTGGCCATTCCGACCGCCCTGGCAGGCACATCGGCCAATCTCGGCCAGCTCATCGCCTGGCGTTTTTTACAGGGGGTTTTCACTCCCGGCATAATAGCCGTTGCGATAGCGTACATCAGCGAGGAATCTCCGGGCGGGTCGGTAGGGGCCACCATGTCGATCTATGTGACCGGTACGGTTATCGGCGGTTTTTCGGGCCGGTTCATCGTCGGGCTGGTCGAAAGCCATGCAGGTTGGCGCATGGGGTTTCTTACTCTCGGCTCGATTACTTTTGCCGCTGCGCTGGCCACATGGCTCCTCCTGCCGCGTTCCACGAAATTCGTTCGCCAGCGCAATGCCGCCGCCCTTCGTTCGATGCGGGCCCATTTGCGCAATCCTCAGCTAATGGCGACCTGCGCCGTCGGGTTCAACGTTTTGTTTTGCATGGTCGCCGCGTTTACGTATATTAATTTTTACCTGGCGGATAAGCCCTTTTTTCTTGGACCCGCCGCTCTGGGATTGATTTTCGGCGTATACCTGATAGGGGCCCTCATAACGCCTTTTTCCGGATTTCTCCTGGACCGTATCGGTCACCGTAAGGCGCTGGTGGGGGCCGTGGGAGTTTCCGCGACCGGCATGCTGCTGACATTGATACACAGCGTGCCGGTCATCATTGGGGGGCTCACACTCGAGTCATCCGGAGTGTTTGCCTGCCAGGCGGCGGCATCGAGCCATGTAGGCAAGGCCGCGCGTGAGAGCAGGTCCAGCGCTGCAGGTCTTTATGTGGCTTTCTATTACCTCGGCGGCTGTGTGGGCTCGATTCTTCCCGGCTTTTTTTGGGATCGGGCCGGATGGCTCGGCTGTGTGGGAATTATCATCTCCGTTCAGATCTTAACCGCCGCGATCGCTTATAAGTTGTGGCACAAATGATTGGGCCGGTCATTTTTTGAGGAAAATAGCCGATATGGAGACCCGTCTCGACACGCAAAATGCGCCGATGCCGCATGCCGGCATCACGGTTTTTAAAATACTTGGCGCAATCAGCCTGTCTCATTTTCTGAACGACATGCTCCAGTCGCTGATCCTGGCAATCTATCCGCTTTTAAAGAGCACCTTTTCCCTCAGTTTCGCCCAGATAGGACTGATAACCCTGACCTACCAGGTCACAGCATCCGTGTTCCAGCCCCTGGTTGGACTCTACACGGACCGCCATCCGAAGCCGTATTCTTTGTCCATAGGCATGGGATGCACCCTTTTGGGCATTATCACCTTTGCCTCGGCGCAGACCTATTTGGTGCTGCTTGCCGGAGCCGCCATGATCGGCAGCGGCTCATCGATTTTCCATCCGGAGTCATCCAGGGTGGCCCGTATGGCCTCCGGGGGACGCTACGGTCTGGCGCAGTCCATTTTTCAGGTAGGCGGCAATGGAGGCAGCGCCGCGGGACCGCTGCTGGCGGCATGGTTAATCATTCCCAGGGGCAGGAGCTGCCTGGGCTGGTTCTCGATTATCGCTCTGATTGCCATGATGGTCTTATGGCGGGTTGGAAATTGGCGCAAGCGCCGGCAGGCGCAGTGGAGCCAGCCGGCCAAACCGGGGATCGCTCAGGCGCCGGTGGCCTCGCGTTCCGTCGCCGGCGTGATCGCAATTCTCTTGATACTGATTTTCTCTAAATTTTTCTACCTCGCCAGCCTGAACAGTTATTATACGTTTTATCTCATGTCTAAATTTCATCTTTCGGCACAATCCGCGCAAGTTTACCTTTTCCTGTTTTTGTTCGCGGTGGCCGCGGGGACCCTTCTGGGCGGGCCGATCGGCGATAAAATCGGCCGAAAACGCGTGATCTGGGCTTCCATTGTGGGGGCCACTCCCTTCACCCTGACCCTTCCTCACGTAAACCTGGCCTGGACTGCGGTTCTGACATTCCTGATCGGCCTGATAATAGCATCGGCTTTTTCCGCGATTCTCGTCTATGCGCAGGAACTGGTACCCGGCAAAGTAGGAACTGTGTCCGGACTGTTTTTCGGATTTGCGTTTGGGATGGCTGGAATTGGAGCGGCGGTTCTGGGGAAAATCGCGGATGCTCGCGGGATTGAATACTTATACAGAGTTTGTGCCTACTTGCCGTTGCTTGGAATGTTTGCGGCCTTCCTCCCGGATATCGGGAAAAAGCGGGAATAAACCCGCTTCATCTTTTCTACCGATTTCTTATGCCCAATTCCCGGCTCTTTTCCCACCTTACTCGATAAAAGTTTTCAGACATGCCTGCCTGTTCGGATTTTTCAGCTTGCGAAGGGCTTTTTTCTCGATCTGTCGAATCCTTTCCTTGGAGACATGAAAAATCTTCCCGATCTTTTCCAGCGTCTCAGCCGGCTGGCCGTCAAGGCCGAACCTCAGCCGCAGTATTTTTTCCTCCCTGGGCTGCAGGGTCGCCAGCAAGGCTCGTGTGACTTCGGCCAGTTCCCTGTCCGAACACTCATCGACCGGAGAGAGCGCCCTTTCGTCTTCAAGAAAATCACCCAGCCGCTGCTCGTCTTCCCCTATGGGGGTCTCAAGAGATATCGGTTGAGCAGCCAGAGTAAGCACCATCTGCACCTTTTCGACCGGCAACTTCGAGCGCTCCGCGATCTCGCCGGGCGAAGGTTCACGCCCCAGTTCCTTGAGCAGTTCGTAGTAGACCTTGAAAAAAAGGTTCTTCAACTCTATGAAATGCACCGGCAGACGGATTGTTCTCGTTTTGTCGTAAATGCCTCGAATTATACTCTGCCGGACCCACCACGTCGCATAGGTGCTGAACCGGTTTCCCTTGGTGTGGTCGAACCGGCCGACAGCCTTGAGCAAACCGAGGTTCCCTTCCTGGATCAGATCGTCAAAGGTCATGCCCCGGCCCCTGTATCGCTTCGCTATGCTCAACACCAGTCTGAGGTTAGCCCTTACCATTTCCTGCTTTGCGGTGTCTACCGCCCTCATGATTGCCTGCACTCTGGCCAGTGAAGCCAGGTAGACAACATTTTCCGGGTGCTCGACCGTGACGCGCTCCAGGGTGCGCACAATGACTTTGAGTACCTTATCCCGTACGCCGGGGAAGGTGTTTTCGTGTTCGAGGAGCTTTTTTACCTTATCATTGAGGTCCGCCATCGTTCTGTTTTCATCGGATGCATGCTCCTCGACGATGCGCACCAGTTCGTCCTGTCCATGCCTGATTATCTGTGCAAGCTCGGTTTCACGTTCCTGGGTCAGAAGGGGATAGCTCGACACCTCCTTGAGATAACAGGTAATGTGGTCTTCTTCGAAATCTTCTATAGGGACCGCGGCAGCTTCCGTTTCGACATCCTCTTCCTCTTCCACTTCCACTTCAGGTTCCACCCCCGAGAGCACGGCGACATCCGTCCTCTCGCTGGACTCGGCACGCTCGACGCGCTCCAGGTCCAATTCAGAATCGTAAAATCGGCTCTCCATAACCTGCCCTCCGATCAGGCCTTCGAAATCCTCCTCCGAACCGGGCTTTTTCAGGTAATACTCCAAAGGAAGGCACTTATCAGAGCTATAAGCTTTCATCTCGATCTCCTTTGCGGGAGCCCGTAAAAACCGCCCGGGCCTTCTGCCGCACCCCTGCTGTCGTAGAATATACTTCACCCGTTCGGTGAGGGTTCACCGCCCGCGAACGGTTTGACATCAAACAAGCTAAGATATTTTGAGTGCTTAGTCAATAGTTAGTAATTGATCGTTAAAAATGTAACATACTATTTGCATCCCTATGCGCTTTCTGGTTGAAAATATGGGCGCAGGCTAAATATGTATTTCGACGATATCGCCATCACGCAGTACATAATCGCGCTGGACCGGTTGCCCGTCGAATACGGATTTCCCCCATACCTTTGCAAATTTGAGCTTCGATACGAAATCCTTGTGAATCTCTTCGGCAAGCTCTTCAAGGGTGCTGTCTTGGCGCAGAACGAAAGGCGATTTCAGATCGGGGTCCTTGCCGGGAGATTTTGTGTAGACCCGGATTATGCCGGCCATCTCATAGATTTTCCTGAGAAATTCCAGCAAATTGTATCCGGTCCGGATCGAAATGGGGACCGACGGGAGTCTCAGTTCGCAAAGTTCCTGAAAAACCAGGTAATCCTCAAGGGCTGAATCGTCATCGACTTTGTTGACCGCCAGGAGCATCTGTTTGATAAAAGGGGCCTTTTTCAGGTCCGCATCAATGGGCATTCCGGGCGGATAAATTCTAAGCCCTCTCAGGAATGTGAGAACGTCTTCCGTCTGCTGGAGCGGATCACCCCGAATATCGAGCACCCCCACTATGATATCGGTGCGCCTGAGCAGGTCTGAGAATCCGGGGTCGATGAATTCGGTGGGAACAGGAGGAGTGTCGATGAGTTGGAACTGGATGTTTTCAAAACAGGCCATGCCCGGAGTGGGCTTCCACGTCGTATGGGCAAAGTCCGCCACCTCGGGTTTGGCGTTCGTCAATGCGGCGACAATGGACGATTTCCCCACATTTGGAACGCCGACAATAATGGCCTGAGCTGCTCCTTCTTTATCGATGCTATAGGCCGTGACTCCTTTTGCCGAACCTTTTTTCTGCCGGTCCTCGGATTTATGTTTGGCTATTCTCTTGCGCAGATCCGCCCTGAGCTTATCCGTACCCTTATGCTTGGGCATGATGGTAAGCATCTCTTCCAGGGCTTCTATCTTTTCCTCGGGAGTTTTTCCTTCTCTGTAGCGTTTTTCGGCTTCAAAATAAGGGGGAGGCAAATTGGCTGGCATGTCACTCTCCCTTTGCCCGGCCGGCTGATTAGATTAGAATGTCAAAAAATCCGTTCCGTTCAGGAGAACCGAAATGCTTTGTAAAAAGTGCAGCAAAGAGCTTCAACTCGTCAAGACATGACGCAAGGTTTACCTGCGCTGCCGTGCATGCGGCGCAACATACAGCATATGGGATTTTCGCGCAGAAATCACGGACGAACTGGAAGAAGCGATCTCTAATTACAGCGTGGACAGGCTTTGAAGCTTTGAGGTCGAGAAAACCGGATTCACCGGTTTTCGGGCTTCGGCTCTTTCGAAAGCCCCGGGCAGGATCGGGACAAAGAGATTGTGTCGCAATTCGGAGATGCCTCGGGAAGACCGATGGAGCCAAGTTTTTCTTCCCCCTTTATAAATGGGGATCGAGGGGGATTTTAAAGGCTTGTAGGACAGGAGAATCAAAATCCCCCCTGCCCCACCCCTGCCCCCCTTTAGGAAAAGGGGGAAATACGAAGCATATCACGTTTGCGGCACAGCCTCAGAGTCGGGGTCCTGCCCCGTTTTCACGCTTCGAGTTTTTCGCGGATCAGCTTTTCTGCAAGACTGAGAGCATCACTGAGTTTATCGGGCCTGTTTCCTCCGGCCTGGGCCATATCGGGGCGTCCGCCGCCGGAGCCGCCAACTTCCCTGACCACCTCTTTTATGAGATTCCCGGCGTGCAGCTTCGACGTAAGCCCCTCGGTCACCCCGGCAAGCAGGAAAACCTTTTCCCCCGAAACGGCCCCGAAGACAGCCACTCCGTTTTTAAACTTCTCCCTGAATTTATCGTTCATCTCGCGAAGGATCTTCGGATTATCGGCTTCGATTTGTGCAACCAAAATCCGCACGCCTTCTATTTCCGCGCTCCGGTCGAAAAGATCGGCCGAGCGCCTTCCTGCCGCAGAGGCTTTGAGCGCTTCGAGTTCTTTTTCCATTTGCCGTTGCTGGGTAAGTATCTTTTCGATGCGATCGGCCATCTCTGGAGGTGCAACCTTCAGCAAGGTCGCGGCGCGCTCCACGATTTGCCTCAGCCTGTTCAGATACTCGAACGCTCCCCGCCCCGCAAGCGCTTCGATCCTACGAACTCCTGCGGCTATGCTTGTCTCCTGAAGGATCACAAAAATTCCCAGGTCTCCAGTCGAGTGCGTGTGCGTGCCGCCGCAAAGCTCCCGGCTGAAACCCGGAATCTCGACCAGCCGGACACGGTCTCCGTATTTTTCTTCAAAAAGAGCCATAGCCCCGGTCTTGAGCGCTTCCTCCAATCCCATGACCCGGACGCTGAGGCGTTGATTTTGACGAATTTCATCGTTTATCAGCCGCTCGATCTCGGCCAGTTGTTCCGGAGTCAGCGCGGCGTAATGGGTGAAGTCGAACCGGAGGCGGTCCGGCCCGACGAGCGACCCGGCCTGCTTCACATGATCGCCCAGTACCTTGCGAAGGACCGCATGAAGGATGTGCGTGGCGGTGTGGTGGATTTCCGTGTCCTTGCGAAGCAGGCCGTCCACACTCATATGGACGGCATCGCCTACGTGGAAAGCCCCGGATTCAACCTTGCCGATATGGACGATTACATCTCCGGGAACTTTGATGGTATCGGAGACGGAGATTTTTCCGGATGCCCCGTTGGTTATCAGGCCCTTGTCTCCCACTTGCCCGCCTGCCGCGCCGTAAAAAGGGGTTTGGGCCGCAATCAGTTCGACAGCCATTCCTTCAGAGGCGGTGCCTATTTCTTCGCCCCCACTGACCATGGCGATAATCTCGGAGTCCGCCTCCGTTGTTTCGTATCCGAGAAAAGTGGTCCTGGCGCCTCTTGAGCAAATCTGGCGGTAGGCGTCCGAGATCTCGTGCTCGCCGCTCCCTTTCCAGGCCGCCCTGGACAGCGCGCGCTGTTTTTCCATAAGCTGGTGAAAACCGGCCTCGTCCACCTCGAAACCGAGTTCCCCGGACATGTCGGTAATAATGTCGATAGGAAACCCGTAGGTATCGTAGAGCTTAAAGATGAGCGCGCCGGGTATGGCTTTGGCCTTTTCATCGCTCAGGCGCTTTATTTCGGTCTGCAGAAGCTTCAGACCGTTATCGAGGGTTTCGTTGAACCGTTCTTCCTCGCTCTGGATTACGCGGTTTATGAAGCCGCGGTTGTCCAACAATTCGGGATATGCATCCTGCATCGACTCCATTACCGATACGGCGACCTCGGACAAAAACGGCCTGTTCAGCCCCAAAAAGCGACCGTGCCTCAATGCGCGCCGTATTACGCGCCTCAGTACATATCCGCGCCCTTCATTGCTCGGCAGGGCCCCGTCTCCAATAAGGAAAGCCGCGGCGCGGCCGTGGTCGGAGATGACCTTGACCGAGACGTCCTTTTCGGCCTCCGTTCCGTATCTATAGCCGGTAAGCTGCTCGATCTTCTGCCTCATCGGGGCAAACAGGTCCGTATCGTAATTCGAGGGGACATGCTGGGTTACGGCGGCTATCCTCTCCAAGCCCATGCCGGTGTCGATGCTGGGCTTGGGAAGAGGCTCCAGGACTCCGTCCTGCCTGCGGTTGAATTGCATGAAAACAAGGTTCCACAGTTCCAGGTACCTGTCGCAGTCACATCCCGGTTTGCACTCCGGCCGGCCGCACCCGATGCCCGGCCCCTGGTCGATGATGATTTCCGAGCACGGACCGCAGGGACCCGTATCGCCCATGGACCAGAAATTGTCCTTTGTCGGAAATTCCAAAATCCGCTCGTCGGGAAGATACCGGGCCCAGAACTTCTTGGCCTCTTCATCCACTCCGAGGTGCATCTCCCGGTCGCCTTCGTGGATCGTGGCATAGAGCTTATCCTTCGGAAGGCCCATATCTCCGGTCAGAAACTCCCATGCGAATTTGACCGCATCTTCCTTGAAATAATCTCCAAAGGAAAAATTCCCGAGCATTTCGAAAAAAGTATGGTGCCGTGCCGTGCGGCCCACATTTTCAAGGTCGTTGTGTTTGCCTCCCGCGCGCATGCATTTCTGACTGCTGGCCGCGCGCGAGTAAGGCCGCTTTTCCTCGCCCAGGAAGGTCCTCTTGAACTGCACCATGCCCGCGTTGGTAAAAAGCAGGCTCGGGTCGTCATGAGGAATTACCGAGGAACTTTTTACGGTCTCATGTCCTCGTTTATTGAAAAAGGCGAGGAAGGCCTTTCGAATTTCACTGGCTTTCATCAATAAAATCTCCTGACTTTCCAAGGCACTTTTAATACCAAAGACGGGAAGGCCCTAGTCAGTCGCTACGGTTACATTGTCAGTGACCGGTTTGAGATCATAAGCCTGACGAATTTTAACCTCCATATCGGCAAGCAACTCAGGGTGGTCTCGCAGGAAACTCTTCGCGTTTTCCCTCCCCTGTCCCAGTCTTTCTCCGTTATACGAGTACCAGGTGCCGGATTTTTCAATAAGGTTCGAGTCCACCCCAAGGTCCAGGATGTCGCCCTCCCGTGATATGCCGCGTCCGTAAATGATGTCGAATTCAACCTCGCGGAACGGCGGCGCGATCTTGTTCTTCACGACCTTCACCTTCGTCCGGTTACCGATAATATCCTGACCTTCCTTTATCGGGCCGATCCGGCGGATGTCGAGCCTCATGGTGGCATAGAATTTCAGCGCGTTTCCTCCCGTCGTCGTTTCGGGGGAACCGTACATTACCCCTATTTTCATTCGGATCTGGTTGATGAAAATAACGCAGGTCTTCGACTTGCTGATAGCGGACACCAGCTTGCGGAGCGCCTGGCTCATCAGCCGCGCCTGGAGCCCCACGTGCGGATCACCCATTTCACCTTCGATTTCGGCTTTTGGCACGAGCGCCGCCACTGAATCGACTACCAGGACATCGATAGCGTTGCTCCGGACCAGTATCTCGGCGATCTCCAGCGCCTGTTCGCCGTAGTCGGGCTGACTGACCAGCAGGTCTTCCACAATGACCCCGAGCTTGCGGGCATACTGGGTATCCAGGGCGTGTTCGGCGTCGACAAAGGCCGCGAGGCCCCCCAGTTTCTGGGCCTCCGCAATTATATGCAGCGCCAGTGTCGTTTTCCCGGAAGACTCGGGCCCGAATATCTCCATAATGCGGCCCCGCGCGACGCCTCCGATGCCCAGAGCGATATCCAGCGACAAACAACCGCTCGGAATGACGGACACTTCCACGTTGGCGCCCGCCCCAAGGCGCATGATGGCGCCCTTCCCGCACATTCGCTCTATCTGGGAAACCGCCGCATCGATGGCTTTCTGCCTGTCGTCGTTAAGTCCCATGAATCGGGTCTCCTTATTTCAGTAGGGAAAATTCATTCCGCAGACCGTAAAACGGATCTCCGCATCCAACGAACCGGCTTACGACCCTCAAACCCCGGTATTAGAACATGCAACGGGGATAATTTCGACCAAACCCCATCCCTGTCCGTAAAATTTATGATTTACAAGGAATATGATTTATTTACTCGTCCAGTAGGGCGGGGCGCCCGGAGAAAGGCGCTTTTGATAAAGGGGCGTATCGAGCGCCATCCGGCCTCAAATCGCTCTTATACAATACAACTTCGGTAGCGTCAAAGGGTTCCGCCGTAAAGTCCCGATACGCAAAAACAATCTGCCGGAGGGCTTCGAGCCGCTCCCTGCCCTTGACGCGGCCAAGAGTGATGTGAGGTTTGAACGGGCGGTCTTCGGGTTTGAAACCGAAATGCGCCATCGCCGCTTCCACGCGCCGAACAAACTTGGCAAGCGAATCGATCTCACCCCGAAATCCGACCCAGATCACCCTCGGCGATTTAATGGAGGGAAAGGCGCCGCACCCTGCCGGCTCGAGATGAATCGGAGGCGTTTGCACAGCTATATCGGCAAGCACCGGCTTTATTTCCTCGATCAGATCGAGTGCTACGTTTCCAAGAAATTTCAGCGTGAGGTGAATCCCTTCGATCCTGACCCACCCCACATGGGCATTGCTCTTTCTGAGTTCCAGGGTAAGTTCCTCGATCCGGCGCCGGACGGAGTCGGGAAGATCGATTGCTATAAAGCTGCGAACGGACGGCCCCATCAGCCCATATCCTTCACAGGAATACCCGCTTCACAGGGAACACCGGTCTGGCACAATCCGCACCCGTAGCCGTTAAAGCCGAAGCGCGACTTCACATAGTTCGCAGAATCGATCAAGGTGTGCCTGTGGCACTTTATCTTATCATGACCTTTCACCGAGATTGCATGAACCGGACAGCGTTCGATGCACGCCATGCAGGCGCCGCCGGAATGGAACAGGCAATATTCGTGGTGATTGCCGTACGGTCTCGGAGTAGGCGCAATCGATATCCGCGCAACCACCGAACCAAGGCGAACCGCCTTTCCCTTTGCGGTGATCAGTCCGTCGCACAGTCCGAAGGTGCCAAGCCCGGATGCGTGTGCGGCATGCCTTTCGGACCACCTGGAGGAAAAGGTGAAACTCTCCGATTTTTCGATCTTCCAATCCGGCAGGAGCACGGGATTAAGGGCTTCATGGCCCTTCTTCATAAGAGTTTCGACCACGTACAGGCTCAACTTTTCGTTGAATTCCTGACCGAACACCCTGTTCCTGGCCCAGCTCTCCGATGGATAGATACTCTCTGCGCGATTTTCCCGCCTGGTCATCTCGGTCTGGGGGAGGACCCAACTGATTACGCTGAGATCTTCGGCCCGGACCTTCAAATCGGGAAAAGCCAGGGCGAACGCCTCTTCCGGCGTCCAGTGAAATATACCCACGTGGGTTTTGAAATCCCGGTAAATCAAATCGCCGCCCGAAGAAAAACCGACGAGCGGGCTGTCGTATGCCCGGTCGTTTGCAGGGTTTTTGAGGGTGTTTTCCGAAGAGTTTTCGACGAATTCTTTTATTGCCGATTCGATCCAGTGTGCTGTTTCGGATGTTTGTCTCATGGCGTCACCCCTCGGGCAATTAGTGGAGTCAGACGGCTCGATCACACCCAAGTTGCCCGTCTCCCGTCAACATTTTCCATATCATTACCAGGGCCGCCTGCGCGGCGCTTTCCTGAATTTGTTCCCGGGTCCCGCCGAAGGAGTATTTTTCGACTATTTTCCGGGTGGACGCAACGCAGGCGATATAAACGGTCCCGACGGGCTTTTCAGGGCTGCCCCCGGTTGGCCCGGCAATACCCGTTATGCCGGCGGCAATCTCAACTCCGGCCCGGCTCAAAGCGCCTCCGGCCATCGCCAGCGCTACCGGCCCGCTTACCGCGCCGTGGGTGCGTAAAAGCTCTTCGGATACGCCGAGCATCTCGGTTTTGGCCTGGTTGCTATAGGTGACATACCCGCGATCCAGGTAATCCGATGCGCCGGCAACCGCCGATATTCTTCTCGACAGGAGACCTCCAGTACAGGATTCGGCAAGGGCCAGCTTCCATCCGCGCTCGCGCAGGCGGCGTCCGACAACTTTTTCGAGGCAATCGTCATTGTGGCCGCTTATGTGACCGGCTCCTATCAGCGCGGTTATCTTATCCTCCGCCTTCTTGATGAGAGCGCGGCATGCCTCTTCGTCCGGCGCGGACGCGAATATCGACACCCAGTTTTCACGCCCGTGCGGATAATAACCGATATCCACGCCTTCATGGCCGGGATCGAAACTCCGAAGCCTTGAGTTCACCTCGATTTCAGGAAGCCCCTGAACCCGGACAATGTGTTTGAGATACGCGCACCTGTTGGGAAACCTGCTCTCCAGGTCCGGAATCACGGATTCTTCCAGCAAAAGTTCCATCTCGTTTGGAACTCCGGGCAGAAAATAGCAGGGAACACCGTTTTGCAGCATAAAAAACCCGGCCATGTCCAATCCGAGCTTTACCGCCCCTTCGGGCAGTTCGGCCATCTTTTCCGCATCATGCGCCCCCACCCCCCATGCCGCAAGACGGACCTTCAGCCAGGATGCATAGACATGATCGGAGATCAGAGGTCTTGAGAAAGCCTTGGATACGGCCGCGCAGGTTCTATCATCATCGGTCGGACCGAGGCCCCCCGTTACGATCAGAAAATTAGTCCGGTTCAGGCATTGGCCGAGATGTTGGATAATTTGATCTTCGATATCCCCGACGGTGATTATCCTGTCGAGGAGAAAACCGCGATCTCTAAGCTTCATCGCGATATGATGGGCATTCGCATTCGGTATATCGCCGAGCAATATTTCATCGCCGATTGTCAGCAAGGACCCGGTAACGTGTGAAGGCTTATTTTCGACCATAATTTCAATCCAGTCCCTTCCGCAAAGCACCCTCCCCGGGGCCGCGCCCGTGAATTGCTCTCAAACGGTTGCTCCTGCTTCCAATCTAAACACCGGTTGAAAAAATCCAAAAATTCATTCGGCGCTCCGGACTATCATATCGTAAATGTCGGGAAGGGGGGTACCTGTCTCTTCTGCGATCCGCCTGCATTCTTCATATTCCGGAATCAGCCGGCTGCTTCCGTTGGGGAGCACCACGCACTTTATTTTGCACGGACCGAAAACCGTTGAAACGGTCTTTTGTTCGCGCGGCAGCTCGATCCTTCTGACCTCCTGGACCCGAATCCCGAGCGTTTTGGTTTCGCAAAGGATCATATCGGCCGCCGCCTTCTCCATTGCCGGTTCCACCAGGACCCGGAGCAAAACGCCGGGACGGTTCTTCTTCATCTGAATGGGAACGAGGCTGACGTCCAGAGCCCCCAGGGCGAAAAGCTTCTCGCATACATAATTGTAGAGTTCCGGGTTCATGTCATCGATATTTGTCTCGATGACGAGAAGATCGCGCGCGGAAAGGGCGGGCTTTTCCTGCCCCAGCCATACGCGCAACAGGTTGGGAGGCTCGCGCTCCGGGTCCGAACCGGCCCCGTAGCCCGTCGAGATAAGCGTCATCGGGGGAATCGGACCGTAGGACCGCACCATGGTTGCAAGGATAGCGGCGCCGGTCGGGGTGACAAGCTCGCGTTCCACGGCCGTCCCATAGACCGGAACGCCTGAAAGAAGAATCGAAGCAGCGGGAGCCGGCAGAGGAATCGTGCCGTGCTGGGTCCTGACAAAGCCTCGTCCCAGGGGAACCGGCGATGCGAAAATTTTTTCTATTTTGAGGTACTCGAGGCAGAATGCCACCCCGGCTATATCGAGGATGGAATCGACCGCCCCGACTTCATGAAAGTGCACGTTCGCAGACGGCACCCCATGGACCCTTCCCTCGGCATCGGCAAGCCGTTGGAAGATGGCAAGGCTTATTTCCCGCACCCCGGGGCTGAGTCCGCTCCGGTTGAAAATGGCCTCGATATCGGAAAAATGGCGATGAGGCTGCTCGCCGGCCGTAATGACGACCCGCGTTCCCTCGATAGCCCCGCGGCGTTCCCTGCGCGTCTCGATTGACCAGTTTTCCAAAGGGAGCTGTTTCATCCCGGAGATTAGCGTCTCGACGGGCACTCCCAGGTCCATCAGCGCCCCGAGGGCCATGTCCCCGCTTACACCCGAGAAACAGTCGAAATAGGCGATATTCATGCGATTGCCCTTTGGTTTTAGAGTCGAACCAGATTGTGGGATTGAATGATGAAAACAAATTCTAATTGCCCTGCGGGTTGCAGGTCAATAGCGGAAATGGGGGGACGGGGGACGGAGGACGGAAGACAGAGGATGGAGGACGGGGGAGGACGGAGGAAGGGAACAGGGAGAAGATAATCCGATTTCCCTCTCCCTGCCTTATCCTTCCTATCACTGTATTGACACTTCAGGGCGCTCACGGTAAAGTAGGTTCTCTAAACGGGGATCTCCTTCCCTTTTGGAGGGATGGCCGAGAGGCTTAAGGCGGCGGTCTTGAAAACCGTTGTTCCGTTAGCAGCGGAACCGTGGGTTCGAATCCTACTCCCTCCGCCAGCGAGAATATTCGGGCCACCCGCTGACAGCTCACGCGCCGGATAGACGCGGTTGCGAGGCGTCATTCAAAGTCGGGCGGCAAGGTTTTGCCGTGAAGCTTTTCCTTGCCGGCGTTATCACGGCAACTCATCAGGGGGCGCCCGGGTTGGTAATTATATTGCTTGTCGGCATGTAATGTTTCAAATTGAAAGATTGTGAAACGAGGAGAGATGGCCGAGTCGGCTGAAGGCGCTCGCCTGCTAAGCGAGTGTAGGGTGTAAAGCTCTACCGAGGGTTCGAATCCCTCTCTCTCCGCCACCCAAAAAGAAGTTGGCCCCAATCCTGAAAACCGGGAGTCGGGGCTTTTTCGTTCCTTGATTTTGATGAACTTTGCCAAATTAGCACCGGTTTCAAAACAGGGTAAAGGGTCCGGGGCACCGCTGCCTGCACGTTTCCGAATGAGTCTGCCTAGCAAGGAAATCAGATGAAAATCTCAAGAGGAATCCAGGGCATCAAGGGCTTGAGAAGGTTTGGACAAATCTCCGGGGTCCTTCTCAAACACGGTTTTGGAGAGCTTTCCGAAAGACTGTTCAGCAGCAGAAGAACGCGGCCGGAACTCTCCGACGGGGACATGCTTCTGCGCAGCGGGTTTCCGTCCCCCCACCGCATCCGGCTCGTGCTGGAGGAACTTGGGCCCAGTTTCGTAAAGCTGGGGCAGCTCATGAGCACCCGGGCGGACGTTTTCCCCCGTGAATATATCGCCGAATTCAAAAAACTGCAGGACATGGTGCCTCCGGTTCCTTACGACGAAATCAAGGCGGTCATCGAAAGAGAGGTCGGGCGGCCGATGACCGAGATCTTCGCCGAGTTCGACCCAAAATCCATCGCGGCTGCTTCGGTGGGCCAGGTACATATCGCAAGGCTCCATTCGGGCGAAAAAGTCGCGGCAAAGATCATCCGTCCGGGAATCGAGCGCCAGATAAAGCAGGACCTCCGCCTGATGTATTTCCTGGCCGGCAGGGTGGAAAAGGCGCTTGAACTCGGCAGGGTCATCGGCGCAACGAACATTGTCCGGGAATTTGAACGCAATATCACGCGCGAACTCGATATGCTCGTAGAGGCGGGAAGCATCGAGAAATTTGCCAAAAATTTCGACGACGTCGACGAAATTTACATCCCGAAGGTCCATTGGGAATTCACGACCAGATCGGTGCTCGTGATGGAGCACATCGAAGGAATCAAGATGGACCAGGTCGAAAAGATCCGCGCGGCCGGAATCGACCCTAAAGAGATCGCGCTGATCGGGCTGCGCTCGTTTTCCCGCCAACTTATGCTCTACGGTTTTTTCCATGCGGACCCGCACCCCGGGAACACGATAGTCATGTACGACGGGCGGGTGAGCCTCGTGGATTTCGGCATAACCGGGTATCTGGACGAGGAGATGATGCGCCAGATCGCCAACCTGTTTCTGGGCTACGCCGAACACGATTATTTCATGGTAATGGAAGCCCTGACGGACGCCGGATTGATAAACGAGGACATGGACCTCAAGGAATTCCGGAACGATCTCAAGGACGTGAGCGAATCCTTCTACGGCCGCTCGCTGCAGCACGTTTCAGCCAGGGACGTCTATGACCAGATGATGGACCTGGTTTTGAAATACCACATCAGGCTCCCGAGAAATCTGCTGCTGCTGCTGAAAACGTTTATCCAGACCGAGGCGCTTGGAAAGATTCTTGGCAGCGACGCCAGTCTGCTCGAAGTGGCGAAGCCCTTTGCCAAAAAGCTTCTGAAGCGCGGCTTGAACACCCAGAGCCTGTTGAGGAATCTGGATCGGGAGAGCCGTACGCTCAGCGGCTACGTTAAAAATATTCCCAAGCATTTGAACGATATCCTGCGGCATACCGCGGAAGGCACGCAGGGGATCGAAGTGCGCCACACCGGCCTGGGCGGGGTACAGACTCAGGTCGAAAAAGGCGTAAACCGGCTGACGGTCGGGATCATAATTGCGGCTTCGATCATTGCCGGGGCGATGATCCTTAATTCGGGCCAGCCGGTCCTCGAGTTTCACTTGGGCTTTCTCGGCATCAAAAGCATATCTCTGACGGCAATCCTGGGAATAGCGGGCTACGTGGTCGCAACCCTGCTTGGAATCTGGCTGGTCGTCTCCATTCTCAGATCGGGCAGGCTCTGAGCCCCGTTTCCTCCGCCGCGAAGATTTTCCGTCCGGGATCGGCGGCGCCCGGATACCGGTGTCTTGCTTAAGTTTGAAAATGCTTGCTTTCAGAGGGCGTTCTTGTTAGAAATTAACGTTCGACTGCGCCCATAGCTCAGCTGGATAGAGTGCCGGACTACGAATCCGTAGGTCGGGTGTTCGAATCACCCTGGGCGCGTAAGTAACATCAAGGGGTTACAGGTTATGCCTGTTTCCCCTTTTTACATGGTGTGCATATAGTGTGCACGGATGCAGGGTAAGAACGATTTTTGAAGACTCCCTGTTCAGGTCCCGAACCCCAAGCCGGCTTAGAGCAATGATTTTAAGGCATAAAAGGTGCCTCTAAGCCTTAAATAGACCCCATTCTTTAACATTTATCTTTACATTTCGCAATGTTATCTTGGCCCGACCCGATTCGACGATTCGGCCCAGCACGACAATGATCGAAATGTATATGTTGAACAAAGAAGACTATGGGGGCTCGAAGTCCGATAGATAAATTTTTAATCGGTTCATACTGACTGTATAATTATTGTTGGCTTGCAGGAGTTTACATTGATTTCACGCAATTCCTTAGATCCATTACGCATACTCTTAATTTTGCCAGAGTTTCCTCCTCACTTCGGAGGAATGCAAACTCATGCCATATATCTATCCAACTATCTCGCATCGCATGGCCATACTATTGAGGTTATGACATACCAATCCGCAGATCTCGATATCTGCAGGCAAGGGGAAGACTATGATGTCCAATGCTGTTTCCCGGTTTACAGGGTGTTGAGCCGCATTGGCTTTTGGGACAACATTCGAAAGATTGTCATTAGGGCAAGAATTTTTAGCCCAGACATTATCTATGCTTCAAACATATACTATGGCGTGGTGCGTGACTTTTGGAAAGTTCCCATAATCTGTCGCTCGGTTGGAAATGATTTACTTCGTCCCTGGATTGCGTATCCATTCAGATTTGGAAGTGCTTTTTTTAGCCATCCCAGATTAGAGTCAATACTCTATGAATGGGTCAAGAATATCGATATTGCAGATTGGGTTGATAATTTATTCCAATCTAAACGATCTTTTCTGGTACATGCATCTATAAATAAAATCTCACATATATTTGCTAATAGCCATTTCACTTATGGTTTGCTTCGTAAGATGGGAGCACATCCGGATCACATAAGGGTGTTGGTCGGTGGTGTAGATGCATCCCGCTTCGACAGTCTAAATTCTAACGTCCATATAATTCGGAATAAACTAAACTTGCCAGTTGACGGCCAGCTAATTATGACAGCTTGTCGGCTAGTACCAAAGAAAGGACTTGATTTCCTCCTCACCGCCTTTAGTCTTCTTATGTCCTCCATAAACAATGCCTATTTAGTAATAGTGGGGGATGGCAAAGAACGAAAGAAATGTGAACAAATTGCATGTTCCCTTGGAATCTCAGAAAGACTTATATTCACAGGATATGTACCGCACGACATGATTCACGAGTATTACTGGGCATGTGATATTTTCGCTCTTGCCAGCCGCACATGCTACAATCGCAATACGGGTACAAAGGATGTTGAGACGATGGGCCGTGTTTTATGCGAAGCGAATGCTTCTGGTATTCCTGTCATAGCGACCAATTCAGGCGGTATCCCAAGTGTCATAACTCACGAGGTCAATGGTCTGCTCTTTAGAGAAGATGACCTGGAGGATTTCTTGAAACAGATGTTCAGGCTACAGGAAGACAGTACTCTTTGCCAAAGTTTAATACGGAACGGCAGGGAAAGAGCGAAGGAACACTTCGATTGGTCTGTTTTATTGCGTGAGCATGAAGCCATCTTCAAAGAGATATGAATGAATGGAAGAACAATAGCTAACAAAAATCAGCAACCCAGTACCAGGTAAACATGCACTCTGCGGCTACCACAATGTCTTCACGATAGGGAGCAAGGAGCTTGAGAAAAGCTTCAGGGTCGGTATCCAGGTTTCGGTGTGCCACAATCTCTCCGCCGCCGTTGAGTGCACACATGTACATTTTCTTTGTGCGCAGATCGATTTCACAATAATGTTGGTGCTCTTGGTATAGAATTTCATCCGGTTTCCTCCTTTTTTATTCGTTGATGTTTGTCCACTTTTCGCAAAGCGACTATAACACCGACTAAGGAGGAGGCCTTTCATTGGGAAGAATTCGGAAAGGAAAGAAAGAAGAAAAGCAGCAGTGCGACTGCTGCGAGGTTTTCCTTTTTCAACGGCATAGTCGGTCCTCCTCTCTATTAGGTTAAATCATTTATTGGCTTTCACACTCCACGACAGAGTTCCGCTGTAGGGGAACGAAACCGGTTCGGTCTGGGGTTTCCCATTGAGGGGGACCGAGAGCTCAAATTGGTTTCCCTTAGTGAAGTATTGCTGCACCAGGGAAGCTCCAGGGCCGCACGGCGCCCCTGGACAGCATATCGTCCAGACATCCGGCACTTCCGTCAATTCCAGATGTCCATAAATTACTCCATTACTGACGGTCCCCGAGAACTGATATGTGTAGGAACCGGAGGCTTGCACCTTGCATACGGCACCCGCGTCGCTGGTGAACTCGCCGCCTCCGGTGAAGGTACTGTTTCCATAGCACACCGGGCCGCCCGTGACATCGGAACAATCAACTTCGAGCAGGGGCGAGGAGCCCTTTTTTGAGTAGTTGACCAGATTGAAGGGAATGGAGCCGCTTTCTTTGTAATCCCAGTTCGCATAGCCGTGTTGAAAGCTGATATTATTGGAAATCGCGAGAGCATAAGTTCGATGGGGGACCAAATCGGCGGTCAGCGGCACAATTATCTGAGGGACCGAGGGGTCGTTGGATTTGATTTTAGCGCTGGCGCTGATCGTTTTGCCGGACCCGGCCTGCGGACCGGCCGATTCCGCCGCTTCTACCGATGGTTCCGCCACAGTCCCTTCCGACAATGCGGCCTGTATCCCGGCCGCTGTTGGCGTTATCGTGAATTTGACATTCACGCTTGTATTCGGTTTGACCGTGATCAGAGGTTTGTCAACGGTAAATTCGGTGCCTTGCAGGCCGGTGATGCCGGCGACAAGGTTCGCATTACCGGTATTGCCGATCTTTAGTACATGGGATACTTTCTCTCCCGCCGTAACATCGCCGAAATCCAGTTTATTCTTTGGAGAAACGGTTATGTGAGGTTCTTTTGCAGCGAATCCGGCGGTTACTGTCACGTTCGAACTCATAACGACCGTGCAATCGCCGTTCCCGGAACAACCGGCGCCGGACCAGCCGGTAAAGACGGAATTAGAGTCCGCTTTAGCCTTTAGAGTTATTTTCTCGCCTGTCTTGATGAACGAATGACTGCAGGAATTGCTGCAGTCGATCCCGGCGGGACTGCTGGTTACCGTGCCGTGGCCGGCGCCGGTCAATTTTGTGGTCAACGTAAAAGCATGAGCAGTTCTTCCTTCCGGCAAGCAGACGGCAAGAAAGACGGCCAGGACAGCAACAAACGAGATTAGATATGCTGATTTGTGCATCGATCTCTCCTTGTACGGTTAATTCCGACTACTGAAAACAGAAATATCTGTAGTATTTGACCTGGGCAGAAATAGACTGAGTATGGATTTGTTACACGACTCATTTGTAGATTCAAGGTATATTCCGGAATAATGCATGAACCTCTGCGCAATTCCTCCAAACCGCATGTTTGAGATCCGATTTTTGCCCGAAAGAACTTCCTTTGTACCCGTAATACAATGTTGCGTTCAAGATGAAACTGGCGTATAATGGGCTCCTACTCATTGGAGGAGGGGCTTCATGGCGAAGAAAGCAGAGTTGTCCGAAGCGGTCATTGCATTAGCTAAGGAGACTGTTCGGA
>Ga0326728_10001806_pt1 | contig 73839 bp, 67 predicted proteins | sample MB3enrmetagenome_FD_207602 | JGI IMG/M metagenome (GOLD analysis project Ga0326728, IMG submission 207602) | Lab enriched peat soil microbial communities from McLean, Ithaca, NY, United States - MB31MN | ecosystem: Environmental > Terrestrial > Soil > Wetlands > Peat | place: USA: New York...
GCGGCCCAACTGCTCCCAATTCAAAGGAAGCAATCCTACCAGAACTCGCCAATTCTCAAGTTCAGCCATGCAAATAGAATAGTAATCTTCATTTCAATCGTCAATCGTTATCTTAGCGCTTATGGGTAGATCACCCGCCCCGCGAGGGCCACGCTGGGATCGAAGTTGCCGATGTCGCCGTACTTGTCGTAGTAGCCGGGATGAAGCTCATAGCGGAGGCCGTAAGAAAGCGTCAGCCGCGGACTCAAGCGCCACTCGTCCTGCCCGTAGAAGTGGTAGTGCGCGGAGAGGCCGTCGTTGTCCTGCTTCACCACGTCATAGAATGTGGCGTTGGGCAGCCCGAGCAGAAAGTCGGCGAAATCCACGCCTGTAAACATGCCTGTGCTGCTGCCGGTGGCATTGAAGGTGTAAGTGCCAAAGTTGTCAGAACCGTTGAAGCCCAGAGGCGTGATAGCTTCCAGTCTTTGGATATCGGCGCCGATCTTGACGGTGTGGTTGCCCTTGGTCCAGATCAGCACGTCGCTGTAGTCGTAGGTGTTGGACTTGGTCAGGCTGGTCAGCCGGTCGGCAGTGAGGCTTTGGATGTTATTGAAGTCCATCTCCGGAATGCCGTTGTAAAAGAGGTTCTGCAAGCCTTGCCAGCCCTGTGTATTGGTCCAGGCCGTGCCGTTGAAGCTGTCGCTTGCGCCATTGGTGTAGAGCGTGTAGCCGAAACCGCCTTCGTTGATCAGGTTCGGCTTGATGGTCCAGTTGGTGTCGATCTTCAGAGCCCGGTTCTGGCTGGTATTCAGCGCCGAAGGGACCAGCAGTTGTTCGGGACTGCTGGTGGGGAAGTTCTTCCAGGTGAATTTGCCCCACAGCAGGAACTTCTGGTTGGCGCCGAAGTACTGGTCTCCGCGGGCGTCGAACTGGTTCGAGTGGCCGCTGGCGTCGACGTTGGCCTGGTAGTTGGCCACACCGTCATCGCTGTACGCCGTGGGATCGCCGATATTCGGATCGGGATAAAACTGCTTGAGCGTGCTCTCGGCGATGGTGACCGGAGTGACCTGGGTGCTGCTGGTAATCCACCCGTTGTTGCCAAAAGGGTTGCTCAGTCCTGTAAATGCATTCCCGCCGGTTTTGGTCGGAATGACGTACTTGGAGAAGTCGCCCTGCTTCATCAGAGTGCTGGGGACCTTCTCCAGAATTGTTTTTTGCGCCGGATGGCGCCAGCCCTCGTAAGCGCCGAAGAAGAAGGTCTTGTTGTGGCCGTTGTAGAGGTGCGGAAGCACCACCGGCCCGCCGACGCTGCCGCCGAAGGTATTGCCGGTGACGCTGGGCTTGGTGGTGGTGGTCGGGAAGGTGTAGGCAATGGCGTCGAAGGCGGAGTTCTGGTAGTACCAGAAGCCCGATCCGTGCAGGGTGTTGGAGCCTCCCTTGGTGGTGACGACAACCTGCCCCGGATTGCCGAACTCGGCGTTGGCCAACACACCGTCGGCGCGGATCTCGGAGATGGACTCCGTCGAAGGGAAAGAGTCGCCGATGAAGTTTCCGCCGGTGGCGCTCTTTACGGTAACGCCGTCGATGGTGACATCCACCTGGTAAGGCAGCGCGCCTTGCAGCGAGACGCCGGAGCTGTCAGCCTGCATGCCGGGCAAGGTTCCCAGAATGCCCGCGGCGCTGGTTCCGGAGAAGCTGGCGCGTGTATTGACGGGAAGGCTGGCCGCGTCATCGGCGGTAAAGTCGCCGCTGATGGTCGGAGTATCAGTTTCGATGGCGCTCACTTGGTCGGCGGTAACGCGAACCTCCTGCTTCACCGCGCCCACGGCCAGGCTCAGGTCCAGGCGAAGTTCCTGCCGGACTCCCAGCACAACGCCGTAGACGGACCACTTGTCAAAACCCGGCGCGGTGACCTCGACCGAGTAGTGGCCGGCCTTCGCGTCCTGGAAGCGGTAATCGCCGACGCCGTTGGTCTTCACGACGCGAACGGCGCCTTCCTCGGTGTTGGTCAAGGTAACGGTTGCGCCGGGAACAACGGCGCCGCCTGCGTCCGTGACGGAACCGACGATGGCGCCCTGCGTGGCCTGCGCCCGGCTCTGCGTGCAGACCAGAGCTAGCACCAGCAACAGACCGATCGCTGCAAGTGGTGCACGCAGGAATTGTTGCCAGGTTGAATCAGTGTGGTTGTGCATGAGTCACTGTCTCCTGAAATTGCTGCATGTTGTGGTGAGTTCGGGTTATAGGGGAAAAGCACGAGTGGCCGACAGCCGGGTTCCGAGCGTCGGCCTCAGACTATTTAGGCTGTGTTAAGGAAGTGCTTGAATTGAGTTAAAGGCCTTTGAATTTGGAGCGATGAAACGGTTTAGAACGGTTTTCACGTCTATTTAGCTTTACAAAGACGGCGGAAGGCGATTTTTCTTGAGAAAAAAGCCAACCAGCGGCAGTGGTTTTCGTCTACATACCCAGAATTAGAAGCCGCAATAGGTGCAACGCCGGTCCAGAAGGTTTTCGATGCCTATTCGCCTGTTTGGGATAGGCGAGGAACGAGGCGCGAGCCGAAGGAGAGAAGAGCTGGAAACACAGGCGGAAGAGAGGATTCCACGTACGGAAACTCTCTTCTGACAGTTCGCTTGACGAGTATAATAACGGAGGTATTTGGAGGAGATTGATGAATCTCAAATTGCTTGTCGCCGGACTATTGACGGTTACGATTGTTCCGTTTGCGAATGTCCAAGCTCAGAACATGGGAGCCGCCACGAGCGCCTCTAAGGACCCAGCATCGATGACCGGGACTGGCGCAGGGGTGAGTTTTGACCAAATGATGAATGCGCAGGTTGGCAGCATGCGCTTTATGGGAAAAGTGGTCATGGAGCGCGGCAACCTTCCCTGGGACCCCATTCCGGTTGTTGTGAACTGCGACGGCAAGATGCGCTACAACACCGTGACGGACAAGAAGGGCCAGTTTGACATCGTGGCTTCACCCAGAGAGAGTGAGGTTGTGGCGACCAAGCGCGATCCCAAGCACGTAGATCCGTCTGAGTTGGTGGGCTGCAAAGTGAGTGCGGTTCTGGAAGGCTTCGAGTCGACGACGGTGACGATTGCCAATGGCTCTCTGATGGACAACCCGGATATCGGCACAATCACCCTGCGCCAGGACGCGCGGGCGACCGGTTCCGTGGTGAGTACCACCCTGGTATCGGCTCCGCCAGAGGCATTGAAAGAGCTTGAGAAGGCCCAGGTAGACGAGACCAACAAGAGTCTCGGCAGCGCTCGGCGCCACCTCCAGAAAGCGGTGAGCATCGATCCGCAGCTTGCCGAGGCCTGGTACCACCTGGGCAAGCTTGAGGAAGCGGATAAGCCGCAGGATGCCTTGAACGCGTATTTGAAAGCCACAGCCGCCGATCCAAAGTACTTTCCGCCTTATGAACATATTGCAGCCGTGGCAGCGGTGCAGAAGAAGTGGCAAGATGTGGCCGACGCGGCCAATCACGCTCTGCAACTGAACCCGGCGGGAACGCCGCAGATCTGGTATTGGAGTGCCGTAGGCAACTTCAATATCGGGGATAAGGAACTGGCCGAGACCGCTGCGCTGACCGCTCTGAGCATGGATCCCGGACACGTTGCCGCGCCGAAGACCGAAGACCAGTTGGCCGTGATTCAAGCAGCTAGGGGAAAATACAAAGACGCGCTGGACCATGTGCGCAACTGCCTGAAGTACACCCCCCCAGGACCGGATGCTGACCTGATCAAGCAGCAGCAGGCGCAACTGGAAAAGCTCGTGGCAAAGACAGCGAAGTAGCGGTAATCCTGATGTCCCTTTAAAAGGCCCTGAATCCCTGCGGAAACCATTTCTGCAGGGATTCAGGGCCTTTCTGCATTGCATGGCGGATAAGAGCCAATCACCTGTTTCGCGGAAGTTCCTGCTTTCTATTGCGCAGTTCAGCTCGCTCTGCTCCAGCAAGGCGCCGTTCCCGGCAATCTCCCTGTCCATTGTGTGCGCTTTGCAACAATTCTGGCGGCAATGCCCTGCCGAACGCCCGCCTTGCTAAAGTAGTCTTGTCGCCCAGGAGAGTGTTGCCGAAGATGCAGAAACTGTTCCGGTTTTCGTTCGCTGTTCTTGCCGTTCTCGCCCTTGCGTTTCCCTCGGTCCGCGCCCAGCAGGCGACGCCGGACGCTCCAAAGGACGATTACGTCCGCGCTCACTACACCAAGTACGAGTTCCGCATTCCCATGCGCGATGGAAAGCGGCTGTTCACGACGGTGTATGTGCCAAAGGACGCCGCCGCCGGCCCTTACCCTTTCCTGCTGAACCGCACCCCCTACAGCCTCGCACCGTACGGCGAGGACCAGTATCCGCGGCACCTGGGTCCATCGGATGAGTTCGAGAAGAGCGGTTACATCTTCGTCAACCAGGATGTGCGCGGCCGGTGGATGAGCGAAGGCGAGTATCTGGAGATGCGTCCCCACATTGACGAAAAGAAGTCGCCCAAGGACGTGGACGACGCCTCGGACACCTACGACACGATCGAGTACCTGCTGAAGCATGTGCCCAACAACAACGGCAAGGCGGGCATTTATGGCATCTCTTATCCGGGGTTCTACACCTCGGCGTCGATCATCGACTCGCACCCCGCGCTGGCGGCCGCCAGCCCTCAGGCGCCCATGACGGATCTGTTTCTGGGCGACGACGGCTACCACGGCGGGGCGTTCATGCTGAGCGCGAATTTCGGCTTTTACGCTCCCTTCTTCCATCCGCAGGAGGGACCGCAGACGCCCAAGCCAACGATTCCCTTCGACTTTGGCACCCCGGACAGCTACAAGTTCTATCTTCGCGCCGGAAACATCGCCAACCTGGACAAGCTCTACCTGAAGGGTTCTAACTGGCTGTTCAACGACCAGGTCAAACACGACACATACGACGCCTACTGGCAGGCGCGTGACCTTTCGCAGCACATGAAGAACGTGCATTGCGCGGTGCTGGTGGTGGGCGGCTGGTATGACGCCGAGGATTTGAGCGGCCCGTTCAAGACTTTTTATGCAATCAACAAATTCAATCCAGAGACGCCGGAGACGCTGGTCGAAGGCCCATGGGTGCATGGCGGCTGGGCGCGCGGCGAGGGCAGCCACCTGGGCGACATCGAGTTCAACGCGAAGACCGGCGATTATTTTCGGACCAACGTGCAGTTCCCGTTCTTCGAGCATTACCTGAAGGGCAAGGGCGCGGCGCAGCCCAAGGCGGTGGTCTTTGAGACCGGCGCCAACGTGTGGCGCAGCTTTGACGCCTGGCCGCCCAAGGCCGCCGCAGCCAAGACGCTTTACTTTCATGCCGGCGGAAAGCTGAGCTTCGGTCCGCCAACGGAAGAGAGCGGCGTGGACGAGTACGTGAGCGATCCGAACCATCCTGTGCCGTTCGTGGGCTATACCACTGACACCGTGCCGCAGCGCTACATGGTGGACGACCAGCGCTTTGCCAGCTATCGGCCGGATGTGCTGGTTTACCAGACCGAGCCGCTGGAAGAAGACGTGACCATCGCCGGGCCAATCTCGCCCCGGCTCAGGATCGCCAGTTCCGGCACAGACTCGGACTTCGATGTGAAACTGATCGACGTTTACCCGGAAGACTTCCCCGACACTGAGGAGACTCCGCACGGCAGCAAGCGTGTCCTGGATGCGCCGCCGCTGCACATGGGCGGTTACCAGGAACTGCTGCGCGGAGAACCATTCCGGGCGAAGTTCCGCAACAGTTGGGAGAAGCCGGAGCCGTTGACGCCGGGCAAACGGGCCGAGATCGACTTCACGATGCCCGACCTGTTCCACACCTTCCGCCGCGGCCATCGCATCATGGTCCAGGTCGAGAGTTCCTGGTTCCCGCTGACCGACCGCAACCCGCAAACCTTTACCGACATTCCCAACGCCAGGCCGGAGGAGTTTCAGAAAGCCACCGAGCAGGTCTTCCGCCAGAAAGACGCAGCTTCAGGCGTCGAGGTGCTGGTGTTGCCGACGCCTTAGGTCGATTTGCGCACGGCGGCTTTTTGAACTAAGGACCGCCTCGCACATGCCTCTAGCACTCCCGGCAGGGGTATGATGAGAAGCACACGTTGCAGGCTTAGAACACCTGCCCCTTCTGCCCGCTGGCCCACTGCCGTTCCCCGGCGGTTGAGCCCTGCCATCCCCCACGAGGACTCCAATGTTTGCAAGTAAACTCCGCTCAGTTGTACTGCTCCCGGCCGCGCTGCTGTTGGCCGCGGGGCCTGTGATTCACGCCGAAGAAGGCATGTGGACCTTTGACAACCCGCCAGCGAAACAGTTGGCGGCCAAGTACGGATTCACGCCCACGCAGGCCTGGCTGGACCATCTGCGCCTGGCGAGCGTGCGGCTCAACGATGGCGGGTCGGGGTCGTTTGTAAGCCCCAACGGCCTGCTGCTGACCAATCACCACGTGGCGCGTGGGCAGTTGCAGAAGAACTCGACGGCCGAGCACGACTACCTGCGCGACGGCTTTTATGCGGCCACGCTGGACGACGAGATGAAGTCCGCGGATCTGGAAGTGAACGTGCTGACCGGCATGGAAAATGTAACCGCCCGGGTGCAGGGCGCGGCCAAGGGCATAGCCGACGAGGCCAAGGCCCTGAAGGCCCGCGATGCCGAGATTGCGGCCATCACCAAGGAGAGCAAGGAGAAGACCGGCCTGCGCTCCGACGTGATTTCCTTCTACCAGGGCGGCGAGTACTGGCTCTACCAGTACAAGGTCTATACGGATGTGCGGCTGGTGTTTGCTCCCGAGCAGCAGGCGGCCTTTTTTGGCGGCGACCCGGACAATTTCACCTATCCGCGCTACGACCTGGACATGGCTTTGTTTCGCGTTTACGAGAACGGCAAGCCGCTCAACACCGGCAACTACCTGAAGTGGAGCGCCAAGGGCGCCGCGCCGGGCGAGCTGACGTTCATCTCCGGGCATCCCGGCTCGACGGAGCGCGACGACACGGTGGCCCAGTTGCTACTGGAGCGCGACGTGCGCGGACCGGCGATCACGGAGTACCTGCAGCGCCGCATCGCCGCCGCCCAGGCATTCTCCGCGCAGGGGCCGGAACAGGCGCGGGAGGTGGGAAGCACCCTCTTTTACCTGCAAAACAGCCTGAAGGTCTACCTGGGACGCCGCGATGCGCTCGCCGATCCCGCCATTCTGGCGAAGAAGCAGGCCGAAGAGGACGACTTCCGCGCCAAGGTGAATGCCAATAGCGAATGGAAGAAAGAGTATGGCAAGGCGTGGGACGAGATTGCCGGCGCGGAAGAGAAGATGAAGCCCGAGATCAAGGGCCAGATGTTCCGCCGCCATGGCAGCCAGCTCTTCAGTCTCGCGCTTGAGATCGTGGAGTACGTGGCCGAGGTCAAGAAGCCCGACGGCGAGCGCCTGCCGGAGTTCCACGAGGCGGGCCTGGAATCGCTCCGCTATCAATTACTCTCTCCGGCCCCGATCTATCCCGCCGTTGAGAAGCTGTTCATGACCACGGCGCTCAAACTGGGCGAGGAGAAGCTGGGCAAGAACGACGCCTTTGTGCAGGCCATCCTGCAGGGCGGCGAGGTGGACACAACCGCGAATGCGCTGGTGGATGGCACCAGGATGGCTGATCCTGCCTTCCGCAAATCGCTGATCGAGGGCGGCGAGGCGGCCGTGGCCGCTTCCACCGATCCAATGATTGTGGCCGCGCGGCGCGTGGACCCCATCCTGCGCGAGACCAACCGCCGCATCCGCGATACGGTGACCAGCGTGCTGACCCCGGCAGGGGAAAAACTGGGCAAGGCCCGCTTCCTGGTCTATGGCAAGGACGTCTATCCGGACGCCACGTTCACTCTGCGCCTGAGCTATGGAACGGTAGACGGCTACCCCTACAACGGCACCGTCGCCCCGCCCTTTACCACCTTCTACGGGCTCTATGACCGCGCGGCCAGCTTCAGCAACAAGCCGCCTTTCGACCTGACAGCCAAAGAGGCGGCAGGCCGCGACAAGGTGGACCTGAGCACACCGCTCGACTTCGTCACAACCGGCGACATCATCGGCGGCAACTCCGGCTCGCCTGTGGTCAATCGCAACGGCGAACTGGTGGGCCTGATCTTCGACGGCAACATCGAGTCGCTGGCCGGCGATTTTGTCTATGACGGAGCCAAGAACCGGGCGGTAGCTGTGCATTCGGCGGGCATGATCGAAGGGCTGCGCAAGATCTACGGAGCCAGCGCGCTGGCCGATGAACTGGAAGGCAAAAAGTAGTTCAACCGCAGTGCCACCAGCAAAAGGGAGAGCCGTACTGGCTCTCCTTTTGCTTTTTAGGCACGTGCTGACAGCACTCTTCTGCGTGCCGGGGAAACGCCGGAAGCGATTTGCTGCCGATTTCCACTTCTATAGCGAAACCAGAGTTGATGTATCCCGAAACCGAAGCGCTCAAGTCGACGCGACCAGCAGGGAGCGGCGACCTTCGTGGAACTTATTAGGCCACAGTGACTCTCGTTCCGCTCTAAAGCTCTGCTTACCTTCAGCATTTCTGCCCGTATTCCCTGCTCTTTTCCGGCCGGATTCCATCTCTTTGGCAAGAAGACTCCAGGAAACTATGAACTCCTGCTTCCCCGATGCCGATAGACATAACGAGAAGTCACAAAGGTCGAGGAGGGCCGATGGAAGTGGACTTAATTGGAAAGAATAGCGTTAGGTTCAGCAAAGCGGGGCGAAAGTTGCTTCATGCAGCGGTACTGGCGCTGCTGGTGATGTTGGTATTGCCCGCCAAGGCGGAAGACCGCACAATAAGAACACGGGTTGCGCCCATCTATCCGGAGATTGCCAGGCGCATGAAGATCGCCGGCTTGGTCGAGGTTGAAGCCACCGTGGATGCAGAGGGCAATGTGAGTGATGCAAAGGCGGTTGGTGGCAGCAAAATTCTGGCGCCTGCCGCAGAGGATGCGGTGCGCAAATGGAAATTCGCGTCTGGTTCCGGCACGGCCAAGCTCAAAGTGCAAATCAACTTCGCGTTGAATTAATAGCAAGCGAACACGGCAACCTTGCAGGGAGGGCGGAAGACGATCCTCCCTCCCTGTGAGTTCTATGCGGTGTTTGCAGTTCCTGCCCGATAGCACTTCTTCAGCTTTGTTCAGCTCTCGCCGAGGGCATAGGCCGTTGCGGCCTGTCTTGTCCCGTCACCAGCGGTGCGCATTCCCTTCGCCCTGTGCGACCCCCAACTATTTGTGATTCATTGCCGCTTCTGGAGTCTCCAGCTTCTGTCATCTCCTCTGTTCGCGTTACCGATTCTTCTTCGCGCGTATTTCATCTCTTTTGCAAGAAGATTCCAATCGTCTATGAACGCCCGGCTCCCTGACGCCGATAAGCAAAACGAGCAGTTAGGGAGTTCGAGGAGGGCCAATGAATAAGCGCATTTTTAAAAAGTGTTCATTGGGCTTGAGGCAAGCGGAACGGAGGCTGCTTCAAGCAGCGGCGTTGGCGTTACTGGTGACGTTGGCCATGCCGACTCGGGCAGCCGCAGAAGACCGCGCCGTGAAGGTGCAGGTTGCGCCAATCTATCCGGAGATAGCCAGGCGCATGAAGGTCACCGGCTCGGTCGAGATAGAGGCCACAGTGGATGCAGCCGGCAATGTGAGCGATGCAAAGACAGTCGGCGGCAACCGCATTCTGGCGCCCGCGGCAGAGGATGCGGTGCGCAAATGGAAGTTCGTACCCGGTTCCGGCATATCGAAGGTCAAAGTGAAAGTCAACTTCGAGTTAAGTCAGTAACGAGGAACCGCGGCAATAACACAGAAAGGCAGGAGACCCTCCCTGGCTCTTTCTGCGATCAGGCGCCGCGGCGCTTCTTCCGGCTTCCTCGGGGGCTTGCGTGTTACAAGCTGTTTTGCCGCCGGTCCGGAACTGCGCGGGCTGGCAGCCATGCACGACTCGCCTGACAACCCTGCGGGGGTTCTCAGGCGAGAGTGTCCAATATAGTATTGAGATTTTCCTCCGCGGACTGGATGGTCGATCCGCTTGCGCTGACCCCAGGCGGCATCGGAACAGAGGCAACGTAGGTTCCTTCGGATTCTTCGACGCTTCCCGAGTAGCTCTTGCCTGCCACGGTTGTGGAGTAGGAGGCGGCGAGCTTTTCCATCAGGCCGCTGGCTGCGGAGTCCTGAATCTGGGCCGAAGAAGAGGCGGATGTTTCGGCTGGAGCTGCCGGCGCCGATTGCGCGGCGACCGTGGAGGCCGGTAAGGCTGCGGGCTTGGACTGGGGTTGTGCCGGGGTCCACTGGGTTGAAGAAGAAGCGATCGTCGAGATGCCGCCGATCTGCATGATTCCCCCCTGTGATTCCAAAGTGAATCTGCTGCATATCGCATATCGGCAGGGATTGCCTGTCTGTTCAATTTTTTATGGGAGTCTGAGGATTTCCAGCCTCAATCCCGCCTTTGGCTCAAGATGCTTTGAATCAACAGGAATGATCTCCGGCTCACAGTTCCATCCTGCCCTGGCCATTGTTCCCGGCGGCACTTTTTTCGCTCAGTTTTCTCCCTGAATGAGAAGAGAGCCCAAAAATGAGATTGCTGCTCACGAACTTCCCCGGCAAGGACGGACCTGGCCCTGCCGGCAGAACCGTCTGGGCGAAGGGCCCCGTTGAGATTAGAGCGGCATGAGGAGGCACTCATCCGAGGATGTACATTTGCCTGCCCGTTCTGCAGAGGCGATTCCAGTGAACACATGCCCAAGCGGGTCGCAGCTTCCCGCTTCAACGGGCAGTGCAGGTAGCGGACGACGATTATGCACCGGAAAACGCCATGCGCTACCAGGAATGGCACCCCAATTGCTATTACCAAAGTACAGAGCGTGCTTCCTCATGCACGCCCCACAGGGTGACCTCTTGAGAACGAGAGAAGAAGACCAACACCGGATAAGCATGGGCGGCATGGTAGAGGGAACGGTTCAGGAAGAAGAAAAGATTGCAACTACCCCTCTGGGTCCTGCCCACTGGGCTGATTTTCGCCGGCAGGCCTACCGCATGCTCGACGATATGCTCGGCTCGATGGAGACCGTCCACGAGGGGCCGGCCTGGCACGCGATCGCGGATGAAGCGCGTGCGCATTCTCGCGGGGCTCATCCGGTAAAACCGGCAGCCGACGCGAAGTTCCATAAAGAGTTCTCATGACAGCGATCCTGCCCTCCAGTGAGCAGGTTGCGGGCCGGGCTTTGCTGCGCAAAGCGAAGCCCGCGGCGGAAGCCGCCATCAGATGGCAACCATGGCTCGACCGGGATGCCAGGGTGAAGCTGCTGGACGCGCGACTCGACTCGCCGAGGGAAATCGACAAGGAAACAGAGGTTGTTTTGCGTGTCGAGCGGGCCACGCTGCTGGCCGAGATGGGACGCAACCCTGAAGCCAGAGCCGACTATCTGAAAGTTCTCGAGCTCGATCCATCGAACCTGAGAAACCTCTTCGAACTGGGAAAACTGCTTGTCGCGACAGGAAAGCGCAAAGCCGCTGAGATAGTCTACTCCGAAGCCGTGAAGCACCATCCAGAGGACATTGCGAGCCGGGTGAATCTGGGCAGCGTTTTGCTGGAAGGTGACAATCCGGCGCTGGCGCGCATGCATTACGAAGCAGCGCTTCGCATGGATCCGGAGTTTCCCCAGGCGCACGGAGGGATGTATTATGCGCTGACCCAACTCGGGGAGCTGGAGGCCGCAAAAGTGCACCAGCGCAAGAGCTTTGGGAAGAAAAGCCTCTTCCGGAACCCATATCGGGGCGACTCTCAACCCATTCCGGTGGTGCTGCTGGTCTCTTCTACGGGTGGCGGCACGCCTGTCGAGAAGCTCATCGACGATCGCGTCTTTGAGACCTTTGTTGTTGTCGCGGACTTCTACGACAAGAAGATTCCACTTCCGGCGCACCGGCTGGCCATGAACGGAATTGGAGACTCGGAGGTGGCGGCGGAGGCCCTGGATGCAGCCGAAATGCTGCTTGCATCGACGCCGGCTCCGGTTCTAAACGCTCCAGCAGCGGTGCGGGCGACAGGCCGCTGTGAGAATGCCAGACGATTGGGCAACCTGCCGGGAGTGATCGCTCCCGCAACTTCAATATTTCCCCATGCCTTGTTAGCAGGACCGGATGGAGCAGCCGCACTTGCCGGGCGCGGCTTCGCGTTCCCGCTGCTCTTGCGGGCGCCGGGCTTCCACATGGGACAGCATTTCGTGAAAGTGGAATCCGCGGAGACGCTGGCATCCGCTGCGGCTCAGCTCCCTGGACAGGGAAGACCCGAGGCTGAACTGCTGGCAATTGAGTATCTCGACGCGCGAGGCGCCGGCGGATGCGCGCGAAAATACCGCGTGATGATGGTGGATGGCAAGCTTTATCCACTCCATCTGGCCATTTCAAATGACTGGAAGATTCACTACTTCAGCGCCGACATGGCTGACCAAGCCGATCACCGCGCGGAAGAAGCGAAATTTCTGTCCGATATGCCCGGCGTGCTGGGCAGCAAGGCCATGGACGCGCTCGAACAAATACAGGCAGCGCTTGGCCTCGACTATGGCGGAATCGACTTTGGCCTCGATCAGCGTGGCGAGGTGCTGCTCTTTGAAGCCAACGCAACGATGGTGGTCGAGCAGCCGGATGGAGACGAGCGCTGGGACTACCGGCGTCCGCCTATTGAGCGTATCCATGCGGCCGTGCGCAATATGCTGATGAAGAGGGCAGGCTCATTTCATCGCGGCACAGGAGGTCCAGACCCGGCTTCCACCGTGGCAGGTGTTCGGAGTGTCGCCTGACCAGGGATTTTTTGCGAGTTCTTCCTTCAACTCGACCGCGAACCCTGAAAAGAACTCGTTCCAAAGGTGTGTCAGGCCCGGTTCGCGGCCGGCAAGGCAAAATGACCTCGGCAATGCATTGGAAAAGCGTTCCCGCAGCAGGCTGTTTCGCATCTTCCCCGCAGGCCAGAGCGGCTGCCGAGGACGCAGCCTAACTCCTGGGAATATCGAGTTGCTTGGAGAGGACTGTTATCCAGAACTGACCATCGGCGCATTGGAAGGTAAGCCTCTCGCTGAGTTGCGATCCGCAAACATGCAGCTCATAGTCGCTGCCATCCAGAACAGTGGGCATGGAAAGGCGTACCCCGGAAGTCATGCCGCACTTCATGTTTCCGCCGATCATGTTGGCAAGTTCGCCGAGCACGTCGCGCACGTCGTCGTCCACGGTCGCGGGTGGGTCCATGGCGAGAATCCGGCCGGCGAAAAGGCAAGCCTGATGCCGGCTGCACTCGACCATCACGGCGCCATTCCATTCGCCGGTAAGTTGGACGAAGGATGTCAACCGGTCTCCGCCGGGGTGCCATGGCGTCTCACTGCAAGACAGTTCGAGGTCCATCATGGTCAGGAACACGGACTTCACGATCTCCGTCAGCATATCCATACTCACTTCAGCTATCATGCGCATCCTTTCATCGTGCTACATAGACGGTGGCGCTTCCCACAGTCTTCCGGTCAAACCACTCTTCGAGCCCGAAGGCCGTCTCGGCGCCGCCCAGTAGCAGCCATGCGCCTCGAAACATTGTGCTGTGTAGTTCTTTCATGATTCTTTGCTTTGTTTCGTTGTCGAAATAGATCATGACGTTACGGCAAAACACCAAGTCGAACGGACCCAGTGTGCGCATGCTGTTGCGCAGATCGATCGTCTCAAAAGAGGCCATCTTCCGCACCTGCTCGCTCAACTGCCAGTCCAGGCCCGAACGGCGGAAATGCTTCACCAGAAGGGACACGGGCAGTCCCCGGTTTACCTCGATCTGCTGGTAGACTCCGGAGCGGGCGCGCTCTACAACCTTCGACGAGAAATCGGTGCCGAGTATCTGGATGTTCCAATCCTGGAATCCTTCTTGCAGCAGCATCATGGCCAGACTGTAAGCTTCCTGGCCAGTGGATGAAGCCGCCGACCAAAAACGCAGCTTCCTGTTAGCCTGCCGTTCATCTTTCAGCCTCGGCAAGAGATCCGTCCGTATAGCTTCATATTGGGCAGGATCGCGGAAGAAGTAGGTCTCGTTGGTTGTCATGGCTTCAACAACCTGCTGGCCAATCTCCGGATTGCGCTTGGAAAGAAGGAGCGCGCACAAGGCGTTAATGGAGCCAAGACTGAATTGCTTGACAATAGGCGTCAGGCGGCTTTCAAAGAGGTAGTGCTTGTTATCTTCGAGGACGATTCCCACCTTGGAATATACATGTGCCTGAAGAAATCTGTAGTTCTCCGGGAGAATCTCAGTAACTTGTGTCTGGCTGCCCATCAGATCCCTTCTTAGTTCCTTCCCGTAATGCGAAGGATTTCAGGCACAACTTCATTGAGAGGCAGTATGTGATCCGCAAGGCCCGCGCCGACCACGGCGCCAGGCATACCCCAGACCACGCTGGACGCCTCATCCTGCACGAGAACGCTGGCGCCCTGCGCCTTGAGAATCCCTGCGCCACGCAAGCCATCCTGCCCCATGCCTGTAAGAATGACGGCGAGGGCCGCGCCGCCATACACCTCCCCTATGGAGGAAAAAAGTGCGTCAACCGCCGGACGGCATGAGTTCTGCCGGGGTCCTTGATCCAGGAAGATCCGTATGCTGCCTCCATTGGAGGCAACCTTCATGTGAAAATCGCCGGGCGCAACCAGAATCTTGCCCGGCTCAACTGGGCTGTCCTGGTGCGCTTCCTCGACCGGCAATTTGCAGGTAGAGTTCAGGCGATCCGCCAGCAGCCGCGTGAAGAGGGGCGGCATATGCTGCACAACCAGGATGGGCAATATGAAGTCAGCCGGCAACGAGGGCAGGATTGCGCCAAGCGCAGTCGGCCCTCCCGTGGAGACGCCAATGACGACGACTCTGGGCCGCACCTTCATCTTCTGCAAGACTGGCACGCCCGGCCGGACCGGCTGCGCCGCCGGGACGCGCGCAGATTCAGTTGGCGCCGCGACTCGACTTTGTTCCGGCATGCGGAAGAACTGCTTGATCTTTGGGATCATCTCTTCCCGCAGGCGAGCCATCGAGTGGTCGAGCGATCCTTCGTTGGAAACCTTGGCCACGTAGTCGTCGGCCCCGAGAGTCAGGGCTTCCAGCGTTTTCGCGGCGCCGCGCTCGGTGAGCGTGCTGAACATGATGACGCGCAACTGGGGAAACTCGCGTCGAATACGGCGCAGCATCTCCAGGCCATCCATCTCCGGCATCTCGATATCCAGCGTGAGGACGTCAGGGCTCAACTGCTGGATCCGTTGCATTCCGATCGCGCCGTTCGAGGCGGTTCCAACCAATTCAAGTATTGGATCCTGCTCAAGGGCATGACTGACGAGCCTCCGGATAACCACCGAGTCATCTACCACCAAGACACGAATCTTTTCGCCGGGTTGAAGCACGCGCTGGTTTACGGAGGCCATGTTTACACCCTCGCCATGGGAGAGAATCCAACAAACTCAAGCTTTTCCATGAGGATGTCTTTTGTGAACGGTTTCATGACGTACTCGTCGGCTCCAGACTCCAGGGCCGATGCCATGTGGTCCATCTCTGTCTCGGTGGTGACCATGATGATCTTCAACCCGGAAAGATCGGGATCCTGGCGCAACCGGATCAGCAGTTCTAGGCCATTCATCTCCGGCATGTTCCAATCGGCCAGGACCAGCTTCACCGCGGCCTTTTCGACTTCCATTACCTTCAGGGCCTCGATGCCGTTGCCTGCTTCGCAGACCTCGTACCCGAGTTCTATCAATATCCTGCGGACAATTGTGCGAATTGTCCTGGAGTCATCCACAACCAACACTTTACTCATCTGTTATCCACCTTCTTTTGTTGAGGAGATTCCCGGCAGCGGGTAACCTGTCCGCCGGGCGCCTCTTCAAACCCTTCATCCAGCTAGAATGTGAACTTCGATACAGCCGCCTGGAGCCGCGCTGCCATCTCACTTAGTTCCAGGGAAGCCGTCCGTGTGTCGTTGGCTCCGTTTGTGGTATTTCTCGCAGCAGTAGCCACTCCGCCGATGTTCCTGGCGATGTCGTTGACGCCCTGGGCTGCTTCGGTGACGCTGCGGCCGATCTCGTTGGTAGTTACCGTCTGTTCTTCAACCGCCGAGGCGATGCTGTTGGAAATGTCGTTGATCTGGTTGATGATCCCGCCTATTTCCTCGATCGCCGACACGGCTCCCTTGGTAACTCCCTGCATTCCTTCGATCTTCTGGCTGATCTCTTCAGTTGCATTGGCAGTCTGCTTGGCGAGTTCCTTCACTTCGTTGGCCACAACCGCGAAGCCCTTGCCCGCTTCACCTGCGCGCGCGGCCTCGATGGTTGCATTCAGCGCCAGCAGGTTGGTCTGCTGCGCAATCGAGGTAATCACCTTGATCACGTTGCCAATCTCCAGGCTGGATTCGCCGAGCTTCTTCATGGTGTCGTTGGTCGATTGGGCCACGCCAACGGCATTCTTGGCCACTCGCGCCGAATCGTTGGCGTTCTTGGAAATCTCTCGAATGGAGGCTTGCATCTCTTCGGCTGCCGTAGCGACCGAAGCGACATTTCTCGATACCTGTTCGCTGGCCGCCGACACTACGTTGGCCTGGGTCGCGGTTTCCTCCGCGCTGGATGCCATCTGCTGGCTCACCGCAGTAAGTTCCTCAGAGGAGGAGGCCAGTGAACTTGCGTTCTCGGCCGTAGCCCTGAGCGGCTCAACAATCGCTTCGAGAGTATGGTTCATGCCCTCGATGACCTTGCGATAGTCGCCATGCTGCTTGTTGACGTCGGCGCGCACGCCCACCCGGCCGCCAGCGGCCGCTTTGGCGAGCATGTCGGCATCTGCCACCAAGGCTTCAATCGAGCTCATTGTCTGGATGAAAGCGGGCACCAGCATGTCGTTCGCCGAACGCTTGCCAATCTTCTGGAAGCTGACCAACTCTTCATGAAAGTCTCCCGCCCCGATCTTCTCAACCACAAAGGTTGCGTGCTTGATGCGATCCTGGGCATCGTTGGTTGCCTTTGCGACTTCGGCGAATACACCCTGGTAAGAGCCTTCCACGTTGACCGTGTAATCGTTCGCTGCCATCCGCTGCAGGACCTTGTTCGCCTCGACCAACCCGCCCAAGCCGTCGATGCACGCGTTGATGTTGTGCTTCAGGGTGTTGAAGTCGCCGTTATAGCTGTCTGTGATCTTGGCGGGAATGTCGCCTTTGCCGATGCGATCGACGTAGTCGGCCGCTTTGTGCAGCGGGACGATCACTGCATCCAGAGTCTCATTCACGCCCTCAATGATTTTGCGGTATTCGCCCTGATGCTTGCTGGCATCGGCCCGGTAATCCAATTTGCCCGCGACGGCTGCCACCGCCAATTGCTCGGCATCGGTGGCCAGCGCCTTGATGTTCTGCTTCAACAACCGTAGCCACGGGTGAATCTGGTCCTGCTCGGAAGCTTTGGCCATCGATACGGCCAGGTCTCCATTGGCGATCCTGGTTACGAATTCGATCAGTTCGTTCAACCAGAGATGCAGCCCGTTTACGGCATTCTTCATCTTCTCGAGATCGCCCTTGCAGTCGATCTCAACTTTTTCTCGCAGGTTGCCCCCGCTGATTTGCCCGAGAATGCGGACACATTCAGTGATGGGAAGGACAGTTGCGTCAAGCGTGTCGTTCACGCCCTGGATGATCTTGCGATAGTCGCCCTGGTGCCTGGTGGCGTCGGCGCGCGTAGTCAGCTTTCCTTCCACAGCGGCCTGGGACAATGTGTTGGCATCGGCAACCATGCTGTTGACCGCATGAACGCAGGTATTGAGCGCCTCAGCGAGAGTTTCGAATGTCTTGCGCACCTGCGCGGTATCCGCATCTCCCGCACTGATGTCGACCTTGACGGTGGTATCTCCCTGGGCAAGCCTCACGAGGCCATCTCCCAGCTTCTGTGTCTCGACGGCCTGGTAGTCGGCCACCTTCTGCGCCATACGCGCAGCCTTCTTCACTTCCGTTTGATCATTGAAAATCTCGAATGCGCCGATTACCTGCCCGCCCTCATCCCGGATAGGAATAGCGTTATAGGCGATGTCCAACTCGACGCCGCCAGCGCGCGCGACGGTTTCGGAAGCCGTGGTTTGGTTGCGGGAGATGGCCTGGTGGCAAGCGCACGCATCCGTCCTGCAGTCGCCTGTCTTGAAGTGGTCGTAGCACTTGGTTCCAATCAGCTCAGCCGGTTGCTTTCCGCCCACATTGGCACCGATTGTATTCATGTACTGAATATTGAATTCACGATCGACGATCATGGCCGGAGCGGGCATGGAGTCCAGATACCCCACCATCGTGGCGATGGTCCGGTTGACGCCTTCAACGATCTTGCGGAAGTCGCCCTGATGCTTGCTGGCATCTGCGCGCGTGGCCAGTTTGCCCTGCACGGCCGCCTCCGAGAGCATGAACGCATCACGCGTCAATGTGTTCACTGCGTCGATCACCGCGCGGAAGGACTCTGCCAGTACCCCGACCTCGTCGCCGGAACGATATTCAATCTTCTGATTCACGTTGCCCAGCGCGATATTGCGCGCCGCAGCGGCAATGAGGCCTAGGGGCGTTGCGATGCCACGCGAGATGTATACGCCAAGTCCCAGGCCGACCAGAACGCCTGTCAAAGACAGGATGATCAGCAAAGTGCGATTGGTGCGATAGGTCTTGTCTGCCCCGTCCTGGACCTGCTTTGCGACATCCTCTTTGAGCGTTACTACCGCGGCCAGCGCATCCTCGGCCGCGTCAGACTTTGCGCGGGCTGCGCCAAAGGAGAGTTCCACCGACGCCCGCTTGTGCTCAAGCTTGTCGGCCATGGCCAGGGCAATTACCTGGCTGGTGGAGTCCTGGTTTTCCTTCCAGGCTTGTTCGGCCTGCGTCAGCAACTCCTTGCCCTTGTCCGTGTGAATCAAGGGCTTGGCCTTGTCCAGGTCGTCGTTGACAAGCCCCGTATATGCTTCCGCGCGGGCCTTGTACTCCTCACGCTCTTCCGTGGAGTTGGAGAGCAGGATGTTCTTGACGGCCCTATCTACTTCAATAAGATCGATATTGGCCTGCTTGATGGCCGCAATGCCGATTGTTTCCTGTTCGTACGAAGTCCTGGACGAATTGGCGATCTTGGCTATGCTCGCGACGCCCATGAGGCCGACTGCGGCGGTGATGGCACCCACGATGATGAAAGCCGCGAGAAGTCGAGTGCCGATTTTCAAGTCATAAATCGATTTCATTGTCTTTGCTCCCTTAGGGTGGTCGCGCTTCTTCGCAAGCCTTCCTGCCCAGTCAACTGCCCGGTCCTTCCAGGCTTACTCAAGCACCCGTCCAGCGATGCTCCCAGGAGGCGCCTGATCTCCAGAGTTGGAAGCGACGCCTCTTTATCGGCCGATTGCTGTTTTTTGCTCAACCGGCGCCGTTCCTTCGGCTACGCAGGCCCCGCTTTCAACCCGCGCGCCGCGCCACTGGTCTTTCTGACGGCCACTTTTCTCTTTGCCTTTCCTGTGGAAGCCTCTGGCTTCTCTGCTTCCGTCCGCTCCGCAGGGCTGGCGTCCTGAGCCAGTGAGAATGCGCGCTTTGCAGCCGCTGCCGCTTCAGAAGATGGAGCGTCCAGTTTCGCGTTCATCGAAGCGTGACTGCCCCCGACCTCGACTGCTCTTTCAGTGTCGAGAACCAGCAACAACCCATCCTTCATCTTGTAAACGCCGCTGATAAGTTCCCGGGCCGCGGGATCGAGATTGTCAGGCGGACGTTCGTAGGTGGAAGCGTCCAGATCCAGCACGTCTCCGATCTCGTCGACCAGCAGGCTCACCGCGCCGTCCGATGTGCTGACCACCATGTTCATCGGCGGCCGGTCCGCGGCAAGCCGCGGCATATCGAGCCTGCGCCGCATGTCGATGGCGGTAACAATCTGGCCGCGCAGGTTGATCAAACCCTCGATAACATCGGGCGCCTGAGGCACGGGAGTCATCTGCTGTGCGCGCAGCACTTCCTGGACATGGAGAACGTCCACTCCGAAGAACAGGTCCTCCACGAAGAATGTGGAGAATTGTCCGCCGCCCTGCGTTGATGCGGATTTCATCGCGGCTCCGTTCATCGCCATCGGTTATCTCCCCTCTTCCAGGTACTCAAGCTCAACTTCTTCAGAGGCCGCCGGGACAAGCTTTGCCAACGATTCGAGGATCGCGGCCGAGTCGAATTTGGCCTGGCAGCCGTGGAAGCCCTGCGCACGCCACTCCGAGGTCTGGATCTCTTCAACCGCGTCAACCACCGCCAGGACTGGAATTCCTTCCCATTCCGGCCGGCGGCGCATGGCGGCAAGCAGGGAGGAACTGCGGCCGGGAGCAAGATTGAGCGCGGCCAGAACAACATCCACGGGTTGATGCTCCAAACAGCGCACCGCCTCATCCAGATTTGCGGCTTCGAGAACGGTGAAGCCCGCAATATCCAGCCCGCTCCGGATCATGCCCCTGGAAAACGCCGAGGGATCGGCGATGAGGATGCTCCGCCCGCTGGCGAATTCGTCCGTGCCATGGAACCAGGTTTCCCTGGCCGCATCGATCACCTGATTGAGATCGAGGAAATCCGTAACTCGCTTGCCGACAACCGCTGATCCCAGAAGGCCTTTGCGAGCCGCCTTCCGCCGTATCGTGACTGCCTCCTCGACAACATCCACGATCTGGTCGACGATCATTCCCACGCTGCGGTCGCCATCGTTGAAGACAACCACCTGCACGGGATCGGACACCGAGCCGCTGCCGGGAGCGTTGGGTTCCAGCAACGTCCGGAGGGATACCAGGGAAAGGATGCCTTCCCGATATTGAATGACCTGTCCCCCGCTCGCATGTTCGATGGCCGACCGCGGGAACTCCTCGAGCCGGGCGACGAGAGAGAGCGGAAGAGCCAGGCGCTCGAAGGAACCGGCGCGGAACAGCAGCAAGCGCTTCCGCTCTATCTTCGACTGAACCTTCTCTTTCTCCGCGGCGCGCGCCGGTTCATGGGATTCGCCAAAGACAGCGGCACGCTGGCCGATACCGAGCACATCGAGGATGAGAGCCACGCGGCCATCCCCCATGATTGTGGCGCCGGCATACAGGGTCAGGCCTTTCAACTGCTTCCCCAGAGGCTTGACGACAATTTCCTGGGTGTCGTTGATGCCGTCTACGACGAGACCGAACTGGCGGTCCTCCGCCTGAAGAACCACGATGCTGACTGCCTCGGAGCTCTCGACCGGCTTCAGTCCCAGCACCTGATTCAGATAGGCGATTGGCAAGAGACTTCCGCGCCGGCGGTACACCGGCGTTCCATGCACATGCTCGATGTGTTTTTCCACGGAATCCGCTTCCAGGCGGATCAGTTCGAGCAGGCTTACCTGGGGGATCACGAACCGTTCTCCGCCGCTTACCACAATCAGGCCGGGAATGATGGCCAGTGTGAGGGGGATTCTGATCTTGACGGTGGTGCCTTCGCCGGGCCGGCTGAGGAGATCGACAACGCCGCCAATCTTCTCGATGTGGGATTTCACCACATCCATGCCAACTCCGCGGCCGGAGATATTGGTCACGGCCTGTGCGGTCGAAAACCCCGGCAGGAAGATCAGGCTCAGCGCCTCTCGTTCGCTCAGTTTGTCGGCCTGTTCAAGCCGCAAAAGCCCTTTCTCGATGGCCTTCTGCTTGACACGCGCGACATCAATTCCCGCACCGTCGTCGCCGATCTCGATATTGACTTGCCCGCCTTCGTGGAAGGCTCGAAGCGTCAGTGTTCCCTGCGCCGGCTTGCCCGCGTCGATACGGACCTCCGGCGATTCGATGCCATGGTCGCAGGAGTTGCGAATGAGGTGCATCAGCGGGTCCTTGATGGCCTCAATGATGGTGCGGTCCAGCTCTGTCTCGGCTCCGTCCATCTCCAACTGGATCTGTTTGCCGAGGGCGTTGGCCATATCGCGCACCACGCGCGGCAGCTTGTTCCAGACCACTCCGATAGGTTGCATGCGCGTCTTCATGACGCCCTCCTGCAACTCGGTAGTGATCAGGTTCAGCCGCTGCGAGGTAGCGTTGAGCGCGGCGTCCTCCCGCTCGGTATTGAACTGGAGGATCTGGTTGCGGGTAAGCACCAGTTCTCCGACAAGGTCCATGAGCTTATCCAGCAGCCCGACGCCGACCCGGATATTCGCATCCACTGCGACGGAATGGCGCTCGGTATCTTCTTCTCTCCTCCCGCCTTCTTTCCGCCTGTCATCTTCAGATCTTCTTTCCGCGACTCGTTGTTCCTTCTTGGGTTGCGCGATCTCTTTGGGCGCAGGGACGTCCTTTTCGACTGGCGCTTCAGCCTTTGGAACAGGTGGCGCGCTTGGCGCGGCTGGAACCGGAGCGGGCTGCTTCTCAACACTTGCGGGCAGTTGCGCCGCCATGCGCAAGCGGCCGGTCAAGTCTTCAAATTGGAACGAGCCTTCCTTGCCGGTCGCCTCAATCGAGGCCAGTACCTTTCGAGTTGCGTCCACGGTCTCCAGAATCAGGGATACGAGGTCCGGAGTAAGTTCCCGCTTTCCGTCGCGCAACTGACTGAGGAGGCTTTCGGCCTGGTGGGTGATCCCTTCCAGAGTCGAAAAGGCCAGGAAGCCGCATGCTCCCTTGATGGTGTGAATGGTGCGGAAGATGCTTCCGAGTAGAGCCGCGTCCCCAGGGTGCTTCTCGAGTTCGACAAGATCGAGATCCAGGCGCGAGAGGTTCTCATCACTTTCGACCAGAAATTCTCGAATAGTCTCCTGATCTTCAGTACTAATGTTGTCCATAATCCTCTTCCCGCTCCCCGTTGCCGCGGATTTCTAGACCGCGCATTTCTGAAGTTATGGCGTCGGAACCCGGTCCGATTCAGTTCTATCGGCACATCCTCCGGTTACGTTCAAATGAGTGGCAATGACGCGCTTTTTCTGATCGATCCAGCCGAATCGGCGTGCGAGGAACAGTGCGCGCCGGAGAGCGGAGCCGAAGAGCGGGGGTAGAACGGTTCTCCAATTCAAATGCCCTTACCAGCACCGCAGCAAGTGGATTGTTCTTGAGGAAAAAGCCACTCGGCAGTATTGTTTCGGTGTACGGCAATTGGAGAACCGCTATAGCCGAAGGATTGAAGGCACTGACCATTTTGCTGAATTGTGCCGATAGGGAACAGTTCGATGTGAACTCTTCCACTTGTGGGCCGAATTGTGGGCCGAATTGTGGGCCGAAAATTGGCGGCAAAACAACTTCAAGAGGCGGTCGTATGGATATACTTCTAGTGGACGACAGCAGAACGATGCGCATGATCGTCCAGCGGGCGATTCGGCAGGCTGGTTATCGGGGACTTGCGGTGGGCGAAGCAGAGAATGGCGCGCAGGCGTTGGAAAAGCTCAGCAAGGAACAGCCAAAGCTCGTGCTCTCAGACTGGAACATGCCTGAGATGTCAGGGATCGACTTCCTCAGGCACCTGAGGGCGGCGCAGAATGACGTTCCCTTTGGCTTCATCACCTCTGAGACATCCAAGGGGAGCAAGGAAATCGCCATGAATGCCGGAGCAACGTTCGTGATCTCCAAACCGTTCACTCCAGAGGACGTACAGAACGCCTTGTCTCCAATTCTAGGAAGGTGCTAGCAAATGCCGGAGCCGAGTCCATACCTTCTTTCGCGATGCTTTTCTCAGCTGACCGGCCGCAAGGTAACCTTCGTGCAGGCGGCCGTGGCACTGGATTCGAAGGTCAGACAGGTGTACGGTATCTACACCGTTCTTCCCCAGGAAGTGCCGATCGTCGTCAAGGCCGATCTCTCGCTGCTCGGCTCGATTGCCGGCGCTCTCGTGGGTCTGCCTGATCCGGCGGTCAAGGAGCACCTCTGGGTGACTCCAATGGAAGAACTCATGCGGGACGCGATTTCCGAGGTATTTAACGTCGCCTCTGCTGCGGTTACGACTGAAGGCAGGGCGGTCTTCTCCAAGATGGTGACGGACCCAGCCTACATCGATGGCGCTGCGGAAAAGACCTTCAAGAATCCATTCCACCGGAGCTACTTCAACGTTTCAATCGAAGGGTACCAGGGTGGCAGGTTCAACATACTCTCCGCGTTCGTTCCCACCAAGCTAGCCCGTTGAGGGCAATGTGCCGCACCCGTCACACGCGTGTAAACGCCCCCTCCCAAAAGCCAACCAAACTGCACCACATGGCGAGACTTGTCTCGCGCAAGCCAGATCCTGGCCGCTCAAGCCACTTATTTGCGCTGCGCATTCCTGCTCTTCCCGATTCCTAGACACGCAGTATGAAGACACTCTTTTCTAATCTTTCACAATGGAATGAGCAACTTACGGAAACTCCATGCAAGACCCCGTTCTCCGCAGCCGGTCCCGGTGATGATGCGCTACCGTTCGACGTGGAAAAGCAAGAAGGCTTTAACATTTTCCAGGCCGGATGCCGATAGTCCGGATGAGAGTTTTTAGACGGCAAAATGCAACTACCCCTCATTTTGAACGATGCGTACCTTGTGCGAAGCAAAGCGATGCCGGTCATTGCGCGGCGCATCTCGTTGAAATGTTCGCTCACAGAGACAACTTCAGACAGCCTGCCTGGCATCCGATCCAAGCAAGAACGGCAAGACAATCTTCACTTCGCGCAAGCAGGCCACAGCCTGGCGGCGGATCGAATCTGGTTTTTAGTTCTGAGAGACATATACAGGAGTTCAATGTCCCCCTTCCATTAATCCGCAAAGCCTTTGCAGGCGACTGATTGCTGTCTGACGAAGGGTAACGAAACGAGGACTTGTACTCACGAGGATAAGAGGAAAGTTTCATGGCCGAAGATACAGACAACAAGCTTAGGTTCATCGGCCGGCAGGCCATTCTTGACGACAAGATGAACATCTATGGCCACGAAATCCTGTTTCGCTCCGGCACACAGAACGCATTCAGCGGCGACGGTGAAAGCGCCACAAACCACTCCATCGATAGCTGCCTCTCGATGATCGCCTGCTCTTCCTCACCGAATTTGTTCATCAATTGCACGCGGACTGCATTGGTCAACGGAAGCGTAAGGTTGCTGCCGAGCCGCAGAATCATCCTCGAAATCCTGGAAACTGTTACCGCCGACGAGGAGGTCGTGAAGGCATGCAGGCAACTCAAGAGGCTCGGATTCCGCCTGGCCCTGGATGACTTTTCTCCTGAAGAGAGCAAACTAAAGCTCGTTGAGATTGCAGACTTCATCAAAGTCGACTTCAGGTCCTCCAATCTCGATACGAGAAAAGAAATCTACGGCATGTGCCGGAACAGGAACACCTGCTTTGTTGCAGAGAAAGTTGAAACAGAATCAGAGGTGCAAACAGCGCAGGCTGAGGGGAACACATTATTCCAGGGATATTATTATTCACGGCCGGAGATTATCTCCGAATCGCAGATATCCACGAACAAGTTGTCCTATGTCCAGCTTTTTGCAATGTTAGCCAAGCCGTCTCCGGATTACAGAGAGGTTGAACGCCTTCTGCTGCTGGAGCCTTCCCTCTGTTACAGGCTTCTTCGGCTTGCCAACTCCGCCTTGTTCGGACTTCGATATCGCATATCGACGATTCAAGCAGCCTTGATTGCGGTTGGAGACGATGCGTTCCGGAAGCTGGTCACGGTCATGCTTGCAGGCAAGCTGGCTCACTCCGCGTCTGACCAGGATGTGAGGCAAGCGCTTGAACGAGCTCACTTCTGCGAGTCTCTGGCGCCGGCCCTCAACGAGAATCCCGCGGAATTATATATGCTCGGCATGCTCTCCATGATGGATCGCATGCTGAGTATTCCAATGACACAACTGCTCAGTCTTATTTATGTCAGTTCACGGATCGAGGAGGCGCTGCTCGGATCCGCCGAGGGAATGGGCAAGGCGTTGGAACTTTGCAAATATCATGAGCGCGGAGGGGACGGAAAAGGGCCGCCACACAGTGATCCACTGGTCCGCAACAGCGCCTCAAACTACTTTGAAGCGTTGTTGTCGGCGGGAAACACTCTGCACGCACTGCTGCCGTAAACTGGCAGTTCACGATCGCGGATCTTCTCTCTGATCGAGGAAAGCCGAGAGCGCACGGCTCAGGATTGAACCAGGCCGGCATGGCTATCGTTCGGTGTTGCGAAGCTCCATCTCTCGGGAGTAACTGCGGGCTATGGCGCTTTCGTCCCGGCGGGCTTGGATACAGCCACGACCACTATGTCCACTCGCCGGTTTGCCTGGCGCCCTTCCGGAGTATCGTTGCTCGCCACCGGATGATACTGCGCGTAGCCTGCAATCGACATTCGCTGGGGATCGACGCCGGATTCGTCGATCAGCATCATCGCTACCGCCATGGCGCGCGCGGTCGATAACTCCCAGTTCGATCCGTACTGGTCATTGTGGATGGGCACATTGTCCGAGTGCCCTTCCACCCGCATATCCAGGCCGTATTGCATCAGCACTGCCGCTATTCGCTTTACCTTGTCGGTTGCTCCGGGCAGCAGGCGCGCCTGGCCGCTATTGAAGAATCCAAGCTCATGAAGGCTGATTACAAAGCCCTCCGGAGTCATCCGCAGCTCAACCTCTTGCCGCTCAATCTCCTTGCCAAGAGCCTTGACAAGTTTCCTGTGCAGCTCGGCGAGATCGATGCCAGCGTTTCCTGGAACCGCGCTTACCTTAGCTCCTCCATTATCCGCGCTCAGGACGCTGCCGAGTTTGGACATATCGGAAGAGGATGCATCCTGCACACTATCGCTGCCCAGGAACACTCCCAGTTCCTGGAAACCATTCTTGACCGCGGAAGAAACTCTCTGAACTGTCTTCTTGTCATGATAGGAGGAAGCGAACAGCACCACAAAGAGGGCGAAGAGAAGCGTCATGAAATCGGCGTAGGACACCATCCAGCGCTCCGGATGAGCATCTTCCGCGACTCTTCTGCGGCTTCTCATTTCTTCACCAGTTTGCCGCGCGGCGCTTTGGCGGGACGGTTCAGGTAGACGGCGAGCTTTGCTTCAAGAACCCTGGGATTCGCTCTATCTACGATGGAAGTTACACCTTCAAGGATCAAGTCGCGGAGCACTTGCCTGCGCTGCATCAATATCTTGATCCTCCCCGCGCAAGGAAGAAAGAAGATGTTTGCCGATCCCACCCCATAGATGGTCGCCACAAACGCGACCGCGATTCCCTTGCCGACCTCATTGATGTTCTGCAACCGCTGCATCACCTGGATCAGGCCAATAACTGCTCCTAGAATCCCAATCGTCGGTGCGAACCCGCCCGCTGCTTCAAAGACCTTGGGGATCAGATCCTCCCTGTCAGCTTCCAGGTCCATCTCCACTGCCATCGCTTCACGCAGCTCGGGTGACCGGGCGCCATCCACAGCGAGAGTCATGGTCTTTCGCAAGAATGGATCCTCGATAAACTCGAGCTCAGCGTCAAGAGAGACCAGGCCATTGCGGCGTGCTCTCATCGCGTAGCGCATCAGGTCTTCGATCAGTTGCGCGGCGGGGTCTTTTGCAGGGAAAACGATCTCTTTCAGTTGCCTGGCAGCTTGCATCACGAGCGAGAACGGAAACTGGACCAATACAGCGCCAAAGGTGCCCCCGAACACAATGAGGGCTGCGGTGGGCTGAATCATCTGTCCAACCTTGCCGCCATCGAGGTACAAGCCGACAGCAATTCCCGCAAACGCGATGGCGATTCCGCTCAGTGTGCCTTTATTCACTGTGAGATCCCTTCACGCGCATCCGCGTCATACCTTGCCCGGCGAGGAATGGCCAAAGCGCCTCACAGTTAATGCCAGACAGCAGCTTGCAATGCCGAGTCTCCGCGAATGCGAGGCTGGAGGGATCTTCAGAAAGCAGGCAAGCCTGGCGAGCAACCACTGGTACACTCCCTTCCGCGTGAGCCGGCAACTTACCCCATTGCAGTGCTAATCGGAGCGTTCCGTACTAACGATGTGCAACACACTTGTATATTCACTATCGGCAAGGAAGACCTCGACTGTCACAGTGTCCGTTCCATTGCCAGGTCAGCCCGGCCTGCGCCATCTTCTCATCGATCTGCAAGGATGTAAATGGTTTGGTCAGGTAATCATCTGCACCAGCGATGAGCGCTTTGTGGAGTTCACGCGCCCCCGGCTCGCTCGCTGCCAACATTAAAACCATGGTTTCGTGCGATGTCTCATGCCGTAAGTGAGTTATTAGCTCCAGGCTGTTCATCCCGCACAGAGTCCAATCCACCAGGACAAGATCCGCTCTCCCCATGCCGTGCAGAACGTCCAAAGCCTGCTGGCCGTTGTCTGCTTCCGACACTTCGAAGCCTCGCATGGACAATATGCGACGCAAGACGGCCCTCATTGTGCTCGAAGTGTCTACTACCAGCGCTTTCATCAAGTCCTCCATCAACCGCGCTGAGAACCCACCCCGGCAAGAGTCCGTCTTCTGTCAGCCAACCACAGTGCAAATGCCAATTTCCATGCGGTGTGTCAAGCGCGATTCACCGCTGTACATAACGCATGAGCCGCGAAGTCTCACCGGGAATCTTACTAACCGTCCCGGCTCATGCGGATTGCGAAAAAGAAACCCTCTCGGACATGTCTCCGGCCACCGGCGAATAGAGCGAATGGGCTATTTCGGCCGGGGCTCCGGCTTGCTTCTCCGCCGTTGGCAGGGGGGATGTGTCGAGTTGTTGCCAGGCGCTCCTCACGTGAAGGATCATTTCGATCTGCTTGTCGAGCACCGCGGCCGACTTGCTCACCGACGCCTCCATCATCTTTGCGCGCAGGTATGCATAGAACCTGGACAGGGTTTCCGCCGAGTCTCCTCCATTCTTCAGATCGAGCCAGCTTTCCAGTTGGCCCAGCACCAGCGCGGCGTGGTTCAACTCTCTGCAGCGTGTTTCAATATCGTTCTCGCGAAGCGCATTGCCCGCGCGGCGAAGATCGCCGGCCAGTGTGTCAAGCAGAGCGATCATCAGGCCGATGGGACTGGCGCCGGCAATAGCCGATCTACGATAAGACAGTTCTGTGGTCATCAGATCACCCATTATTTCCGCTGTTCGTGAAGCCCAGCTCAGAGTTGAGTTCCTGCATCTGTTGCGGGAGTTCCTGCAGCGCGACTTCAGCCGCACTGTACTCGGCGGTAAGAAGTGTTTGCTGGCTGGCAATATAACCTGTCTCAAAATCGTTGATTTCGGATGTTATACTGCTGCTCTCGGCGCTGATGCTACTCAGGTCCACTGTAAAAGCGCCATCGGCTGAATCCGTGAAAGTGTTCAGCGTGTTATTCAGCGAGTTCGCGAATCCGTTGAGCGCCGAGCCTTCAAAAAAGTTCTGCACATCGTTCGGATCGTTGGTGAGTGCGTTGTCCAGGGTGGTCGAATCGACTGTGAGTGTGCCGTCGTCGCCAACCGTGATGCCCAGGTCGGCCAGCGTTGAAACCGTGGTGGTGGTTCCGCTCGCCGGCGTCGCTACATAGCTGATCGCCTGCTCCATCGCGCCCTGCAGGGATACGAGGGTGGGATCGGAAGCAAGCACTCCTTGCGAAGTCGTGGCGTTCCCTGACGAATCCGTGGTGGTGCTGGCGGTAAACTGCGCGTTGACAAGGTTGAGAGCCGAGTTGTAATCCGTGACAAACTGGTTGATGGCCGTTGAGACCGAGGATGCGTCGGAGGCCACGGTCAGGTCGATCACGCTTCCCGAGCTTGATCCAAGAAGATTCAGCGTGACTCCGGTGATTGCTCCGGTGACCGTGTTGCTCGCGCTTTGAATGGGCACGCCGTCCACGGTGAGCGAAGCGTTGGCTGCCGCAACGGCTTCTGTAAAGCCAAAAGCCGGCTCATTGATGGTGAACGAAGAGCCGTCGGAACTGGCAATCGACAGGTTTGTGCCGTTCAAGTCGCTGCCTGCTGTCGCGGTCAGACCAAGAGGCTTCGTTGCGCCGGCGGTCGCGCCCATCGCTCCCAGCACGGAATCGTTGGTCGAAACCGTGATCCCCTGATCGGTAGTGCCCTCTGAGATGACTTCGTTGCCGCCGGAAACGGAGCCGGTCACGTTGGCGGAGAGGGTACCGGCGGTCACTGCGTTCGCGATGGCATTGTTCAGGTCGGCAACGGTGGCTCCCGCTGGGGCCGTGTAGGTAAATGTGTTGCCAGTGGAGCCGTCTTGAATGGTGGTGATGGAACCGGCGGTAAGCGGTGTGGTGCCGGCCAGAGATGCTTTCGCCGAAGTGTAGCTTGTTGCAACCGTCGCGTTGTTGATAGCGGTCGCGAGCTGCGCATAGGTCTCGCCTGAGCTTGTATTGATCGTTACGGTCCCTGCGCTGCTCTTCAGCGTAACGCTGTTGTCTCCAAGCGTGGCGCCGGTGGGGATGTCGGGAGAAGTCCACGACGTGCCCTTGTAGTTTGCCGACGTGATCGAGAAGCCGGCGGCGGTGCCGGAGGAGTTGGAGATAATCGCCAGCCTGGAACCGGTCGAGTCGCTCACCACCGTTGCGGTAACGCCGAGACTGGCTCCATTGATGGCGGTAGCCAGAGCGTTCAGATTGTCGCTCGTGGCGCCAGTGCCCGTGGTGGCAGTGCCCGTGGCAAAAGTTGCTGTAGCGCCGGCCGTCGTGGTCAGCGTGAGAGACGAAGTCGGCAATTCCGCGGTCGGACTGGATGCAAGATCCGAATACCACGATTCCGTGCTGGCCAGGTTATTGACCACAACAGTGTGGGTGCCGGTGGCCGTGCCGGTGGCTGCCGTTGCGCTCAGATCATTGCTATCGGAAGAGGTCACCGTCCTTGCCGCCAGAGGGCCGGTCAAGGTGTTCAGGTTTTGCATATCGGTGGCGAGAGTTTCGGTAGCCGTCTGAATCGCGGTCAGTGCAGTGGTCTGGCTGGTGAGCGTCGTCTGGTCAGCCTGCCAGGTCCGCTCCGGCGCGCGGTCCGCGTAAATGGCTGCCGCAACCGCAGATGTTACGTCGATGCCTGTTGTACTTGAGCCAGAGCTTGCGGCCAGGATGTTGCTTATGCTGTATGTCGGAGTTGTCGAGGTAGTGGACGACAGGAGCGTATTGACTGCGGAAGTGGAGCTCATAGCTTCGACCTGTTCTTTGAGAAGGCGCCATAGAAAAATGCGCCGGCCTCTGGATCCGGATCGTTCACCCGAGAACCTAAGAGCCGGCGACGATCAATGTGACACAACAACCTAAACAAGAACTTCCTGAAGATGGTGTGGAGGTGGCGCCTTGCGACGCCACCTCCTTTGGTGCGTTGAGGTTTACGTCGAGTTACTGGACCAGCTTCAGAACCGCCTGCTGAGCCTGGTTGGACTGCTGCAGGGCTGCCATGCCGGTGGACTGGAGGACGTTGTACTGGGTCATGTTGGCAACGGTCTTGCCGATGTCGGCGTTCGAGAGGCCGTTGGCAGCGCTCTGCAGGTTGGTTACTTCACTGGACATGTTGTTGGTAGCCGCCGTGAGCCGGTTGACCGAGGCGCCGATGACGCCGCGCTGGGCGGAAACGGTGTTGATGGCAGTCGTGATGGCGGCCAAGGCTGCCTGCGCACTGGATGTGCTGGTCAGGCTATTGGTGCCGTCGCCCGCGTCAAGCTTCAGAGCCGTTGCGGAGAGCGCGTTGATGGTGGTCTGGATCTCGGTGTTGGCGCCCGATGCGGTGGTGCCATCGCCGATGTACACGGTGCTTGTGTTGCCGGCGCCGGCCACAGAGGTCATCGCGCCGAGCGCGGCATCATTGCTCGTGACATTGATGCCAGCCGCGCCGGAGATCTCCAGTTGGCCGCCAACGATGGATGCGGAAGTCCCGGAAGAAAGCGTGCCGCCTTGGACGGCAAGCTGAATTGCCTGTGCCAGATTCGCGATTGTGTCGCCGGCCTGCGCCTTGTAAACCAGCGTGCCGCCAGTGGTCGGATCGCTGATGCTGGTGATCGAACCCTGTGTCAAAGAAGTCCCGGTGCCTGCAACATACGCTTGGGTGCCGAGAACCAGGCCGCTAGCCCCCGAGGTGGAGGAATTGGTGGCGCCAGTAGTGGCGGCGCCCATCGATCCGAGCGCAGCGTCGGTCGAGGTGACGCTGCCGAGAGTGCCAGCCGAGCTGGTTATCACCAACTTGCCGCCGGTGATAGCGGCTGACGTGGTTGCAGCAAGCTGGTGGCCAGAGGCGCCGTTGATCGCGTTCACCAGATTCGCCATCGTGTCGCCAGCGACTGCCGTGAAGCTAAACGTTCCTGTCCCATCGGTGACGGTCGTTACCGAGCCTGAGTTCAATGCAGTTCCGTTGCCCTGGACCTGCGCGGTGCCGAGCGTCAAGGGGGATCCAGCCGATCCCTGCGCCGAGGTGAAGGCCGTGGGAGCGTTGCTGGAGAACACGTTCGTTCCGTTGAAGTTGGTGGCTTGGCCGATCTGGTTGATTTCGCCCAAGATCGATGTGTACTCAGTATTGAGAGCGTTGGCCTGGCTCTGCGTGATGCCCGTCGTCGAGCCTTCGGTGGCCAGCGTGACAGCGCGGTTGAGAAGAGTGGTGACCTGTGACAGGGCGCCGTCGGCGGTCTGCAGCATGCCGATGCCGTTGCTGGCGTTCTGCTGCGACTGCGTGAGAGCGGCGATGTTCGCGTTCAGTCCGCTAACAATCGACAATCCTGCCGCGTCGTCCGAACCGGAGTTGATCTTCAAACCGGTCGAAAGCTGTGTCAGGGTCTTTTGCAGACTCGCCTGGGTATTGGACAGTGCATTCTCCGCCGTCATGGAGGAGATGTTATTCAGGATTGTGAGTGACATAAGTGTTTCTCCTTGTTTGCCCTTGTTGCGCCTGCACTCGGCATCATGTGTGGGGCCTGCTTTGAGGCTCCTGGTCGTCGAGAAGGAGGTCGTCTTGGACAAACACACTATCGACCAACCCCGAAAATCATTTCAATGCAAAAGTCAAGTCCGCAATTATTATTTTGTGCTCGCTATTGAATCTGGGTACCACATCGGTATCATTGGAGCCGCTGCCGCAAAGAGGAAATCCTTGTGAACTGAATCCAGGAGCTGCATTGAGATGGTTTGCCATCAATTGGCAAACGCATATCAATAAGGTGTAAACCGCAGGTTATGCCAGCTTCCTCGACTATCTATTACGGATAGAACCATGGGAAAGCCACTGATTATCCGGGCTTTCCCATGGTTGTTGATTGCCTCCGCCGCAGCCGTATATCACCCCTGCAAATACTGGAGGAGGGTCTGGGGCATGACTTTGGCGGCGGCTGCCAGCACAGCGCTGTTGTCGAGTTGAGCCTGGGAGAGATTCGTGGCCGCATCCGCAAGGTTGACTCCCACCAGTGCGGTTTGCTGAGTTGTCAGCGTCACTTTCTCCTGGCTGAGATAACTTTCCTGAGAGTCCAATTTGCTGATGGAGTTGTCCAGCGTTACGCGTTGCTGGCTGACATAATTCAACGCAGTGTTAACAGCCGTGGTTGCCGTGCCAATCTGTGTGGTGTTTCCACTCTGCAAGGCGGTAATCAGGTTACTAAGCGAACCGATCACGTTTGCCCCCGAGGTAAACAACTGATTGCCGGGCAAGTTGGTGGCGACACTCATGGAATCGCCCACCTGCACGCTGTTTACGCTGCTGTTTCCTACATATGCATAGGCATTGGCGACCGCGGTGCCGGAAGCAGCGGTCATGGTTCCGAGCGCCGCATCGTCTGAGCTGACCACGATGCCGTTCGAGCTATTGTTCGTCCCGATCGACAGTTGGCCAGCGGCATTAATGGTTGCGCTAGTCCCAGCGGAGAGCGTGCCCGCGGAGACTGCGCTCGCGATTGCCGTCTGCAACGTTGCGACGGTGTCGCCCGCAGATGCTTTAAAGGTCATCGTCTCGCCAGTTGTTGCGTCGCTGATGGTGGTAGTCGAACCGGCAGTAAGTGCTGTGGTTGTGGCCAAAGGGCTGACAGCCGATCCCTGCGCGGAAGTGTAAGTTGTGGAGGCAGCCACGAAAGGCGGCCTGCTGGTTTCCGATCCGCCGAAGATATGGACGCCCTGGTAAGAGGTATTGGCTTGTGAAATCACGCTGGAGAGAATGCTCTCTACCTGGGTTGCGATGCTTTGCTTGTCCTGGGTGTTTTCGCTCCCGTTAGCGCCCTCGGTGCCTTGTGTTATTGCTGAGTTCAATGAGGTAATTACGGAACTAATGGCCGAATCGGCTGTCTGCAACTGGGGAAGCAAGTAACTCACATTGCTCGTGTATTGGTCGACGCTCGCCGAAGACGCGAGCGACACCACCATATTGGCCGAGGCGGCGGGGTCATCTGAAAGCTGATTCACCCGCAAGCCTGTTGAGACCTGTTCCGTCGCAGTTGCGAGAGCCTGCTGGCTCTGCTGCATCTGGTATTGAACATCGGGGAGCATGTTAGTGATGCGCATTTTTGTCCTTCTTTACGCGGCCATTCGCCGCACTCTTCCGGCTTACTCAGCCGAAGCGGTCCCCATGCTCATCGTCACTGTAAACAGAGATTGAATGGTCGTGACGACTCGAGCAGCAGCCTCATAGGCCTGCTGATACGTAATCAGATTTGCGGATTCCTCGTCGATCGACACCCCTGAAACCGAGTTGAGCTGATCGTTGAGCTGCACCAGACTGGCCGCGGTTGCAGTCGATTCGGCGTTGGCGCTGGAGGTAAGACTTCCCACCTGGTAAACCAGGCTCGCATAAGCATTGCCGGGCGTCTCGCCGCTGGCAAGCGCCGTCGTTTGCACTGCGCTGAGATTGGCCAGGTTGCCGTTGCTTCCGGAGGTGCCGTCCGAACTTGCGGCAATCAAAGCGGGATCAGTGATTGCCACGCTGATATTGGCGGCCGACCCTGCAACCGTCGTGGGAACATTGAAAAGGTCCTGTCCCGCGTCGCCGTTTTGATCGTAGCCCTTGGCCTGCGCCGCATTGATTGCATTGCCAAACTGGTTAGCCAGCGTGTCCAACTGATTCAAAAGGCCGGGAATCGTCGTATCGCGCGTCTGGATGCTTCCGCCAAGGTCTCCGCCCGTAAGCGACGACGTAATATCGGTGCCGTTCTTATCGAGAACGTGCGTCATGCCATCGCTACCCGTCGTGGTTTGCAACGTGAAGCTTTGTGTGCCAACCACAAGGGGTGTCCCATTTCCAGTTGACAGCGTCACGCCATCGTTGGACTGAGTTATGGAGACATTCGTCAGTTTGGATAGACTCAGCACCAGTTGGTCTTGTTCATCCTGAAGCGCTCCGCCATTCTGCCCGGTCGCCGTCAGTTGCGCAATCTGCGGGTTCAAAGCTGCAATCTGCTGCGTCAGTTGGTTGATCTGACTAACATCCTGTGTGACCTGGGTATTGAGCCCGGTCTGCTGCGAGGTCAAAGTATTGGAGGCTGTGTTGAAGGCCGTGGCCAGATTCTGCCCGGCGGTGAGAACTGCTTCGCGTGATGAGGTGCTGGTGGGGTTCGTGGAGAGGCTTGAAATGCTGGAGAACAGGGCCGACATCTCTGTCCCGATGTCCGAGGTCGAGGTGGTGAAGGTAGGCTCTATCTGCTGCAACGAGGAAAGTTGGGCGTTGGCGCCGCTCTGAGCCGTGGTCTCCTGCTGGATCTGCGTCTGCAACAGTTCATCCCGCACGCTCTGATAGCCTTCCAGCTCAACCCCGTTGCCTAAGCTGACGTTGCCCACGTTGGTGGGCGCGGCCTCCTTCAAAACAGTTACTTCCCGGGTGTAGCCGGGCGTGTTCGCGTTCGCAATATTATTGTTCGTTGTCTGCAATGCGCCAGAGGCGGCATTCAACGATTGCACGGCTATCGAGAGTGATGCGCTCAGAGACATGGATTACATCTCGCAGGACCAGGTCTGACGTTTCAACCTGGGACCGCGAGCCTCCTGGAATTGTCCTGCGTGGCTGCTGCACAACAAGGATAGAAGAGCAATTGACTTGCCAGAGTGCCTCAGCAGAGCGGCATATTGCAGATTCAGTTCACGGATCGCGTTGCCTGCCGCCCGGATCTTGCGTTCGACAGAAGGCTCAACGCCGGAGAGCAAAGGCGTCTCCGATGAGCGAAATCCTTCGCTCACAGTGTTTGACATGGTAGCCAGGCCTGCGCAAAGCATCTCCTGCCTGGCTACACTCTCTTGGAATTTTGGTAATGCGTTGGAGGCAATCGCATCCATGGCAATCGAGATCTCAGACGCCAACTCCTGCATCTGCTGCAGGTATGTGGCGGCGATCTGATCGCGCGACTGGGGTGTTGCGTCGTTCATTGCGAGCCCTTCCGGAAAATCTCTCATCCTGGGCTAATGAACGCTTTCGCTTCCCGTTCCCGCCCGTCTACTGCTTCTCGTTCTCAATCATGGCGCCAGCAGTTTCGCTTGCGTCCGGCTGATATGAACCACTTGCCACGGATTGCCGAAGAGCATCCACCTTATCCTGGCGAATCTGGGGCGAACTCAGCGCCTGACTGGTCAACGACTGGACCGATAAACTATCTGAATGGAACGAGATCCGGTCTTCCGTTGCCCCCTGAGTGCTGGTCAGACTCCCGCTGGAAACTTGTTTTGTCCCTCGGTCAACTGAAAGCTGGCTGGCTACCAGGCTGTTCAAATCAATCTTCATTGCAAGTTCTCCTGTCTCTACGGTACTGCTATCGGCCTTTCCCAAGAAACGTTTCAGTCCGTTCGACAAAGTTGTGAAAAAAACAGGTGAACTTGCGTCCCTGGGTCTCCTATCTGGCAGATGATGGGTGGGTTTTGGCTTCCAGATCGACCCGCGCATCCTCCGCCTTGTGAAGGCTCTTTGCAATCATCTTGGCGATGCCAATTCCGCCAAAAGCGGTCAGTGAAGCTCCCAGCGACTGCATCGCAATGCCTTGAAACTGGTCCTTGCCAGAGTCTGCGTCGTCCTCGTCGTCTCCGCCAGGAAGCGAGCCAAAACTCTGCTCCGCCTGCTGCAACCAGCTACTCAGGAGAATGGACTCAAAATCCTTCGACGACTTCTCGATCTTGGCGTTTTCCGTGGACGATGAGGATCCCGGACGGGAGATCGTATTCGCGTTGGCGGCCAGCGGCACAGCCACAGCCGCCGAGATACCGGCAAAAGGCGAAATGTCCGGCATTAGATCACCTCCAGATCAGCTTCGAGTCCGCCCGCGGCCTTGATGGCCTGCAGAATCGAAATGATGTCGTGAGAGGTTGCGCCAATGGCGTGAAGTCCCTTGATCAACTCGTCGACGTTGGCCCCTTCCTCCAACTCAATCGACTGCGCCGGAGCATCGTTCACCGCCAGTTTTGTATCCGTCACGATCTCCGGTTTGGCGTTGGGGGAGGGTGATGCCTGCACAAGGACGTGCGCGGTCTGCACGTCGATGGTCAAACTGCCCTGGATCACAGAGACCGGCGAAAGCCTCACGTCGCCCCCCATGACAACCGTGCCGGTGCGCTCGTTGACAACAACCTTGGCCGGCGAGCGGAAGTGAATGGAGAGGTTCTGGACGCGCGAGATGAGAATCGGCACCGAAGGCGTGCCGCTGGCGGCAACATCGACGTCGATGCGGCGGCTGTCGATGGCCGCGGCGATTGTCTTTCCAAACTCCTTGTTGATCACGTCCGCAACGTCCCGCGCGGCGGTAAAGTCGGAGTTGAGCAGCAGCAGGGAGACGGTCCGGAAGCGGCTCAAATCCACGGCCACATCCCGTTCAACCAACGCGCCTTCAGCAATCCTTCCGGTGGTTGGATGGTTTACCTTCCTGGAGTTTCCGGATTGGCCTTCCGCGTAGCCTCCGATGACCAAAGGTCCTTGCGCCACGGCATAGACTTCGCCATTGGGCGCGCGAAGAGCGGTGAGCAGCAGCACTCCGCCTTCAATACTCTTGGCATCGCCCACTGATGCCACGGTAACGTCGATCTTCATTCCCGGCCGGGCAAACGGGGGCAGCGTCGCTGTGACAAAAACGGCGGCGACATTCTTTACCACGACTACGCCGGGCGCAATCTGCACTCCCATTCTTTGCAGTGAATTGGCCAGCGTCTGCACGGTAAAGAACGTCTGTTGCGTATCGCCGGAATTTCTCAGGCCGATCACCAGGCCGTATCCAACCAATTGGTTGTCGCGCACGCCTTCAATCTGCGTCACGTCGCGAATTAGCACCTTGCGGTCGGCATCGGACGCAAACGCCGGAAGCGCGGCAAGCAGCCACACCGCGGCGAACAGGGCAATCCGCCCCGGCCAGTGATTCCGCTTCGCGAGCCGCACTTTGCGCGAATTACCGATCAAAAATTCAACAGCCATAGGATTGCCCTGGTGATGGGATTCAGCGGACGCACGCCGTCGGAGATGATTCCCTTGCCCTTCATTTCAATTTCAAGATTGCTTAGCGCCGACGAGGCCACCGTGTTATTGGGACCAATGTCGCCCGGCCGGATCATGCCGCGCACAATGACATCTTCGTGCTGGTTATTCATGAAGATTTTGCGCTCTGCTTCCACTACAAGGTTCCCGTTCGGAAGCACGGCAATCACCTGGCCCGTCAGGTTGGTCTGGAAGAGCGTATTCGATGCCGTCGATCCCTGGCCTTTGAGCGCCTGAGACGAACTCCCCGAAAGCAACGGGTTGGTCGCCGCGGGCGCCCTGCCCATGATGCCGGTAATGGCAGAGCTGCTTGTGAAGGACCGCTCACTGTCAACCGTGCCAGACTGCGTCGCGGTGGTCTGAACGGCAACCTGGATGGTGATTGTGTCGTTCAGGTGGTGCGCCTTGTAATCGACGGAAAAATCGCTCAGAGAGCCTGCGGGCGACCACAGACTCCCGACACTGCGCTCCTCGGCAGCCGGAACATACTGCTGCTGCAATCGCGCAATGTACTGCGCGCGCAACTGCTCAGAAGCTTTTGAGTCCACCTTGTGCGCGCTCAGGCAGAATGCAAAGGTGGAGGAGATGCCGAAGAACGCGAGGACAGCGGTTCGTCCAAGGAGCATGAATTGCGGACGCATCTTAGTAGCTCCTCTTCAGCAGGTTTGCGTTAACGACTTCGGCCACAAAGACTTGTTTGTGGTCCGGCGTTGCCACGCGAATTCTGTGGCCGGCAATGCCGTTCTCCAGGCTTACGACAGCGATCTGGATATGCGACCGGTTATCGTCCATCACCAGGGTTGCGTGCGCGCCAGCCCGCATAACGACTCCGGCATTCGTCTTCAAGAAACCATTGCCAGAGTTAAGCGCGCCAGGCGTGCGGTCTATCGTTGCCTCGGGACTGGTAACAATGGCATAGAAAGGCAGGCATGTGCCGGGCACGCGGCAGACCAGCTTGACTAAAAATCGAGCGTCGCGTTGTTTGCCGGAAGACTGATCGGCGAGTGGCTTGACCGAGAGGATATCCATTGCCGGAGCTGGCTCGGTGGCGACAACCTCGGCAAGCAACGACACCTGCTGGTCCGCAATCCGGCTTGCGCTGCCGGAGAGGGCCTGCGCGACCTGGTGGACCGTGAGCGCAAAGTGCTGCTGCGGCCGGGACTGCCCCGCACCGGGCAGACTCATGGCCGCCATCAACAACGCCGGCATCCATCTCATCGTCATAGTTCCCCTCAGCCTGTTTCCCTTTGCCAATCCAGTCCTCTTACTGAGCAAGCTGGTTCAACTGCTGCAACATCTCATCCGCGGCTTTGACGACTCTCGAGTTGGATTCATAGGACCGCTGCGCGAGGATCATGGCGACGAATTGGTTGACCACGCTGACGTTCGACTGTTCCAGCATCCCCTGCTGCAGGGTGCCCAATCCATCCGAGCCGCCCGGCGTTCCAACCACTGGCTGACCGGAAGCAGTTGTCTGCAAATAAATGTTGTTGCCCACGCTGTTCAGGCCGCCTGGATTGACGAACAGAGCCGTCTGAATATTGCCAACCTGCGTAGCCGCCGTCTGGCCGGACTGGGTCACGCTGACTGTCCCGTCGCTGCCGACAGTGATGCTGAGCGCGCCGGAGGGAATCGTAATCGCGGGTTGCAGAGGGTTGCCATCGGCGGTGACCACCTGCCCTTCTGCATTGGTGGTGAAAGACCCGTCGCGCGTGTAGCCCGTCTGCCCGTTGGGCATCAGGATTTGGAAGAATCCCGCGCCCTGAATGGCCAGGTCAAGAGGGTTGCCGGTGGTGGAAAAGTCGCCTTGCGTCTGAATGATCTCAGTTTCCGAAGGCCGCGTGCCGAGACCTACCTGCAAACCCGACGTGACCGTTGTCTGCTGAGTTGAAGCGGCGCCGGGCATGATCTGGTTCTGATAGAGAAGGTCTGTGAAATTCACCTGGCGCTGCTGGAAACCTGTAGTGCTCGAGTTGGCCAGATTGTTGGCGATGTTATCCAGATTCAACTGCTGGGCGGTCATTCCGCTGGCGGCAGTATAGAGAGCACGAAACATATCCGGTTCCTTTCAAAGTTCGCCCGGCTGACATTCAGCCGTTGCATCAGCCGACGCGTGGCAAGTCCTGGGCTGCGGTTTTGTCAATCTCACTACTGAACATGGTGAGTGCGCGGCGCATCGTCTCAACCTCACGCTGAGCCTGAACCAACTCGACTACGCTTGTGACGGGGTTAACGTTCGAGCTTTCGAGCATTCCCTGGCGCACCTGCGACTTGCTGGAGGCAACCGCAGTGCCGGCAGGCGCTGTGTAGTAGGTGCCGCCCGCACTCTGCAGCGCCACTCCAGCGGGGAATTCGACCGTCTTCAACTGTCCCGCGATGGCGCCGTTTACTGAAATCGTTCCGTCCGGGCTAATCGAAACCGGCTCTCCGACAACCGTGATCGGACCGCCATTGCCCATGACTGGATCGCCCGCAGCGGTAATCAGTTGCCCTTGCGGAGATACGCGGAAGTTTCCCGCGCGCGTGTAGGCAGTGCCTGCGGCTGTTTGGACTGAGAAGTAACCCGGTCCTTCAATGGCGAGGTCAAGATCGTTCGCGGTCGGAACCAGAGCGCCTTGCGTCGCATCCAGTTGCGTCCCGGTCAGCAAACCGTATTCATTTGCATCCTGGTTCAGGGCAGAAAGGGGAGAATCGCCCGTGGTTGCCAGAAGGGAGCTAAAGATATTGTGGCTCGCCCGGAAACCCGTTGTGCTCACGTTGGCCAGGTTGTTGGCTATCGTATCCAGCGCTTGCGTGCGGGACATCAGCCCGGCACAGGCTGCGTAGTATCCACTGCTCATTTTTGGCCTCGGACAGGTAATCTGCACGCCGGGGGCCAATTCAAGCTATTGCCTATTTATATAAGGATTCACTTCATTTCAGAACAGATAGCGGATCATTTGCTGGTTCGGCTGGATCGCCGATGAGGAGCCGATGAGAAACACATGAGATGAAAGACCCCGCCCTCACATGCGGGATCCCATCGATTGCAAATCTGGACCTCTAATCTATGGCTTCCAAATGAGGCTTGCTGCGTCTCGCTCACCTGCGCCAACGGCAACAATGACGGCAGTGCAACCGCTCGTTGTTTAACTGTTCACAGGCAGCAAACTCTTCTCGCGCGAGCTGAAATCATGGAACGCACATGGAAAAGAATCCATGCGCGTGCCTGCGAGTTCGTGCGCCGTTGTGAGGATGAACCTCCACGTAGGCGAGGAGCAAGAGTCATTCATGCTGCGCATGGCGTCGAGAACGAAGAGCGGCAGCATCCCCTCCATGGCAAACAATGCGCTTGTGTCTTTGCTGCCCCGGCCGCAATTTGGCCAGCCCAGAGCCGCTGGAATATCCCCAATCCCATGAAGCAGGCCAACCAGGTACGCATCTTCCGGAGAAATGCCCTCAAGAGACTCCGCCACAAGTTGTGCGTACTGGGCGACCAGACGGCAGTGCTTCCAAACCGCGGTGGTAGCCGAATGTTCCCGGTCACACGCAAACGTTCGAGCGGAGATGGCGTCGAACCAGGCGCCCACCTCCAGACTGGCGATGCAATCCCCCATCCGGCTGGGGCGCTCCGCGGCGAGCTCATATTCCTTGCCAATCAGCCGCAGCGTCTGGATCGTCGCGCCCACATCGCTCAGCACGAGTTCGGAAGCCATCCGCAAATCGATACAGGGATTCTGGAGGAGCATCTCCAGGCCGAGCACCGTTGTGGACATCACCGGTACGTCATCCAGGAAATCCGCTTTCTTTTGCGCGAAGGTCTGCTGCTCGAGGAGTTGGATCCCCCGCCACGCGGAAGATGGGACCCAGCTGTGATCGACTACGGTGTCATATGCTTGATTGAACACTCTTCTGCACCCGTTGTGTCCCTATCGGCACGAACGGGAGATCTGTCCACGTAAAATTCGCAACTTCCCAAAATATGGGAAAAATCGGAAGAAAACCATACAAAAACGGAGTTCGTTAGCAGATTCTCGCAGAGTAGCGGCGGTCACCCGGCCTTGAAGAGGAGGTCGACGTCTCTTGGGCCGCACTTCAGGCGCGCCCACAAATACTCTTTGCACTTCCCGATAATGGCCTCCTCCGCCTCAAGCTGAACGCCATAGCTGCCGAGAATCCGGGCCATTTCAGATGAAGTCTGAACGCTTTCGAACTTGATTTCCGTCGGTGTCTCATCTCCGCACTGATCATTGACCTGCTCGATCTGCTGCAACTGGCTTTGAAAATCGCTGGGCGTCACAAAGCAGGGCTGAGTCTTGCATCCGGTAATCTTCTCAATGGCATAGAGCAGCCCGTACTCGATGCCGCGAACGAAGCCCACCAGCAGGGTATTCGTCGTAGCCACATAATGGAGTGGAATCATCGAGTAGAGCCTGACGAATGTCGACGGTATATGAATCTCGGTTGACACCCCCCGCTCGGGCACCGTAAATACGGGGCATCCCCACTGCGTGGCGCGCACGGCGGTTACCTGCTCTTCGCTCACGGAGCCCTGCTGCACCAGGTATTCGCCGATCTCCACTCCGGCTTCTTTCTGCTCGTCTCTAACTTCCTTGAATTGCGTACTGCTGAGCAGGCCGTCACGCATCATGAGCAACCCGAGCGGCATGCGCGAAAAATGGTTCGTACGCTGCGGCCTGAATGCCGTCAAAGACGCGAGCTCTTCCTGCGCCGCCGCCGCAAAGCAGCGCGAGCTGCAATACCAGTTGCCGTGCATCTTGATCCCGATCTTGCGCGCGGAATAGTGCGGCAGGGCGGCCGAGCGATTGCAGTTGTGACATCTGACGGTGATAGCCTTGAATTTTTCAGTCCAGGCCGGCATCGCGATCGATTGCATCAGATTCATGTGTTCCCCCGTTCCCGCTTACTCGTTTTTTCCGGTTCCATTCTCGACCGCGGCGCTCAATGAAGCGACGAAGCGGTGACGGGCCGCGATACCTCGGTCACGCGAAGGCCGTAGTTGCCGTCGACTACCACCGCCTCGCCCCTCGCGATCACGACGCCGTCGAGAAGAAGCTCCACCGGCTCCTCCACCTGGCGGTCAAGTTCCACAACAGACCCGCTGGTCAGATCCAGCACCTCGCGGAGAGTGAGCTTGCGCTGTCCGAAACGCAGCGTGACGTTCAGTTCAACATCCATCACCAGATTCAGGTTTACCGGATCTGGGGTCGCTTTTCCCGTAGCAGCCTTGATCGCTTCCGCGACACTTGCGGATGTGCTTCCAGGCTGAGATAGCGGGGAGATCGCTTTCGTCAGCACTGGGTCCAGGATCATCAGGACCGATATGCGGTTGCCGTCATCGTCGGCAGCAGTCATCTGGGCAATGTTCGTCCGCTCGGACGGAGGCTGGGAAGCCGCGGAAGCATCGATCGTGAAGGCGCCAAACTCCGCCTCGCGCGCGGAACGAAAGTCGTTCATCGCTGTTCTGACCGCCTTCAACAAGGCCCTGAGCTGCTCTTCTCCGAATTCATCCGCGGGCTGGCCAAGAAGCTTCGACGCCAGCATGGCAGCTTCGGCTCGATTGAACTCCAGCAGGAATGTACCGTGCAGGCTGCCGTCGAGTTGGAGCCTGATCCGGACTGGCTCCGATTCATCCGGAGTCGATTCGGCGTCCGGCAGGGCCGCGATCAGCCAGGGCGATCCGCTGGCCTCGGTCACAGCCCGCACGAGAGCATTGAAGAATGCGCTCGAGAAAGAATGATGATTCATGTCGGCTGTCTGGTTCGTCATCCATTTACTCCTTTATTGCAGCCGGTTCCTGCGACCGGGATGAGAGTTGCGCAGCCTTCCGCGTTCCATTGCGAACCAGCAACGCCTCAAAGATTTCGACATTATCCACGGTAAGGCGTCCCGGCCTTTTGATCGGCGCTTTCATCTTCAGGATCGTTCCCGGCTTCAGGCCAACCAGGTCCTTCACCAGCACCCGCATCTGCGTTATATCCGCGGCGACATTAATGTCACAGCCGAGAATCCGTTCGCGCAGGCTTGGGCTCCGGAGTGGACGAAGACTCGATGTCTTTTTCGACTGCGCCACCTGCAGGTGCCTCAACAGGAAGCCAACAAACGAAGTTGGCAGCACGATGCTGATGCACCCGTTTGTGTCTCCTAAAGTCATCTCGAAGATCAGCAGCACCAGCTTTTCATTAGCCTGAAACACCTGCGGAATCGCCGCTGGCTTGATGCAACGACTTGGCGTCAGCATCAGGTTCAGGGACCGCCATGAGCGTTCCAGCTCCTTCACGATGAGAACGGTTACACTCTGCAAGATCTCTTCGTCGATCTCCGTAAGCTCGCGCGCCTCTTCCGATGCGGTTCCCGCGCCGCCGAGCAGAAGGTCAATCATGGGGAAGATCAGATCGGCATCCATCTCCAGCATGATATTGGTCTCCATCACGTTCAGCGAACAGGGCACCAGGTAGCTGTTGGAGGATGTCCTGCCGGGGTACTCTGAGGCAGCCACCTGCTCGAGCGCAGCCAGCTTCAACCGTAAAGAAACGCCCAGATAGAGTTCGAGCGAGGTTGTCACGCTCAGTGAAAACTTCTCATGCAGCGCGGTCAAAGTGCGCGCATTTTCATTCGAGAGCCTGCCCGCATAGCGAAAGTTGCAGGAATGAATGTTGCGCGGCTTGGGCTGCGGCGACATGTTTTTTACCGGCTTCATGGCCTGATCCGATGCGGAAGTTGCAGTCATAGGGACCTTCTGAACTGCTGCCGATCCATGATCTGATAAGCGGGCTGCATGCGTTTCACTGGCTCCGCTTTTCTTTCGCGAAGATGGCCAAGCGACGCGCGCAGCTTCACCATAGCGGCGGCGTGAATTTGCGAAACCCGCGATACGACAATGCCTACCACTTGCGAGATCTCTTTCATGGTCAGTTCTTCCTTGTAATACAGGGAAAGAATCAACTGTTCGCGCTCAGACATCTCGGAGACGGCCTTGGCAAGCTGCTCCCTTCTTTCGCCTTGAAGGCAAAGTTCAAAGGGATTGTCTTCATCCGTGGCCTGCGCCGATTCGATAAGATCGAAAGACTCGGCGTGGTCGTGGAAGGAATTCGTCTGCTGTCCGACCAGGTACAGGCCATCCAGTTGCGTCATTGTGTCTTGCAATTCGTCCAGACGCATATGCAAGTCCGCAGCTATCTCTTCTTCAAGCGGCTGCCGCCCCAGAGACGACTCGAGCTTGGCGATCGATGAGGCGATCTCGCGTCCTTTTCTGCGCAGAGTGCGAGATCCCCAGTCAAGCTTGCGAAGACTGTCGAGAATCGCTCCGCGGATGCGGAATTTCGCAAACGTCGAGAACTGCGCGTCTTTTGTGACATCGTAGTTGCGACAGGCATCGAGCAGACCCAGAACGCCAGCCTGAACCAGGTCCTCAAGTTCCACATTTTTAGGCAAGCGCTCGTGGATTCTGGCCGCTACGTAATAGACCTGCGGCAACTCCCGCATCACGAGGTCATTGCGTTCATCCATGGAATCGCTACTCTCACGGTAGGCCAATTCTGCTGTCGTCATTGCGTCACTCCCTTTGTGCGGCACTCACATCTGCTGTTCGTGATTCGCCGTATGCTGCTCAGGCGGTTATTTCTGTCGATCATCGGTTCTCTGCTTGACGTCCTCAACGGAGCACCCCCACGGACAGCACTGGCGTCAATGGCGGAACCTCTCCCGGAGAGATCACCACGATTCTGGGAATGAAGGGCTCCAACAGGCGGCGAAGGTAGTAGCGGCCTGGAGAAGAACACAGCAGAATCGGTGGCGCGGCAGCAATCTCTTTTCCGAAATCCGCACGTAATCCATCCAGCACGCGGCGTGCCAAAGTGACCTGTTGGGGACTCGATATGTTGTGGTTGATGGGAAGGTTCGATCCGCGCGTGCATTCATCTTCGATGGCGGTGTCCAAAGTTACGACCTTCAGTTCTCCCTGTTCATTCAGCAACGGCCGGATCAGCGACCTTCCCAGCGTGTGGCGAACCGCTTCAACCAGCGCAATCGGATTCTTGTTGAACGCCGCCGCCTCGACCAGCGTTTCGAGGATTGTCCCCAGATCGCGGATCGAGACCTGCTCGCGCAGCAGTTGCTGCAAGACCTTCTGCACCTCTCCCAGGCTCATGAGCTTGGGAATCAGTTCATCGGCCAGCTTGGGGTGCGACTCGTTGAGGCGGTCGATCAGTCTCCTGGTCTCATGCCGCGACAGGAGCTCATGCGCATTGCGCTTGATCACTTCCGCCAGGTGGGCAGCAAGCACGGAGGTCGGGTCCACGACCGCGTATCCAGCCGCGATGGCTTGTCCCTGCATCTGGGGAGTAATCCACTTTGCGGGTACATCGAAGGCCGGTTCCCTGGTGCTCTGGCCGGGCAACTCGGGTGCCTTGGGATTGGAGCTTATGGCGAGCAGACTGTCGCGGCGCAATTCCCAACGGGCGATCTCGACCCCGCGCAGATAGATCACATACTCTCTCTCCCGCAGCGAAAGGTTGTCCGTGATGTGGATGGACGGAACCAGAAAACCGAGTTGCTGGGCCAGATTCTTTCGCATCGACTTGACGCGGGACAGCAGTTGCCCGCCCTTCTGCACGTCGACCAGAGGCACCAGACCCACGCCTACTTCCAGCATCAGCTCATCCAGCTTGAGAGCTGCGTCAATCGGATCAATAGGCGCGGCAGCCGTCCCGCCGGGCAATGCGGCCTTGGCCTTCAGGTCAAGTTCCTCGGCTTCATCCTGAAGCACCTGCGGCTTCATCTTCCAGGCCGCGAACATCAACACCGCGGCAATTGCGAAGAAGGAAAACTTCGGCAATCCTGGAATCAACCCCAGAGCCGCCAGCGCGCCGCCCGCAATCCACAGCAAGCGCGGACTGTTGAGGAGCTGCTTGCTGACATTCACGCCCAGGGATTCCTTTGACGCCGCGCGTGTAACAACGATGCCGCCGGCGACGGAGACCAGCAGGGACGGCAGAATTGTCACCAGGCCGTCGCCCACCGTAAGGATGGTGTAGGTCTTCAGCGCTTCCTGAAAGGGAACACCCTGCTGAAAGACTCCGATCAGGAACCCGGCGATGATGTTGATGGCCATGATCAGAATGGTGGCCAGCGAGTCGCGTTGGCTGAAGCGGGCCGCGCCATCCATGGCGCCGCAGAACTCCGCCTCGCGGGCCACGCGTTCGCGCCGCGCTCGGGCCTGCTGCTCGTTGATGAGGCCGGCGTTCAGATCGGCGTCGATGGCCATCTGCTTGCCCGGCATTGCGTCCAGGGTGAAGCGCGCCGTGACCTCTGCCGTACGCACCGCGCCGTGACTGATGACGAGAAACTGAATGGCGATCAGCGCCAGAAAGAGAACGAAGCCGACAATGTAATTGCCGCCGACGACAAACTGTCCGAATGCTTCGATAACCTTGCCCGCGGCCGCTGTGCCCTCATTTCCATGCAGCAGAATGCGGCGCGTGCTGGCCAGGTCAAGCGAAAGTCGCAGCAGCGTAAGCAGCAGCAGCAGACTCGGGAAGACCGAGAACTGCACCGGGCGCAGAATCTGAATCGCCGTAAGCAGCACCAGGATCGATGCGGTAATGCTGAAGGTCAACAACAGATCGAGCATGAAGCTTGGCAATGGCACAAGCATCACAAAGACCATCGCGACCGCCGCGATAGGCGCGATCCACTCACCGGATTTGCGAAGAATAGCGGACAGCCGTTCCATTATGAGTTCACCCCCGGCCGCTTGGCGGATGCGGCAGGTTTGCTTTCGATCTTCTCGCCGGATGCATTTCTTGAACGCCGTTCGGCCTCGCTCCGCCGCACCTCGGCCTGGGCGCGGAAGACGAGGGCGAGAATCTCGGCTACCGCCTGGTACAACCTGGACGGAATCGAATCGCCCACTTCCACGCTCTTGTAAAGCGCCTGCGCAAGCGGCCTGTTCTCCACCAGCATGATTCCGTTGTCGCGAGCTAACTGCTTGATCTTTTCCGCAAGCAGATTGCGGCCTTTGGCCACTACGATGGGAGCGGGCATATCCATCTCATAGCGCAGGGCGACTGCATAGTGAGTTGGGTTCGTCACAACCACGGTGGCGGTTGCGGCGGCCTTCAGGGACTGCTTTCTGCGCATGGCTCTTTGCAACTGGCGGATGCGCGACTTGATGACAGGATTGCCGTCGGTTTCCTTGTATTCCTCGCGCACTTCCTGCTTGGTCATCTTCAGGTCGCCTTCCATCTTCTTCCACGTCAGCAGATAATCCACCGCCGACCAGGAGAGCAGGACAATTCCCGACTTCCACGTCAACTCCAGCACCATTGAACCGACAAAAGTGGCGAACGGCCTCAAGCCGAGGCTGGAGGCGAGCGCCATCGCCCCCCAATGCTCACGCACAATATTCACCGTGATCCAGAGGATGGCGGTAAACGGCAGCAGCGACTTCAGCAGGTTGCTGAGCCCCACAGGCGAAAAGATCTGTCCCAGTCTGCTGGCAGGATTGAAGCGATCGAACTTCAACGCCAGCGCCTCGGGAGCAAAGTTGAAGCCGCCCTGCACCAACCCCGCCACCACCGAAACCGCCATCCCCGCCATCAGGGTGGGAGCAATCCAACGCATCACTTCAACGGCGCTCCAGAAGAGCACCGGGCCATTGGGCTCGATATTGCCCGAGGCTGCTGCATAGAGCGTGTTGCGGTAGAGCACCGTCCAATGCGTGATAGCCGAGGGCGCCATCAGCGCCAGCACCCCCGTCACGGCAGCAAAGGCGAGAACGCCAGGCAGTTCGCGCGAACGGGCGACCTGGCCCTGTTCCCGCGCCTTGTTTCGCCGTTTCGGCGTTGCCTGTTCTGTTTTGCTGCTATCAGCCATGGTTTCCTGTCGTGCTAGTTGCTATTGAGCCAGGTGGAGAAGATGGTCGGCCTGGGTCATCGAATTGAGAAACAAATGTTCAAACAAACTCGGCCAGTACTTGAGTGCGGAGATCAGAACCAGTATTCCGAGAACGCCCTTCACTGCCGGTCCCAGCAGCATCAGGGGCAATTGTGGAGAGGCCTTGCCCAGCAGGCCGAGGGCGATGTCGGCAAGCAGCGTTGCAGAAAGCACCGGGGCGGCAATCTGGATGCCGATGGAAAACACACTGGAGCCTGCCTGCAAAGCCGCCGAAGTGAAGCCCGCGCCAAAATGCCCGGACGAAGGCGGCAGATAATCGAAGCTGCGCGCCAGGGCGCGCAAGATCCAGAAGTGGACGTTGAGGCGCAGGAAAATCAGCATTGCAATTGTCTGGTGAAACGTGGCCATCACCGTCGATTCGACCTGCGTCTGCGGATCGAGGATATTCACCAGCGAGTAGCCCATCTGCACGCTCAACACTTGGCCGGCCATCTGCACGCCGTCAAAGACAATGTTGGTGGCCACGCCAAGCGCCACTCCGATCAGCAACTCGCCGAAGACCATCATGGGCCACTGGCTGATACTCAACTGCGGCATCCTGGGCGAAAGCATCGGGTACAGCAACGCGGTCAAGGCCATCACCAGCACCGCCTTTACGCGGGCCGGAATCACCATGCTTCCGAAGAAGGGCGCAAAGAGCATGATGCCCGTGAGCCGGACACCGATGGTCAGCAACGCTCCGAAGATCTGGACCAGGGATATGCTCATTGCAGGACCGCGTGAAAGTCGGTTAAGAGGTTGATCGTGTAATGCGCCAGATGCCGCCACATCCAGGGCATCATGAAGAAGAGCGCCGCGCCGGTTACCAGCAGGCGGGGCACGTGCGACAAAGTCTGGTCCTGCAAGGAAGTCAGCACCTGGATGATGTTCACCAGCAGGCTGATGGCGATGGCTGAAAGCAGGATTGGCGCGATCAGGATCGCAACCTCCTGCAGCATCAGCCGGCCTAGCAGAACGACTTCATCCACGCCCATTAGTTGAAACTCCTCATCAGGGCGCCGATAAGAAGGTGCCAGCCATCCACCATGAGAAACAGCAGAAGCTTGAGCGGAGTAGAAATGACCACTGGCGGCAACTGCATCATGCCGACGGAGGTGGTGATGGATGCAACCACCATGTCGACCACGAGAAAAGGAAGAAAAAGTACGGCGCCGATCTGGAATCCGGCTTTCAGCTCAGACAGGATGTACGCCGGCAGCAGAACGCGGAAGGAGAGATCGTTGATATTCGCCGGACGTGGCTCCTTGGCGATCTCCAGAAAAAGTGCGGCATCCTTCTCGCGAACGTAATGCGACATGAACTGGCGCATCGGCACTCCGGCGCGCGTCAGCGCATCGACGGCGGTGATCTTGTTTTCTTGCAGCGGCACAACCGAGTCGCGATAGATGACCGCGCCAATCGGCTGCATCAGAAAAAAGGTCATAATCACCGATAAGCCAATGAGGGTCTGGTTGGATGGCGTCGTCTGCAGTCCGAGCGCTTGCCGGAGGAAATGAAAGACGATCAGCAGCCGGGCGAACGGAGTCATGCAGATAAGAATCGAAGGGATAAGGGTGAGGAAGGTCAGCAGGACAAGAATCGTCCACTGCGTCGAACCGCTGCCTAACCCTGTGATCCGCAATTCGTTGGGATTGGAAGGCGCTGGACTCGTTTGAATCGGCGTCACGGGAGCCGGCTCGATAGGCGCGGCAGCGGCCGGCGGCATGGCTGCCTGAGCCAGGAGCGTTGGCGCCGATTGCAGGAATCCCATCATATTGATAGCGCCTGCACGAACCATACGGGGCGCGGCATGTGCGGACGTCCCCGTCAGCAGCAGCAGACAAAGCATGGCCCGAACGAACACGGGACTCCTCATGCCTGTTCCTCCATCTGCTCAATCGCCGGCTGTTTCATGGGAATGGCCATCGTTTCCTTCAGCACGTTGCCGAAGGACTCATTGCTACTCAACTGCGCCAGTAGCGCCACGTTTGTGGCTCCGCCGCCAACGAGAAACTCGCGTTCATCCACGCGAATCACGGCTACAAATCGCTTTTCGCCGAGCGAAACGGTTGCGGCCACCTTCAACCGCTTGGGGTTGGAATGGGCAACCTGCCGCTCCCGGAACCATTTCCATGCGCGGGAGAGCAGCCCCGAGGCGCTTTGCAGAGTCTTTAACGAGGCCCCGCCCGGAAAGACGAGAAGCGGTGATGCGGGAGTTTTTGCCGAAGCCCGCGCAGGGCTTTGGGCCGCAGCCGGAGAGGGACCCGGTGCGGCAGCCTGTACGGGGAGGCTTTGGGCAATGGCCTGCGCCCTTGATTTCCGATTCTTCATGAAAGGTCCGTGAGCCGCACGGCCAGGCGCTCGCCGACGACTTCAAATTCTGTCCAACCGACCAGTTGTCCATTCACCCGCAAAGGCAAGTCGCTGCTTTGGTGATATGCGGTTTCAACGATGTCCCCCTCTGCAAGGTTCAGCAAATCGCCAACCGTGAACTTCACCACCGGAATATCGAGCGCAAGCGAGCAAGGAAGCCAGGGCAGAATCTCCGCCGGGTCCCGCTCCTGATGTTTTTCAACCAGTTGCGGACCCTGAACCAATTTCGCTTCGGTCATCGGCACTGCTGGAGTCATTGCCGTGTTCATCGATCTCTCTTCCCTGGCTATCCAATTTCCATCGCGCCACCGTCAAACAGGGGTCTGGCCCGTTGCAGGTTCTGCTCTGGATTGCTGTCCGCAGGCCACGCACTTCGGCCTCTCGATAGAGGTGATTGCAATCGAGAGGCCGTTGTTGCAAAAGGGATGAACGATGTGCCCGCGAAGCATAGCGAGACAGCCTCAAGTGGCTGTGCCGCAAGGGGAAAGGGAGTTTATGGGACGCGCCTGAAATTCTCGATCAAGCGATCGGGAATTGAGGGCCGGTCCGGGTTCGTGAGGCAGGCATGAGAAGAACAAACCGGAAACAGACCTCGCCGCTCAGCAGAGTTGCTGAGCGGCTGGCCCTTAATGCAACGCTAAGAAATCACCGGCACAATGGTTTACTGGATCATTGCGAGGGTCGCTTGGGAGACCTGACTGAACGTAGTGATCGACTTGGCATTTGCCGAGTACGCCTGCTGCGCCACGATCAACTTCGCAAACTCAGTCGCGATATCCACGTTTGACTGCTCGACATTGCCCCCGACAACTGTTCCCCGTCCGCCGGTCCCTGCGACCCCGGTCACAGCCGAACCGGAGGCAGCCGTCGGTTGGAAGTTATTGTTGCCGGTGCTGACAAGCCCCTGGACATTGGCAAAGGAAGCCACCGCAACCTGTCCCAGCGACTGCGTGTTGCCGCTCGTGAAGGTGCCTTCGATGGTGCCATCCGGATCCACGGTGTAGGTTGAGAGCGTGCCGCTGGCGAAACCATCCGTCGTGGTGGCGCTCGTCGCGCTTGCCGTCGCCGTCTGCGTGATGGTGGGATTCGCGGCCGTTCCAAATGGCCCGGAGAGCGTCAACGGCGAAGTGGCGCCATCGGCAAGGTTGGGAATGCTGATGGGAACAACAGCCGACGTCGAGGTCAACTGGCCTGAACCGTTGAAGTTCAAAGTGCCTGACCCTACGGTGGTCGTGGTGCCCGTCCCTCCGGTGATGTCGGCAGATGGCACGGTGACCGTGTAAGTCCAGGTATTGGCCGCCGTCTTGGTGTACGAGACCGAGAGGCTATGCGCCGATCCCAACGAGTCGTAAACCGAAAGCGTACTGCTGGGCCCCGTGCCGCCAACCGCGGTGTCGGAATCGAGATTGGCGGTAATGCCAACTGTGGTGCTCTCCACCGCGGGGCTGACCACACTGCCCACCTGCAACGGCTGCAAGGCCGCCGAAGTGTTCACAACTCCGTTGCTCGCGGGATAGCCCATCAGCAGTTCCCCGCTCGGTGTCACAAGCTGTCCGGCTTTGTTGGTGGTGAAGTCGCCTGTGCGCGTGTAATCCAGCGCTCCGTGCGCGCCCTGCGTCACAAAGAATCCATTTCCCGAGATAGCCATATTGGATGCAGTGCCGGTCGCGTTCAGATTTCCTTCGGCAAAATTGGAGACCGTGGAGGAAACCGCGACGCCTGCCCCAATTTGCACCGGGTCGCCGCTGCCGTTTGTGGAGCCAGCCTGGGCAAATATGTCGCTGAAGGTCAAGGTCTGGTCCTTGTAGCCATCGGTATCGATGTTGGCCAGGTTATTGGAGACGGATTGCAGCTGGTCTTGAGCCGCCGTGAGTCCGGAAAGTGGTGCTGAAAAAGATCCCATTACTTGCCTCCTTGGGCGTTGCTTGTCGAACCGGAATAACCCATGGTTACCGGGTTGAGGGACGAATTGATCGAGGCTGCCACCGCGCCGGCATTGCCGAAACCAAGGGGCATCATCGTGTTGGGGTCAAATGGCAATTGGCTGGTTGCCGCACCTGCGGCTGAAGGTGAAAGCATGCTGGCGGAGGTGAGCGCGGCAGCGTTGGCTGTGGCTCCCGCGGCTCGCGCCGCGCTTGTCGTGCTTGTCGTTGAGGATCCCGTGACGGACTGATTGATGCTGATAAGCTGTTCCAACTGATTCAGCGAGATCATCTGGCCAACCATCGCTGTCGGGTCCACCGGAGCCGTGGGGTCCTGATTCTGCAATTCCTGCGCCAGCAGGCTCAGAAACGTGGTGCCCAGCCCGTCGGCGGAATTGCTGCTCGATGTGGAATTGCTCGTGCCGGTCGAACTCGCGGCGTTGGCTTTGGTGTTGGCGGCATTTGCGCGGCTGGTGCTTGCAGCCGGCCCGAGTGCGCTCAAAACCGCCGGCATCGTATAGTTTGCTAATACGCTTTGCATGATCGTTTCTCCTCAGGTGCCTTGATACCCTTGAACGTTCCTTAAACTCTGATGTCGAGCCGCGCATAATCCGTAGCCGTTGCCGCCGCGGCGGATGACCACTGCTGCTCGGCAACGCCGTTGTCTGAATAGCTTGCGGCAGCCGTGTCTTCCGTTTGCTGCCTGCCGCTGCGCGATTGGCTGGACGAGCCGTTTGACATGCCGCCGGAAAATCCCGTTCCCTGCCCTGCTCCTGCGCCATTCATATCGATGCGCACATCCATTGCCTGATTGCTGCCCAGCCTTGCCTGCATCTCCGGCAGATGCGCGGCGAGCGTCTTTGCAAGCTCTCCGTGATCCAGCGAAATCTGTGCTGAAATCAAGTCCCGGGTCGCGGAAGTGCTGATCGAGATGTTGCCGAACTCTGTCGAGCGCATCCCAACGCGCATCTCCGACTGGCCCATGCTTTGGATCAACTTCGCGGTATTGATGGCTGGCAGCGGCTGCGGCAAAGCGGTCCCGGAGGCAGTTGTGTTGTCCGGCGTCTTCGCGGCATGAACGGAAGCGCCCGCAACTGTTGAAGTGGTCTGCGCCGGGGCGGGCGTAACCGTGCTCTGCGCATGAACTGTGGCAGCGGCTGCGTGGGTTGCAAAGTCCACTTGAACCGGCGCCGCGCTTTGCCCCTGCGAGGAAGCGGATCCCTGGCTCTGATCGACAGAGGGTGTTGCCTTTTGAGAACTTGCCGGGGAAACCGTCTGATCCGGCGCGGACTGTGCATGTTGCTTGATTCCCGCTCCGTCGCTGGTGGTGTTCTTGGCTTCGTCCGTGCCATTGGAGCCAGACGTGGCCGCTGGTTTCGCTGTCGCGGCTGGTTTCAGACTGGATGCGCCAGCTCGACCCGCTACAAACGTACCGCTGACCGGCTGGATCGGCATGGCTAACTGATCGGCTGTCGCCATGGAAACGCTGACGTCCGTTGCCGATGCGTTCTGATCGGGCGCGCTCGCTGTTGGGATTGTCTGGGTCGTTGATGCTGTGCTCGATGCCAGAGCAGCATCTCCCTTTGCAGAGGCGCTTGGGATGGCATCTTGAATCGAAATTCGAACTTCGTTCGCAACTGCATTATGGAGCGCGGCCGGAGCTTCATTCAGGACAGCATTGTCAGCGGCCGCTGCAACTGTGGCCGGCACTGCGCCTGAAGGGCCGTTCGCGATGGCGCTCTGATTCGCATCCTGAACTGCGTTCGAGCCTGTCGCCGCATCTGCACTGCGGACCGCGCTCAGAACTTCATTCGGAACCGCATTGACAACGGCTGTCGCGGCTATGGTCGGCACCGCATCGGAAGAAGTGCGTGCAACGGAAATCTGATTCGCATCCTGCACTGCGCTCGAGCCTGTCGCCGCATCTGCACTGCGGACCGCGCTCAGAACTTCATTCGGAACCGCATTGACAACGGCTGTCGCGGCTATGGTCGGCACTGCATCGGAAGAGCTGCGTGCAACGGGAATCTGATTCGCATCCTGCACTGCGTTCGAGCCTGTAGCCGCATCTGCATTGTGGACCGTGCTCGAAACTTCATTCGGGTCCGCGTTGACAACGGCTGTCGCGGCTATGGTCGGCACTGCATCGGAAGAGCTGCGTGCGACGGGAATCTGATTCGCATCCTGCACTGCACTCGGAGCTGTGGCCACAACGGCATTGCTGAACGCGCTCGAAACTTCAATCGGCGCGGCATTGGCAACGACGTTTGCAGCAGCGTTCGGAATAGCGCTGGAAGAGACCTGTGCGACTGCGCTCTGATTGCCGCCCTGAACTGCGCTCGAAGCTGTAGTCGTGTTCGCGTCGCTGACCGTGTTCAAAACTCTGTCTGGAACAGCGTTGGCCACCAACGTCGCAGTTGGGTCCGGAACTGCGCCGGAAGAAACGCTCGGAGCCACACTCTGATTGCCGCCCTGGGCTGCGCTCGATACCGTCATCGCAACTGCATCTGAGGCTTTCACTGCCGCCTTCGACGAAGACGCTCCCGCGGCCTTTGCGTCTTGGACCCTGGAGCCTAACGATGCCAAGGCTGCCTTTACCGAACGGCTGCTCCACTGTATGTGACTCGACGAAACGCTGGTTAGCTGGACGAATTCCGACGAGGCGGTGCTCGATTCGATCGCCGGAAACCCTGACGGCGTTGCATTGCAGATCGGATCGCCGGCCGTTCCAGACGCGGCGTCCTCAGTCGAAGCGGAATCGCCAAGGGAAAACTGCGCTGGAGTAACAACCGTATCGCTCGATGGCGTCTGTTGTGCCGGCAAGACCTGCTGTAGTGTCGCTGCCTGCCTGGAAAGGACCGGCGAATGAACAGTAGAACCAACGGATACTGTGCGTGCGGCTTTCGCATCTTCCGGAGTATTTCTCTGCTGTTGCGCGGCCTTGATACTAACGCCGCTCGCGCTGCTGCTTTGTGAGAATGTCTTCGATGCCGCAAGCAGTGATTCGCTGAACGCCTGCTGAGGCTGCTCAGATGTCTGCGACGCGGTGCGGGAAACCGCCGGCGTCAGAGTGAACATCTCGAAGATGGCTTTTGCGATCACGCCAGTCTAGTGGCATTTGGTGGGCCAAACACACCTCGTTCGCCGTCCGCCGACAGATGGCGCTTTCCTCATTGGAATCAATAGTCTGGAAACACCCTGCCTGGCCGCGCCACCAGCCTCGAAACAAAGTCGGCAACATTTGCCGCATGTCGCATAGGCAAAGGCTGCCGGGTTGCCGTGCGCCAACTCATCCAAATGCCGTTGTGGACCAGAATCACGGAAGCTCTTGCGACGGCAAGCCAAATGAAATTGCGCCACTCCCACTGAGTTGCGCAGTGGAATCTTTGCCGTGGAAGTTCAAGCGGTTCTTTGATTAAGCAGAATGGAGCCCGCGCAGGTGCGGGACAATATGGCAATTCTATGCGGGACCTTTTCTCGACCTATGACTTATAGGCAGGCGAGGAGATACGGCATCGAACGAATACAACTTTGAAATTCATTGCAACGGAACGAACTATGTCAAACCCAAAGGAGAGTGCCGGCCTCGCCGCGCATTGAAGTTGTCATCCACGGCCTTTTGTTCCAGGCGGGCAAGACCCGACTCATAGGCGCTACGCTGCTCTTCATGCATATCGGTCAGCATTTCGCGATTCTGCCGCGCCTTCTCGTAGGCGGCAAGTTGTCTGTCGCGCAGTTGTTCCAGCTTCACAATTTGCTCTTCGAGATTCTTCCTGTTTTGCTTCAGTTCTTCAACCTCTCCATAGGAGGCATGAAGGGTGCGTCCGATAAAGGGCTTGAAGATGTCGGCGCGCCGCGACGCATCCAATTCCGCAATTCTGGTTTCAGTGCTTGTAAGCGCCTCGCGCGTCTGCGTGAGTTCAAACAGAATCTTCTGCAGCAAGCGTTCTTCCTGTTCCTCAAGGATTCCGCGAACTCGAAGGACTGTAGCTAGTGGAAACTGGAAGGACATATCAGCTCGCAATCTCTAGTAGGGATTTAACCACATTGGGAAAGGCGACAATCTGTTCGGGGCGCTGGTGCAGGAATGCATTCAACTGCGGCAGGATTTCAACGGCCCGGTCAAGCGTCAGGTCGGCGCCTTTCTGGTATGCGCCGATGCGAATCAAGTCTTCAGAGCGCGCGTAGGAAGCCATCAGCAGGCGAAGAGCCTTGGCTCTCTGCATGTGCTCTTCTGAAGTGATGCTCGGCATCAGCCGGCTCAGGCTTTCAAGCACCGAGATAGGCGGATAGTGGTTTCTCATGGCCAGGTTTCTGTCCAGTATCACGTGTCCGTCGAGCAGCGATCGCACTGTGTCGGCAACCGGATCCTGCTGATCGTCGCCTTCCATCAGGACGGTGTAAAAGGCGGTGATGCTTCCACTCTTGAAGCATCCTGCGCGCTCCACCAGCCGGGCAAGCATGTTAAGCACCGAGGGCGTGTACCCTTTCGCTGTTGGCGGCTCGCCGGCCGACAGGCCGATTTCGCGTTGAGCCATTGCGAATCGAGTCAGGGAGTCGACAACCAGAAGTACATTCTTCCCCGTGCTGGCAAAGTACTCTGCGATGGCGGTTGCTGAAAGGGCTGCGCGCATTCGCAGGAGAGGGGATTGATCGGAGGTGGAAACAACCACGACGCAGCGCTTTCGGCCCTCATTGCCGATCACTTCGAGAAATTCTCCCACCTCGCGTCCACGTTCGCCCACCAGCGCCAGCACCGTCATGTCGGCGCTTGTCCCGCGGGCCATCATGCCCAGCAGCGTACTCTTGCCGACTCCGCTTCCCCCAAAGATGCCCAGGCGCTGGCCGCGTCCGCAGGTCACAAATGCGTCAAGAGCGCGGATGCCACAACCCAGCGCCTCGCGAATCGGCACGCGATCGAGCGGGAGCGGGGCAGACCCATCCACCCACATCGCTCGCTCTCCTCGATATTCGCCTTTCGAATCAAGCGGTACGCCGGTCGCATCAATCACCCGGCCCAGCAGATCGCTGCCAACCCGGATTGAAGGCCGGGTCCCCCAGGCAACGATCCGGTCGCCGAAGCGGATGCCCTGCGGATTCTCAACGGCCATGGAAAGCAGCGTCGATCCGCGAAACCCAATCACTTCACCGGAATACTTCTTGCCCGTGGCGTTGGTAATCTCGCAAGACTCCCCGACGGAGCAGAATGGCCCCTCAGACTCGATCAGGTTGCCAACTACCTGCAGCACCCGTCCGCCCCAGCGCAGGGTCGATCCGCGATCCAGACGGTCGAAGTAGGGCGCAAGTGGCCGTGAATTAGTCACTTGATTGCAGGCCTCTGCGCGAGCAGGTCGAAGAATCCTTGCTCAACTTCTTTCAGTTGCGCATCGATACTGAAGTTTGCCGAGCCTAGATCAGTTTCGAGGATGCAATCCGCAGAATCCAAACGAGCATCCTCCACAACTGCAATGGTCGAGCCATTCAGAGGCTTCGCCAGGTACTCTCGCCACTTTTCCGCGTTAGCCGGCGAAGTGCGCACCGACACGCTCGATCCGTCGTGCAGTTTTTCGACAGCGACGCGGACCAATGCGGCAACCAGCATCGGGTCAACCTGCGCCTCGCGATGCAGAATCTTCGTTGCGATGGCCAGCGCCAGATGAACCACGTCGGACTCGACCCTGGAAAAATAGCTCTTCCGCTCATCGACGAAGCGTTCCAGCGCCTGACGGATTTTCTCCGCCTCTGCCGCGGATTTTGCCTCATATTCCTCGCGCAGCCGTTTTTCGGTCTCGGCCGTTGCCTCGGCGCGGGCACGATTCAGCAGTTCATTGAGGTCCTGCGCTGAAACGCTCGGCGCCACCTGCTGCTCTCTCTCTTGTCCGGCCTTGGTGTTAGCCTGCTTTGTTTCCTTGACACTCGTCAAAGCAGGAGCGCCCAAATCCCGGTACAAGTACGAAGTAACCGGAACGGGGAATACCTGGCTTGCAGCCTCGTCAAACGAGATACTCATCATTTCCCTCGCCCTTCAATACAATTCTTCCTTCGGCCTCAAGCTGCCGGGCAATGGCGACAATCTCGGATTGCGCCTTGATTACATCCCTGCTGCGAACGGGACCAAGCAATTCGATATCTTCCTTGAGCATCTCAACAGCCCTTGTCGACATGGTGCGGAAGAAGTGGTTCTTCAACTCTTCGGCCGTGCCTTTGAGAGCCATTGCCAGGGTTCTCTTGTCAATGGCGCCGGCAAGCTCGCGAATGTGGGTTTCGCCAACATGCAGAAGATCTTCAAAAGTGAACATCAGATCGCGGATGCTGATAGCCAGCGTCGGCTCCTCATTCTCAATGTTCTCCAGGATCTCCTGCGCCACCGTCGTGTCGATGCAGTTCATGATGTCCGCTACGCTCTGGAAGCCCGAGTAAGCTCGCTTGCCCTGTTCTCCAACCGCCTTCAGCCGCTGGCTCAGCAGGGTCGATACTTTCTCCGCCATCTCCGGCGAGAAGCGGCGAAGGTTCGCCAGTCTCTTGACCGCTTCGGCGCGAAGTTCATTCGGGAGGCTCATCAGCAGAGCCGATGCCTGGCGATCGCCGAGCTGGCCGAGGATCAGCGCGACCGTCTGCGGATGCTCGCTTTCCAGAAACCTTGCTAGCTTCTGCGGATCGGCGCGCTGCAACGACTCCAGGGGTTTCAGTTCGCGGGCCTTTGTCAGCCGTTGCAGAATGCCTTCCGCCTCGTTTTCGCCAAAGGCCTTGATGAGCAACCGCCGGGCAAGCTCGTAGCCGCCCTGGATGAGGTAATCCTGCGCCTGCGTCATATGCTGATACTCTTCAATCACCTGAAGAGACAGTTCCGGTGGAATGGTTCCAAGACTGGCAACCTCGTCGGCCACACGCTGCAGATCTTCCTTATTCAGTTCGCGGAAGACTGTCGCGGCAACGTCTTCGCCGAGAACAGTCAGCAGGATCGCGGCCTTGCGGGCTCCGCTCAGATTCGTTCTTTCAATCGACATGGACGATGTCATTGGGCCTCTTCCCGCAGCCAGGCGCGCACGGCGACGGTGCTGCTCTCAGGTTCAGCCTTGACAAACTCCGCGAGTTGCTTCTTCAGAATCAGCGAACGCTGGGTAAGATTGGACGGAGATTCAAGCATCGCCTCTTCCTCAGGCTCAGCGTGCGCTGGAGCGCGGCTTTGCACAACCAGCGCATTCGGAATTGAAAGAATACGCTTTTGGATGGGCCGGATCATCAGCAGATAAACAAAGATGAAGAGGACCAGCAGCACCGCATAACGAATCATCGACGAAAAGTCGTTCAAACCCTTCCGCGCCTGATCGATAAGACCAGCGGGTTCAATGTCCGCTTCCGCGGGGCGGTCAAAGGAAAGGTTTTGCACGTTGACCACATCGCCGCGCGCGCTATTGAATCCGATGGCAGCCTGCGCAAGCTCGCTGATCAGCCCCATTTCCTCAGGCGTCCTCTTGTGACGAGTCTCAACCCATTTGCCGTTTTGCTGGTGACGTTCGACCGCATCGTCCAGCACGACGGCAGCGGTAAGGCGGCGGATGCCCCCTGCCGGCTCAATCACATGGCGGGTGATTCGATTCACGCCATAAGTGTTGTTATCGGTTCTCGAAGACTGGCCCTGCTCTTTGACGACGGATTTTGACGCTCCGGACTTGGCGCTGGGTACATTGCTTGAAGTTCCGGGAACCCCGCTGGCGACAGCGCCCGGACCTGAAATTTCCTCGGAGTGCTGCATGGAAAGCGTAGCGCTTACCGAAGGGTCGTATTTCTCCTGGCTCTCTTCGCTGCTGCCGTTCTCATACTCCACATTCACGCTGGCGTGGATGCGGTCGGCTCCGACGACCGGAGAAAGAGTCGCCACCAGACGCCGCGTCAATTCCTGCTCAAGATCGTCGCCTCCAACGCCTGGGGCGTTGCTCTCTCCGAGCGACCGGTTGGAATCCGCATCGATGATGGCGACGTCCGACGGCTTGAGTTCATCCACCGCTCCCGCCACCAGCCGCGAGATGGCCGAATAGTCCTCGCGCGACAGGCTTCCACGGCGAAGGCGCAGCGTCACCGAAGCTTTTGCTCCGCGTTCCCTGTCAAGGAAAACCGAGTCGTTCGCCATCACCAGGTGCACCCGGGCGCTCTTGATATTGCTCATGGTCTGAATCGTCCGCTCAAGCTCGCCTTCAAGCGCACGCTGGTAGTTCACCTTCTCATCGAACTCCGTTTGCCCCCATGAAACCTTGTCGAAAATCTCAAAGCCGATGCGTCCGCTATGCGGCGAATCGTGAGACGCAACTTCCAGCCGGGCGGCATCCACCTGGTCCGCCGGGACGCTGATGGAGGTGCCGTCCGGACTTAATTTGTAAGGAATCTTCTTGGCCGCCAACTGCCCTGTGATCGCTTGCGCATCGGCTGGTTCCAGCCCATTCATCAGCGGCTTGAAATCGGGTGTTGCGATCATCTTCACAAAGAAGACAACCGCCGCCACGGTAATGGCGAAACCGACGCCGAAGTAGGCCCGCTGCTGCGGGCGGAGACCTGCCCAGAACAGCTTGGCGCGCTCCATGGCCTGGCTGAAGCCCGGTGCTTGTTTCGTTGTCGCTAATTGCGTCTTGCCCGCCATAAGTCCCTAATCTCGCCGCTTTCCTGGAATTGCGTCTTCAGTGCGCATCCTGTGAGGCGCATCCTTTAGAACTGCATCTTCTCGATGTCCTGATACGCGCTCACGATCTTGTTGCGAACCTGCATCATCAACTGAAAGGCCACATCCGCCTTCTCCACCGCAATCATCACCGTGCTCATGTCCGTGTTGCCACCCTTCAACAGGTTGCCAATCTGCTGTTCCGCGCCGCCGCTCAGCTGGTTTACCTGTTGAAGCGCATTGTTGAGTATGCCGCTGAATCCCCCCTCTGAAGAAGAAGGCTCAAGCGGTGACAATTTGGGGAGGCTGCCGATGGTGCCAATGGAGCCAAGACCTGCAACTGGGCTGCTCATCTTCTAATCTCCTGCCTAACTCTTGAGGATGTCGATGGATTGCTGGATCATCTGCTTGGCCGCGGCCACTGCCGACGCATTGAGTTGATAGGAACGCACGGAACTCATCAGGTCCACCATCTCCATCACTGGATTGATAGCCGGATAGGCGACGTAGCCGTCCTTGTTTGCGTCCGGATGGTTTGGCTCATAACGCATCACGGGAGGCGTAGGATCGTCGATCACTTCAGATATCTGCACGCTGCCTGCTGCGGGTCCGTTCGCGTTGCCTGCGCCGGCAAGAGCAAGCCGGAAGTTGGACGCGCCGGACGACCGGAAAACAACTTCCTTGCGCCGGTACGGTCCGCCCGCTTCCGTGTGAGTTGTCTCGGCATTGGCCATGTTCGCGGCGATGATTTCAGAACGCTGACGTTCGGCCGCCAATGCCGAACCGCTGATCGTTAATGAGTCGAAGAGATTCATTACTGGCCTCCGCCATTGATGGCGCTAAGGATCTGGTGAAACTGGTGCTTTACCAGTTGAACGCCGATCTGATACTGCAATTGCGTCTGGGACATGAGTAGTCCCTCGCGGTCAAGGTTCACGTTGTTGCCGTCCGGGCGCTCCATGAGACCAGGAACTTCCTGAACCACGGGATTCAATTGCGCGGTTCCGGCGCCGTCCCCGGACTGACTCAGAACCCCATTCATAGCCCTCTGCAACTCGCCTTGAAAGTCGATGTCGCGCGTATGGTAACCGGGCGTATCGACGTTGGCCATATTGGCCGAGATCGCCTGCTCGCGGCTTGAGGTGAGCTTCAGGTAGCTCTCCAGCGTTGAGATGATCGGTGCGTTTGGCATCACGCATATCTCCTTGGCGGGAGCCCATACTCCCGGATTTTGTTGCGCATCGTGCGCAGGCTGATCCCCAGCATCTCCGCTGCGTGGGTGCGGTTCCCATTCGCCAGGGCCAGCGTGTTTTCCAGGTGCATTTTTTCGATTACGGAGATGGGCGTACCCGGCGCCGGCAGCGCGTGCGATGCGGCCTGCATTTTTCCCATGGGATGAAACTCCCTGTGAAAGCACTCCGCATCGATCGTTCTACCCTGATTCAGCGAGAGCACGCGGCGCATGAAGTTCGCCAGTTCCCTTATGTTGCCCGGCCAGCTATGCCCCTGAAGACTCTCGATGAAACTCGGGTCCAGCTCTGCCACGGCGCTGTCCGTTTCAATGGCGAATTTCTCCGCAAAGTGCCTGGCCAGCGCCGGAATGTCATCCAACCGGTCGCGAAGGCCGGGAATTGAAAGAGGAATGACGTTCAGCCGATAGTACAAATCGGAACGGAAGCGGCCCTGTTCCACCATCGAAGCAAGGGATGCATTGGTGGTGGCGATGACGCGAATGTCGACATGGATGGACCGCGTCTCGCCGAGCCTCTCGAACTCGCGCTCCTGAAGAACTCGCAGCAGCTTGGGTTGCAGGTTCAGCGGCATCTCGCCGATTTCGTCCAGCAGCAGCGTGCCGCCGTCCGCCAGTTCGAACTTTCCCGCCTTGGCTGCGCTGGCGCCCGTGAAGGCTCCCTTGGCATGTCCGAAGAGTTCGCTCTCCAGCAGGTGTTCCGGCACGGCCGCGCAGTTCACGGCAACAAAGGGCTTGCGGCTGCGGTCGCTGGATTGATGGATGAACTTCGCCATCAGCTCCTTGCCGGTGCCGCTTTCTGCTTCGATCAGCACATCGGCATCGGTGCTGGCGGCCGCGCGCGCGCGCTGCAATGCCTGCAACAACAACGGAGAGCGGCCGATAATTCCCGGACTCACGATCTCTCCATCTACGATCTTGTTTGGAACTTTAACCGAGGCTGTCTTCTCGTTGATCCTCTGCATGACGCGAGCAGCCGCGGCCTGGAGCTGTTCAAACGAAACGGGCTTTGTCAGATAATCGAACGCCCCGCTGCGCATCGACTCTACAGCCTCCGGAACGCTGCCAAAAGCGGTCAGCAGAATCACCGCGGTGGTCGGCGAGTTCTTCTGCACCGAGCACATCACCTCAAAGCCGTCGCCATCCCTCATGCGCACGTCGCTGACCACCAGATCGAAGCTCGTGAGCTCGAAGGCGCGCGCTGCGTCGCGGACGCCGCTGGCTGTTTCAACCCGCCATCCGTTGCGCAGAAAGTTGGCTCGCAACGCGGTGCGCATGCCCGGCTCGTCGTCAACCACCAGTACGGAAGAGTCGTTGTTCTTTGAGAGAGTGCTGTTCATGCCGTGGCCATTTCCAATTGATGTACAGGGAAAACGAGTGTGAATCGAGCGCCTGAATGCGCACAGTTCGCGGCGGAAATCCGCCCCCCATGCTGTTTCATGATCCGCTCGCAAACTGCCAGTCCCAGTCCGGAGGAGTCGCCGCTCCCGCTGAAGCCAGGCTCAAAGATATGGTCGATTTGGTCGGGCCGGATGCCGCAGCCGGTGTCGGTGAATTCGGCGATGAGCTGGTCCATGCCCTCTCCGCACTCCTTATTCGTTGCGCCGCTTTGTCCAGGCCGGAGCGACACCGTGACGCTGCCGCCCGCCGCAGTGTGGCGTATGGCATTCGAAACCAGATTGAGCACAACCTGCTGGAGGGCGCTTTCATTGCCCATTACCTGGATTTCGTCGTAATCGGCCAGCCATTCCAGGGAGACCCCGGCCTGATCCGCAAGCGGCTGAACAAACTGGATTGCATTGCCAATCACCGCCGTAAGCGCCACCGGCGAGAGCGTCAAAGAGCCGGAACCATGAAAACTCAAAACATTGTTCACGGTTCCCGACAGCGAGCGGATGCCGGCGCGCAAATGAGAAATCCATTCATTGCGGCGCTCGCCGTCCTTCTCAATTAATTCGGCAAACAGCTCCAGACTGCCTAATGGGTTTCTAATTTCGTGAGCAAGAGTGGTGGTAATCTCTGCCAGGGCCATTGCCTTGCGTGCAGCTTCACGCTCCTGCTCGGCACGTTTCTGGGCCGTTATGTCGCGCAGAATCAGGATCGTCTTGTCCGGCGCACCCATTCTGTCCGATGGCCGGAACAGCCGGCGATTGCGAACCTCGATCCAACGCTTTTCCGCGAATCCAGGAACGCTGAACTCCTGTTCTGTGTCGCTGCTGCATGCGCTTTCGAACCATGCTTCAAGGTTGACGCCGCTCCAGAGCGAAATCTGCCGCAGGGTTGTCCTGGATTCTGCGTCGAAATGCACCTTATCGAGTGCAAGCAGCCGTCTGCTCTCCGGGTTAATCATCGAGATCTGCCCGTCGCAATCCAGAACCAGCACGCCGCAAGGCATCGAGTCCACAATCTGCTGCAGAGCCAGCCGCATCCGCTCGTTTTCCGCCAGGCTGGTATTGAGCGCCGCGTTGCGTTCTGACAGTTCCAGACCCAGCTGCGAGACTTCCTCTTGCAGTTCGCGGTAGGATTTCTCCAAGCGCGAGGCAGCCGCGATGAACTCGGAGAACTCGCCGGCCAAAAGCACGGCGTTTCTGGCTTGCATCTCGAATTCGTCCTGCGCCCCGTTCGGCCCGGTGGGGCTGCCATCGGCGGTAAAAACGCCGACTTGCCCACAAGCCTGCCCTTCGCTCGGATCGTCGATGAGCGGAACATTTATTTGCGCAAGATGAGAACTAGGCAGCATCTGCCTATTGACTATGCACGACGAGGGCCAACTCGATTCCCGGCCTCTGCACAAGGGTTGGAAGGCGGCGGAAATCGCATCTATATATATGGTTCGAAAGCCGCAGGGACCGCAAGGAAAGCCCGGCCCTCGCTGGCGCCTGCTGGGCAAAGCTTGCCCGGTCTTGTTTTAAATAAGAATGTGCTGGGCCAGGATCTCCCGCTCGCCACCGGCAACAATGCTGGACCGCTCGATCACGTTTCGCAGTTCCCGAACATTTCCCGGCCAGTCGTGATGCTGCAGAGCGTCGAGCGCTTCAGCGCTCAGGGTGACACCGGAGCAGAACTTCTGCAGAAAAGCCTCGGAAAGCTGTTGGATGTCGCCAAGGCGCTCCCGCAAGGGCGGCAATTTGATGGGAAAGATCGCAAGCCGATAGTACAGGTCCTCGCGAAACAGGCCTTGCTTGACGCGGCTCAGGAGATCGGCGTTGGTTGCAGCCACCACCCTCACATCCACCTTCAGGTTGTCGTTGCCGCCGATTCTCTGCACTTCGCCCTGCTCAAGAAAACGGAGAATCTTGCTTTGCAGGGAGAGCGGCATGTCGCCAATCTCGTCAAGGAAGAGTGTCCCGCCATGCGCGGCATGGATGCGGCCAATGCGCGACTGAACCGCGCCCGTGAAGGAACCCTTCACGTACCCAAACAGTTCGGCTTCGAGCAGCGACTCGGGGATCGCGGCGCAATTGATCACGACCAGGGGCTGCTTCTGGCGCAGGCTTATGAGGTGGATCGCCTGAGCAACCAGGTCCTTGCCGGTGCCGCTTTCCCCGGTCACCAGAACAGTTGTATCCCGGCGGGCGACCATGTGGGTGAGTTCGTAAACCCGCTGCATCGGCTCCGAGTCTCCGATCATGCCGCGAATCCCGACTCTTCCCTCTTTATGACTCCGCATTCGATGCAACTGCTCGGGAGAAATGGCATTCGACGGCGCATTGCCGTCGCTATAAAGCAGTTCCGTCAGTTGAGCCGAAAGTATCGTTGGCGAGGACGTGCCTAAAATAAGTTGCCCGGTGTGCGAATTCACTGAGAGGATCTGCACGTTGGGGAACTGTTCACGAACCATGGCGCTGAATTCACTGGACTCAAGATCAGGCAAAAGCGGATCGAGCAGGAGAATCTCACTGACATTCTCGTGCAGGCACTCAAACGCTTCGGCGCCGCTCGCGGCTTCGGTCAGATTCCAGCGGGGCTGGCGGAGCTTCTCGCGAAGCGCCAGGCGAAGCCTGCTGTTCGGGCTCACGAGCAATACGCTGATGATCGAGCTTTCATCCGCGCGAAACTTCGGAAAAGTAGTCGGACACATGGATTTGCCTTCCGCGATAATCATGGTTTCAATCAGTCTCGTATGAATCTAATGGCTTTCTGCGCTATGCTCGAGCGGCGCCCCTCGTAAATCCATCTGCACGCTGAAGGGCTGCAGGCTCCAGGAAAATCCGGCTTGCTGGCTTCGAATATTCGCTTCGGCAAAAGCCATGCTGATGCTCGCTTCTGTATTCAATACGTCGACGCGCGAAGCCGGATTCCGCACCACGACTCGAACAGCATTGGAAGAAGGGGACGAGGCGATCAGTTCCACGGTGTCCTGTGGATGGGATACGGCATGGGCAATCAGCAGCACGGACGACAAAGCCTGAAGAGTTCGCGCCCTGTCGATAAGAACCGGCTGACAAGTGTCCGGCACTATTGAGCGAAGGAGTATCCCGTCTTCCTTGAACAAGAGGTTGACTCCGTCTGCGACATGCGCAAGCAATGGCAGTATCGGCGTTTGTGACAAATTGGGTTTGATGCTCTTCGTATGCACAAACTGCTGTATCCAGTTGAAGAGCGTACACAGCCGCTCGACCTCCGCGGCTGAACTTGCCACAAGTTCCCGAAGCTCTTCCATGCTCATCGGATCTACATGGCTGCTGTCAAGACTGGCCCGCAGAATGGAGAGTGGCTGCGCGGCGGCATGTATGCAACGCGACAGGTTCAGGCAGAGTGTATCCGATGCAGATTCCGGCGCCGGCGATTTTTCCCCGGACTCGCTCTTGCTACTCATTGCTCAAGACGTATCCAACGCCGCGGACAGTACGGATCAGTTTCACCTCTCCATCGAGGTCGATCTTGTCGCGCAGGTACTTCATGTACACGTCGACAATGTTGGTTGTGGAATCGAACGTGGTGTTCCACACCTCACGCATGATTGTCGCGCGCGACACAGCCTTGCCTACGTTGTTCATCAAGTACTCAAGCAAGGCAAACTCGCGCGCCGTCAGATCGATGCGCCGGTCGCCGCGCAGCACCCAGTGTTCCTCGCGATTGATGGTCAGATTGCCAACCTTCGATGAGCTCACCGCAGGAGCGGAATTGCGCCGCAGCAGGCTCTTGACTCGCGCCAGCAGCTCCAGGAACGAAAATGGCTTGATAAGGCAATCGTCTGCTCCCTGTTCGAGCGCCGAAACCATATCTTCTGTGTGATTCCTCGCCGTCAACACGAGGATCGGCAGTCGCGGCTGGCTCTGACGAACCTGCTTCAAGACGGCCATTCCGTCCATTCTGGGCAGGTTCAGATCGAGAATGACCAGGTCGTAGATGGATTGCTGGATGTCGTCTCGAGCTGTCTCGCCATCGTGACGCATTTCAACGCAAAAGTGCCTGCGCTTGAATTCGCGGCTGAGGAATTTGCCAAGAGCAACATCATCGTCAACGACCAGGATCTTCGGCCCGGCCGGCATTAACTGATCTCGGAGCGGACTGTCCTCTATCGGTGCTGGTGCAGCGCCGTCAGCAGGTAATCCAGTTCTCAACGTATTCGGTGGAATTAACTCAGAACTCATGGTTTATATCGAACTTATGCCTTGTAAATTAGATATTATCATCCAATTCTAATTTGCACAATAATACGCCAAAAACAAATGCTTTATTTTGATTCTAAAGAAGATGCATGGGATTATCTCTTGCGGCGGCAGGCCCCTCCAGCATTCCCGTCTGATGAAACTCCTACATCCGGTTTGCGCTGCTCATGTGACCCTGGATTTCCAGGTGTTTCGCTAATGTTGAATTCCCCAGCCGCAACAGGCAGTGGCCAACCCCATGTGAATCGCCGGAAGCTATTCTCATTTAACTCACTCGGCAAAGCGGAATAGGTGTGAGCTGCCCCAACCAGTGAACTTGCAGACATGGATCTTCGTTCTGTATTCGCTCACGGCTGGCTCCGATGCCGTTAAACACATCGGGGACTGAAAACAGGCCGCCGATTGCACAAAGGGCGGTTCAGGAAGAATACTGAAACTGCAGGGCTCTGCTGCCGATAGGCACGATGAGCCATAGGGTTGGCATGAAGCCATAGGGTCGGCGTGTTCGTCCGGCCTCCAGAAGAGGGGCTGCGGAAATGACAGACGAAAAGGGCGTCCGCAAATTTGAATACAGGCCCTGCCGCATCACAACGGGCTTTGACGTTGATTTTGTGGTGGGAGGTGAGACGCTGAGTGGTCTGTGCCGCGATGTCAGTGACACGGGTATTCGCGTCAAGTTTGATGGCTCCGTGGCTGTCGGCGACTCTGGACTGCTCACCCTTCGCCATCCAAACGGGTTGCTTAAAGTTGAAGCCCACGTCGCCTATATCGACAAGAGTTATGTCGGGCTTGTATTCGTTTTTGAGACGCCTTGGGAACGCGCAATCGCAATCGAGTATATGGCCGCTATCGCAAACCAGGCCGCCGCCTCCATGGTCGTTCGATTCACATAGGCAAGCCGCGCATGTTCGCGGGATATTGACAGCCGCGCTACGACAAGCGCGCCGATTCCGTGTATCGATGCAAAAACCGCTGGAGGTTTACCTGACCGTGCGAACGCGGCATTTGGCTACTTCACTGACGGCAGCGATCCTTGGCTAACAATCACAGGGGACTGATTGGTAGTGGCAATGTATTGAATGATCAATGTAATTCTCCGGTTAGAGGCATCTTCCGGCTGCTGAGGTTTGCGGAGTTTACGATCCGCAAAACCGCGCACCTGCACAACCTGGCCGGGGCGCAAGCCATTACCCTCCATCAATCGCCTGGCGGTGTTCGCGCGATCAGTCGATAGCTCCCAGTTCCCGTAGACCTTTGAGTCGGAATAGGGCTTGGAATCCGTGTGCCCCTCGATTGAAAGCGAATTCGGTAACTTGCCCACTTCCGGGGCCAATATCTTCAGCAAGTTCTGCATGATCGGAGTTGGCTGCGCGCTTCCCAGTTCGAAGAAGGTTCCGTGAGGATCCTCCATCAACTCAATCTGCAGCCCTTCCGTAGTGACGGTGATCTCAATCAGCTTCTTGATCTTGTCGAAGTTCGCCACCTTCTCCATGGCTTTCATCAGCTCGTCCTTCAGCTTGGCCATGTCTTGCTTCTTCACGGCGGCCGCATCGCCGGAGGCGTCCAACCGCGTCCCCTTCTTCTGGGCTGTGCCATTCGGATCGCGAAAGTATCCTCCCACCGCATCCTGCACGGGCTTGCTGCTGTTCATCAGCCACATCACGATAAACAATGCCATCAGCGCAGTGACAAAATCGGCATAGGCCACCTTCCACGCGCCGCCGTGGGACCCAGCGTGACTGGCCTTCTTCTTGACGATGATGATCGGTTCGTCGGCTACCATGATCTCGTGACCCTACGCGGCCTCGACTTCAGGCTCGGGTTCCTCGACTCTCTCCCTGCAAGCCTTTTCCACCTCGAAGAAGTTGGGGCGAGAGTGCTCGGGAATTGCCCTGCGTCCCATTTCAACCGCCAGAATCGGAGGAGTGCCTTTGATGAAGGCAAGCATCATGACGCGGAGCACATGGTAGTAGCTTTGTTCCTCGTCCACCAGCTTTGACATATTGGAAGCCAGCGGCCCTACCAGTCCATAGCACAACAGAATCCCGAGGAATGTGCCTACCAGTGCCGCGGCCACCTTGCGTCCGATCTCTTCCGGCGGACCTCCGAGCGACCCCATCGTCACCACCACGCCCAGGACTGCCGCCACGATTCCCAGCCCAGGCAGCGAATCTGCGACGGTGCTCAAAGCGTCGCTGGGTTGATTTGCCGACATGTGATGGACATCCATGTCCAGCTCCATCATCTGGTCCACGTCAAACGCGGTCACCCCGCCGGTGATCGCCATGCGCATCGTATCGCATACGAAATCGCGAGCGTGATGATCCTTCAGAAAGACAGGGTACCTTGAAAAAATTGGGCTGTTTTCCGGCTCTTCAATATCGTTTTCAATGGCAATTGCCCCCTCTTTGCGCGACTTGCCAAGAAGGTCGAACATCATTTTGAGCGTATCCAGGTATCGCCTTTTCGAAAACGGCGATCCTTTGATTACATTCGCGAGACTGCCCGCGATCCTTTTCAGAATATGAATCGGGTTGGCCGCCACGATGGTGCCAAGCGCCGCGCCTCCAATGATGATCAGCTCAGCCGGCTGCAGAAGGACGGCTATGTGGCCCTTTTCCATAAGGTAGCCAGCGACCACGCAAGCGAAGACAAAAAGGATTCCACCGACTGAAAACATTCTCTATCCCATCCCGTCTGCAGTGAGCAGCACACCCGTCCTCTCTCCATCGGCAGAACCAAACATCTCGTTCAACAAATGCGGGGAAGAAGTACCGGATGCCGCGAACTGGGCGCGGCTGCTGCCACGGCCAGCAGTTGACTGCTTCACTCGGGAAGTTTGCCATAACCATTCGAATAATCGCAGAGGCGCGAAGGATTTATGCCTGGGGAGTTTCCGCCCCAACCAGCTTGAAACGGCACTTCATGCAGGCCATGGCGCAGACAAGGCAGGGAGTTTTTACCGTGAATCCAGAAGCTGACGGACCGTCCTTAGCAAGTCATTCCGGGTGAAAGGTTTCTTGAGAAATGCGCAGTTCTGTCCGGTAACACTCGACGAAGCAATTGAGTCGTCACTGTACCCTGAGACATAAAGCACCTTGATTCCCGGTCTTGACTTAGTAACTCTTTCGGAAAGATCGGAACCGCTGAATCCGGGTAACACCACATCCGTAATCATCAGCGGTATCGGCCCTGAATGCTCTTCTGCCATGCGAAGAGCCGCGGCCGGGTCGCCTGAATCAAGCACCGCATATCCGCATTCTTCCAGAAGCCGCCGTATAAGCTTTCGCAGGGAAGCGGCATCGTCAACCAGGAGAATCGTCTCTGTCCCACCGCGCACTGGCTCCGTCTTCGGCCGCATGGTTCCTGTGGCTCTGTCAGACCGGGGAAAAAGGATCTTGAACGTCGATCCTTCGCCAGGCTTGCTCTGAACGGCGATTACGCCCCCACTCTGTTGTGCAACGCTGAAAACAGTGGACAGGCCGAGACCGGAGCCTTGCCCGGCAGGTTTTGTGGTGAAGAAAGGCTCGAAGATGCGGGATTGAGTTTCCGTGTCCATGCCGGTCCCCGTATCGCTGACGCTCAGCATCACGTGCCGGCCAAGCTGCATGGAAGGGTGTTGGCGGGCATTGGCCTCTTCTACATCGATGTTTGCTGTTTCAATCACAATCTTGCCGCCGTTGGGCATGGCGTCGCGAGCGTTGATTGCCAGGTTCATCAGCACCTGTTCCATCTGACTCGGGTCGGCATTGATGCTTCCCAGGCCTTCGCCAAGCAGGCACACCAGCTCAACTTCGTCACCTATCATCCGGCCCAGCATGCTCTCCATGCGGGTCACGGTCTCATTCAAATCGATCACCGTGGGATGCGCTACTTGCCCGCGGCTGAACGGAAGCAGGCGTTGTGTGAGGTTTTTGGCGGACGTTCCTGCATTGTGAATCTCCAGGATCATCTTCCGGCTTGGTACAGGCAAGGAGGCCTGCTCCTCCAGATCTTCGCAACACTTCAGAATGACTGCCAGAAGGTTATTGAGGTCATGAGCGAGACCCACAGCAAGCTGGCCAACCGCCTCCATCTCTTGTTTCTGGCGAATTCGCTGTTCCGGCATGTCGGCAGTTTCGTGCTGGCCAGTGCCGCGAATGTTACACTTGACTACTTTGTCTTTACTCATTTGATAAACCTTGCCAATAACTTCCACGCCGATGCATGGCCCGCCCTTGGCCATCAGCGGAATATCGTCATAGTGCACCTTGCCTTTAGCGAGAAGCTCCTGAAACATCCGTTTTGACGCATCCGCATCCCTGGGGAGGACTATCTCCCAAAGTGTCTTGCCAAGCAATTCCTCGGGGGAGTAATTCAGCATTCTTGCCAGAGAGGGATTCACATCAAGGATCGCACCCGTATGTGCGTTGAGAATCAGAGTTCCCATTTGCGCGTTGTCGATAAATGGCCGGTCTTCAGCTTCAGAATTCATTGACCTCTCTTCCGGGGGCATGTGCGCTTTTGCGTTCCCCTCCACACTGCCCGGCTTTTCGGCTGTAGAAGCAATCTCCACAGCCAAAGAGTTGGTCCCCGGAACTTCTGGCCCGGCTGCCGCGCATTTCAATGTTCTGTTGCCCTGACTTGCTGCATGTTTTGAAATCTGCTGCGAGGATAGGCTTGCACCATGTAAAAAGTCTAGTCATCATGGAGTGACCGGTTCCAATGCGCTGGCCGTGGGTTAAGCTGTGAGCCGAGAAGGATCACAGTTCAGAGCCACAAGCGGAGAGGAACCGGTCATGAAGGAAAAGGTACGATTTTTGG